>Ga0255751_10003302_pt1 | contig 14857 bp, 25 predicted proteins | sample 071ome_20_FD_179951 | JGI IMG/M metagenome (GOLD analysis project Ga0255751, IMG submission 179951) | Coastal salt marsh microbial communities from the Groves Creek Marsh, Skidaway Island, Georgia - 071412BT metaG (version 2) | ecosystem: Environmental > Aquatic > Marine > Intertidal zone >...
CTGGATGTCCAGGTCCAGAACGTTCTGTGTGCCAACTAAAGAACCCTCCTCCAGGAGGATAGTGCTGAATGTTAAATGGTTCTGTAAGATTCCAGGGCGCAGTCATATCAGAGGCAGGAAACTTTGTCGCATACAACCTAAACACTTCTCTCAGAAACTCCCTATACTTGTTAACCGTAGGGTGCATGTACTGAGTGGAGATAGACAAGTCAGTAGAGTTTTTCTGAGTCTTATCAATAACTGCTTTGCCTGCTTGGTTATTGTAAATTGTTCCACTCATGCGTTCTATGTTTTCGCATGAGTGAAAAAACTCAATTAGTTCATCGCAAACACTTTTGTCGTCGGGCTCCCAACAACCAAAGAAATGTCCGTAATCAATTTCAGTCCAATTGTACTTCATAGTTATTAACCCCCTCCGAAGAGGGGGGTGATTATATTACGACGGTCGCGCAGACAACCATCTAGTTTATAGTCTAATGGCAAAGACGTTTTATTTAGGAGAACGTGATTGTATCTTGACCATAACTGGAGAAGGGTACTGCTTCGGCTGCACCAAAATTGACAGGAGAACTGCTGTCCCCAATATCGTAAGGAATGTAATCATCTGTATTAAGGTTAAATTGATAGTCACTCTCCTTGAGCTGTCTAGCGATTGCTTTTACACCTTGATAGTGACGCCAAATCTCCATTTGGAGAGGAGCATCAACATCATTTTCCATTGCGTCTTTGACGCAATCTTCAAGTGCTTTTACTGCTTTTTGATAGGAATTCATGATACGGTGTCTTTGATGTAACAGGGGACTCTTTCGGGGTCCAACCATTTGGTGTATTCAAAGTCCTCCATGGCAGTGGTCATTTGCATACCATTGTCACAGAGGTACATGTCGCTATACCGTTTGGTATAGTAGTCTGCTTTCTGAATACGGTAATCAGGGAACCCATTTTCCAGGGTTCCGCACTCAACATAACGATAGGGGAAACGCTCAAGCAGAACTTTAGGTTTCATACAAATCCATTTCAAGGTGGTCAATCAGAATAGCATAATCTTCTTCTACATCACCGTAAAAATCGACGCCTTTGTCCTCGTAAAACTTAAAGACATTCTTGAAAAGAGTAGGATACTCGGCATCAAGATTTACGTCGCCCTGTACTGCTGCTTCCAAAATGGTACGAGCAGTCGCAAACTTCTGTGCTGTAGTCATATGTTTCTAGCAATGGACCGTATGCCCCGAAGGGCAACGGGTCAGGCAGGAATCGAACCTGCGACACACGCTTTAGAAGAGCGTTGTTCTATCCGCTGAACTACTGACCCAATTGGGTCGCAGCAAAGTAACGACGAGATTGCCGCTCAGCATCCTCCATAAACCCTTGCTCGGCAAGAGTATGAATGGTGTCGATGATGTTCTCGAAATACTCCCAGTACTCTTCGCCCTGGTACTTTTCGGAGAGGGAAAACTCGTGCATGACTTCCTTGCGAACCTCCATAGTATAGCAGGTTGGGGGTCAGGGGTCAAGTCTTGAAATAGTCTTTACGCATGTACCTACCAAGGATGTTCGAGTTGTAGTATGCAGGCGTCCCATCTGTCATAGCCTCCGTAAGTACATTGTTGAGAAATAATTGTCGGGTCTCTTCAAAGTTTGTGAGTCCCTTTGTTTTATGTAGGCTTAAAATCTCTCTTTTGAAGTTCGTTTTGCCGAACTTTTTTAAGTCTTCTTTTAATTCAGGACAGGAACCGTAGTATTTCTTCCAGTCTGATTCCTGTTTTACCTTTCTTTTCTTCCCTGGCGGTGTTCTGAAGGACCAAAAATATTTTCTCCCAATGTACTGTCTACCTGTGGAGAGATTGGTAATGACATAAACAAAACCATAGTTGTCCAGAACATCGCAAGAATTAAAATCCCGTTCCAAGAAGGTCCATGGGTTTTCATAATCAGTCGGGGTCTCCGTCGTTGTCGTCACCTATACTAACCTTCCAATCATCTGACTGGAGATATTTAGAGGGGTCCGAATATACCTCCGATTCTAACTCACTCAACAACTCTTTGAGTGTACGGATAAGTTCTTTTAATTTGGTTTGGTTCATGCTGGATAATCCCAATTAGTTATCAATTGTGTTTTGTGTTCGGGACCCCACCCGCCACAGTAGATATAAGGTGCAGTGCGAATTGGACAACTATCACCAGTACACAGAAGGTCATCTACAATCCTCCAACTCTCCATGACTTCTTCAGCATGGACAAAGTTAGACTGGTCCCCATTGATAGCATCATACAATAGTTTTTCATATCCGTCTATTGCTCTGTCTTGTGGATAATCGTAGGTGAGGGTGGCAAGTTCCAATTCGTTAGTGAATCCAGGCGACTTAATGTCCATACGAATATCAAGATGAGGATTAGGTTGTAAGCGAATGACAATGCGGTCTCCAACTTCTCCCTCATAAAGTTTTAGCGGTGGAGTCTTGAGTTTGATAACAACTTCTACACAACCGTAAGGCATCTTCTTGCCTGTCATGACGTTAAAAGGAACTCCTTCCCAACGCCAGTTATCGACGAATAAACTACCAGCAAAATAGGTAGGAGTACCACTGTTAGAATCAACGCCCTCTTCATCACGGTAGCCATCGTACTGCCCAAGAATAATGTTCTCGCTCATTCTAGTGGCGGCGAGTACCTTTGTCTTCTCACGTCTGATTTCCCTGGCATTCATCTTGCTGGGAGGTTCCATAGCAATTAATGCAAGAACTTGCAGAACATGATTCTGTAGCATATCCCTGACAGCACCAGCGGTCTCATAATACTGGGCACGACCCTCACAACCAATAGTCTCCGAAGCAAAGATTTGAACCTCGTCTACATACTGGCGATTCCAAAGTGGTTCCAAAAATATATTACTAAACCTAGTAGCAAGTAGATTATTAACAGTGTCTTTGCCGAGATAATGGTCAATGCGATATACTTGTTTCTCGCGTAGATGTCGCTCCACCACAGACTGTAGAGAATCAGCAGATTTATAATCGTACCCAAAGGGTTTCTCGATAACCAATCGGGAGTGGTCAGGGTCATCGAGTTTACCCGCTGCCTTAAGATTAACAATAGCGTTAGAATACCTTTCGGGAGGAACCGATAGGAAGTAAGTATTATCGTGAAGGTAATCAGGAAGGTGAGTAAGAGTATCAACATTGTCTAAATCGGTAGAGATGTAATCTAGTTGATGCATGAACTCCTCAGGATAGTCCCCAAGCGATTCTTTCCACTGTGTTGCTGTTGGTTGTCTTCTGGCAGAACCAGTGATAAGGAAGTTATCTGGAATGAGTTTCTTTTTCCAAAGTTTATAGAGTGCAGGAATTAGTTTCTTTCTGCAGAGGTCTCCAGTCGCTCCGAAGATAACAATACCTTTAGTGAGCGGTGCCGTTTCCATCATAGTCGTCCGAGTCGTAATACGATATCTCACCTTTATATCGTCCAAATGCGATGGTGGCACATACAAAGGGTATTGCCAAGATTGCAAGGGCATCAGCGAGGTTCATTTTTTTCTGTAAGTCCTAGTTCATTTAGGTAATCAAGCCACCATTGGGGGTCCTTTCGTTTCCAATCGGGGACATCTAGTCCCCGTTCAGAATACCATTTGTAGAGTGTTTCATCGATAATCTGTGCGGTGTGAATATTCCTCGTCCTCCTCATCAACATCTTCATATGCATTTGCCACATAGGGTCCGTGGGGTCGTTTGGCATCCATTTTCCCATATTCAACCTCAGCGTTAACTGCTGCAATCCATACAGATAGTTTCATTATTATGTAGATGATTGCTAAAGGTGTAAAACATGCTACAAGAATTAGTGGTTTCATCTTACATCGTGTCCTCCGAACATTGCTCGCATTCCATTGAGGACTCGGTTAGTAAAGTTTCCGAGTCTTCTTGATTCAAATCTTGCGTAGAGGGCGCTAGTAATAACAGGAGCGGGTACACCAAGGTCCACAGCAGCGTGACAAGTCCAACGACCCTCACCACTATCGCTAACTCCCCCATCGAACTTGCTAAGCTCTCTATCGCTCCGTAGTACATCAGCGGTAAGGTCAAGTAACCAACTACCAACCACGCTACCACGACGCCAAAGCTCAGCCACCTTAGCAACGTCAATGTCATACTGATAATCTTCTGGGTTATCCATTGGAGCAACTTCAGCATCACCCTCCTTAGTGTATGCTGCCCCAGCATTAGCTTCATGCAGGATATTAAATCCTTCGGCGTATGCTTGCATGATTCCGTATTCGATTCCATTGTGAACCATCTTTACGAAGTGACCTGCTCCAGCACCTCCACAGTACATCCAACCATACTCTTCAGGGTAGAGGGTATAACCAACCCGACCTGGGAGACGTTCGGCGGCAGAGATACCTGGGGCGAGAGCGTCGAAGATAGGACGGCAGACATCGACCGCATGCTTTCCGCCACCAACCATAAGACAGTATCCACGCTCCAGACCATAAACTCCACCAGAAGTACCGCAGTCAAGATATTGGATACCCAACTTTGCCAGACGTTCCGCCCTTTTCCTTGAGTCCTTAAAATTGCTATTGCCATGGTCAATAATAATATCTCCTTCACTACAATATCGTAGTAGCTCATTGAGTGTATCCTCTACTGTTTCTGCTGGTACAACCATCATGAAGACACCAGGGATGATGCCGCCATTCTTTTTACTTTTAACTACTTGAACAAGGCTTTCAATAGAAGTGGTACATCCACTGATATAACCCTTTTCATATTGTTCGCAAGCTTTTTCATAGTTGTTTCTGTAACCGTGAACTTCGATACCTTTTGCTATCATGCGACGAGACATGCCCTCGCCCATGCGACCCAATCCAATAATACCTACTTTCATAAGTTTAAGCTATAAATTTTCTTTGAACCCCCACAGAGTTATTCTAGTGTCAGAATCGATACTCGTCAAGTATATCGAGCACCCTATCGAGTTCATAATGGGCACCCCGATGCCAGTCACCTGTTTTATCGGGGTGGTTGAAATTGTTCAAGTCATGCTTGAGTTTCAATACTCTGCACTTAATCTCATCCTTTGTTAAAGAATTTCTGGGCATCTTCCCAATCCCTCCTGAAGATATCGAGTCCAGCATCAGTCAATGCATGGCTGTACATTTTCAAAAAGACAGAATGAGGCATAGTGCAAATATCAGCACCCACTCTAAAACATTTTGTGACTTGACCAGCATCACGAATGGATGCAGCAAGGACTTGGGTGTCAATGTTATGTGTAGCGAAGACATCAGAGATTTCCTCCACCAGTTGTACTCCGTCCCAATACTGGTCGTTCAATCGACCGACAAAGGGAGACACATAAGTTGCCCCTGCTTTGGCAGCCAGAATCGCCTGAGCGGCGCTGAAGATAAGGGTGACATTAGTTGTGATGCCATCCTCATGCAGACGCTTACAGGCGATTAAACCCTGGTGTGTGCAAGGTACTTTGATTGTCACATTGGGACCAATGGCAATGTAGTCTTCTGCCATTTCAAGCATCTCATCTGCCATCTCCCCCATGACTTCGGCGCTAATTGATGCTGACCAGGGAAAGATATCAGACAGTTCTTGAATAACATCCTTTGGGTCTCTACCACTTTTTTTAATCAGACTGGGGTTAGTGGTCACCCCATCAATGAGTCCAGTAGCATATGCGTCTGCTACTACTTCTGTATCAGAGCAGTCCAGAAAAATTTTCATGACTCTCCTATGCGTTTGAACTTATTTAGGGTAGCACTACCTACAAAAAAAGCACCCCAAAGGGTGCTTTGTGTTGATATCAAGATGTGAGTTTCCAGGCTGTGTTGCCTCTAGATTTATGTTCGACCCACTTAGCGTAGTGTATACCACGATAAGTTAAAAACGCGAACGATTTTTCTGGGTCATGCTTTTCAGGGTCAAAGTCTGGAAGACCATATTCTAGTCTTACCTTAAACATTTGCCCCCCCGTCCCTTACTTACTATAAACGTGACCGCGATAGCAGAAGGTGCCGTGGGCATCCTTATGTTCCGCACAATTTACATTATACTCAACACCACGATAAGCGGTGTGAGAGATTTGTGCATCGTGCAGAGCAGATTGCTTTTTAATCTGACTGCGAATAAGTTGAAGTGTGTTCATTGTAGGTCTCCTAAAGAAATGAGAATTTTACTTCCCGTTCCTTCAGTCGTTTGCGTCCCACTTGCACTCAGGTGTTGCTTCCTTTAAGGTTTCAATCACCTCAGTTTGAATGTATTCACTTACACTATCATTTGCTCGGATACGACCAATCATATCAGAAGCATCTTTGCAATTGATGGAAGCGTAAAGTAATAATTCAAACATGGGATGAACGCTCCGTTCCGCGACTTACTTGCGTCTCACCATCGGAAAGAGAGGGTGAGATGAACGACGTAACTATTTAGGTAGCGAAGTTCAGATTTAATGTTATTCTAACATTTGTCACCATTGGACATGTCGATGCATGCCTAGTGGTGCCATCGAACACTACCAATCGACCCCTTTTGGGTTCGATTTTATTTGTACAGACATCATTGTCGTCAAAGAAATACGTTGGTCCATCAGCATTGTTAACATAATACAACGCTACCCGATGGGGCATGTGGTGGTCAGTGTGTATTTGATTGTGCTCTGGGTCTGTAACATGACAAGGCAAGTACATACCGAACCTGACCCTGTACAGAGAATTATAGTCCATCTCTGCTTCTTTGGCAATAGTCCTCAGTATTGGTTCGATACGATTGTACACATCAGACCTAGGTACACCCTCCCACATAGCAAGGTGTGCAAAGGAATTCCTACCCTGAGCACCCTCATAGGTAGGATTGGACATGTAGTACCAGGGAAACTCTGTGGATTTACAAAGGTCATCAAGCCAATTTGCCTGAACCTCTGGTAGAATCTCGTCTACTATTGTTTGCCCGCTTCCCATATTTCCCATAGTGTAGTATTCAAGTCTGCATCTTGAGATGCCAAAATCTCATCATAAAGATTACTCATTTCAGCAGCAGACTCTTCATCATAAACATCAGTCTGTGTTGGAAGTTTCTCCCAAGTGTGGTCACCAGGGAGTGGTTCAGTACCATACTCCCAGGTGTCATAGTCTTCCTCGTTACGAGGGTCAGAGGGCAAATCCTGAGAAGGTGTCTCCCTTGACATCTTGTTTAATTCCTCCGATGACATAAGATTCAATCTCCGTTTCTTGAGGTGCATTTTGCTGTCCTTTACTATTTAACCAGTGCTCCGTCCAGGGCAGTGGATTATTCTTAGCAGGAATATCATAGATAGGCTTGAGACCCACTGCCTTCATACGGCGGTTAGCAACCCACTCAACATACTGGCAGAGAAGTTTATCGTTAAGACCAATCATGGAACCATCTTTGAACAGATAGGTTGCCCAACGACGTTCTTCATCAACAGCACGTTGGAACATGTTGATGAAGTTTCCTTCTTCTTCCTTTGCAATCTGCTGCATCTCTTTGTCATCACCTTCCTTCCACTTATTCAGAATGTTCTGAGTAAGTACAAGGTGCTGAGACTCGTCGCGAGCAATCAAAGAAAGAATCTTTGCACTACCTTCCATGAGTTTGTTTTCACCGAAGGCAAACGAGCAAGCGAATGAAACATAGAAGCGAATACCCTCTAGAATATTCACGTTAGCAACTGCACGATACAGTTTACGCTTCAACTCAACACGCTCAAACTGTCCAGCAAAGTGACCTTCTGCTGCCAATTCCCACATAGTACCATTGTCGTACTGGTGGGCAGCATTGATGAAGTCGTCGTAGGATTCCGTGACCGAGTTAGAACGTACAAGAATCTCTTCTTCATCAAGGATAGTATCAAAGACCTCAGTCGGGTCAGGATACACGTTCTTGATGATGTACGTGTAGGAGCGAGAGTGAATCATCTCCATGAATTCCCATGCGGTCATGGCACCTTCCAGTTCAGGAAGAGAGCAGTAAGGCAGAAACGCCATACCAGGACCACGACCTTGCACAGAGTCTAGCATAATCTGATACTTCAAATTGGAAGTAAAGATGTGCTTTTGCTCAGGAGTGAGAGACTGATAATCTCCACGGTCTTTTTGGAGGGAGACCTCCTCAGGTCTCCAGAAGTAACCCAGCTGGGACTGTGTAAGTCTATCAAATACAGGGTACTTATAAGAGTCATACCTCTGGACTCCCAGAGGTTGACCGAAAAACATAGGTTGTTTCTTTGTGTCTACTTTATTTTTGTTAAAAACTGTCATTCCTGTAATCTCAGACTTTGCAACTGTCACACTCTTCCTCCTGTGCGTTTAGTAGTTCATCCAGCAAATCGTTCATCTTTGCTGTTTCGACATCAATGTCCTTCTTAGCATCATAAGTGTTTTGATAGTAGCTGGTCTTCCAACCGTACTTATATGTAGTTAGGAAATCGTTTGCCATCACGGACACTGGGACTTCGTTGTCGGGATAGTTCTCTGGATTGTAGGACCAGTTTCCAGAGATTGCTTGGTCGAAGAACTTTTGCATGACTGCGACCACGTTAATATAGCCGCGATTGTCAGACATATCCCACAGTAGAGTATAATTATTTTTGAGAGAATTGTACTGCGGTACAATCTGTTTAAGGGGTCCCTTCTTGCTCTTCTTAATGGACAGGTAGTCTCTAGGTGGTTCGATTCCGTTTGTTGCGTTTGACACAACGGAACTGCTCTCCGAAGGCATCTGTGCGGACAACGTGCTGTGTCGTAGTCCGAACTCTCGGATAGAATCTCGAAGACTTTCCCAATCATATTCTAACTCACTACCGACAATTTCGTCAACGTCCTTTTTGTATGTATCAATAGGAAGGATACCGTCTGAATACTTGGTACGACTGAAGTATTCACATGCACCTTTCTCCTTAGCAACTTGGTTGGATGCCTTCAGGAGATAGTATTGGAATGCTTCGGTCAGTTGATGTACCAGTTTCCATGCTGTCGGGTCATCATAATGCTCACCATTCTTAGCAAGATAATGAGCAAGACCAATGTATCCAATACCCAGAGAACGACGTGCAAGGGTGCTGCGGCGGGCAGCGTCAATAGGATACTCTTGATAGTCAATCAGTTCTTCCAGACCGCGTACAGCAAGGTCACAGAGTTCTTCCAGTTCATCGACACTCTTCAGTTTACCCACGTTGATGGCAGACAGAATACACAGGGCAATCTCACCTTCACCATCGATGTGCTGAAGAGGTTCCGTAGGCAGAGTAATTTCCTGACACAGATTACTCATGTTCACCTTGTCCTTGAATGAGGAGTGGCTGTTGCAATGGTCGATGTTCATGATGTACAGACGACCAGTCTCAGCACGTTCCTTCAGCAGGTCAAGAATTAACTCTTGAGCAGGAACTGCTTTCTGAGGAACATCAGGGTCTCCCTCATATGCGCGGTATAAATCGTCGAAACCATCAGTACCAAAAGCGTCGTAGAGACCAGGCACGTCATGAGGAGAGAAAAGAGTAATATGCTCATTCTTAATGAAACGCTCATAGAATAGTTTGGAAATCTGGATAGAGTAATCCAGTTTCCTTACACGGTTGTCTTCGGTGCCTTTGTTGTTTTTGAGGACGATGATGTCTTGGATTTCTTGATGCCAGATAGGAAAGTGAACTGTCGCTGAACCACCTCGGATGCCGTTTTGTGTACAGCATCGGACAGTTGCCTCAAACTTTTTAAGGAAGGGGACCACACCTGTGTGTTGTACCTCGCCGCCTCGTATCTTACTGTTGATGCCACGAATTCTCCCTGCGTTAATGCCGATTCCAGCGCGTTGTGCAACATAGCGACCAATAGCCATGTCACTGCTAAAGATGCTGTCGAGGGTGTCATCACTATCAACAAGAACACAAGACGCAAACTGTCGGAGAGGTGTTCGCACCCCTGCCATGACGGGCGTTGGAATGTTGATTTTGTGTTTGGAGATTGCATTGTAGTATCGTTTTACATAACCCAATCGTTCCTCTTTAGGATAATCCGCAAAGAGGGTCGCGGCAATCATGATATACATGAGTTGAGGAGTCTCGTACAGGTAACCATTGCTGCGGTCCTGTACGAGATATTTATCTGCTACCTGACGCAAACCAGCATATGTGAAGAGAAAGTCACGTTCGTGGTCAATGAAAGAGTCAATCTTCTGCCACTCCTGTGCATCATACTTCTGCAGAATTTCATCATCGTACACACCCTCAGTGATACAACGCAACACATGGTCCATCAAAGGTGGACGATTCTCAGGGTGCTCACCGTACACTTGCTTACGGAGACCAAACAGGAGAAGACGTGCAGCAACAAACTGGTAGTTGGGTGCGTCCAAACTAATCAAATCATTGGCAGAGCGAATAAGAATCTCTTGAATATCGCTCGTTTTGATACCATCATAAAACTGAATGCCTGAATTCATCTCCACGAGGGAAGAAGAAACACCACCAAGACCGTAGCAGGCATGCTCTACCATCTTGTGAATCTTATCTAGGTTAATTGGTTCGGTAACACCATTGCGTTTGACTACTTTGATACCGTTGCTCATACTCTTTTCCAGTCGTTTAATTTGAGGGTTGCTTGCAAACCTGTGTAGACGTTAGATTCTACCAGATTCTGTACGTCGTGTCCAGAAAGAACCATGTCGTTGATATCTTTCTCTTCAATGCCTTTTGGCCAGATTACTACTTGTTCACCGTCTGCGATTGCTTTTGCGATTCGGTCACAAATTTGTTTATTTCGTGGTTCGTTATCGTAGATATAGACAATATTGCTATAAATCCCACTATCAAGGTGAACGTCACTTCCGCACATAGCACACGCATTGCGAATGAACGTGCTGTCGAAAGGTCCTTCTGTAATGTAGATTCTTCGGGTTGCATCGAGTTTGTCCAATCCATAAATTTTAGGTTGCTCTTCGTCGAGCATGATAGTAACGTACCGCATTTTATCATTCTTATCCAGAGACCTGCCCTGAAAACCAAACCACTCACCGTTAGGGGCGATGAGTGGTATGACGATGCGCGGATGGTCATAGCGCATTGAAGATTGACTGTACGTTTTCTTCTGTGAATTAACCCACTGTTGCCAACGCTCAACATAGTAGAGGTCTTTTAATTTGTCCTCTGGAATCTGTCTTTGCTTGAGGTATCGAACTGCTGGGTGAGAGTTATTTAGGTCTGTAATCTTTGTAAGACCTGTCGGGTTTGATACAAATTTCGGTTTCTTAAACTCAAACTTAGGTTCGGGAGTGTTTCTACCCTTACCCGTCAAACCTTCCTTGTAACGTTCCATGACATATTCGTCATGCAAGTCCATGGCATGGTCCTTCAGGAAGTTAGCAAGAGACCTACCAACCCCACAGTTATGGCACTTGAACACCACGTCGGACCTCTTGTAATAGAAGTATCCTCGTGCTTTGTTCTTGTGCTTCTGAGAGTCACCACAGTAAGGACATCGGAAGTTCCACAGACCGTCCTTCTTACGGGCGAACTTATCTAACCTACTAGACAGTAGGGTGACGTATTTCGTCTCGATGAAACTCATGTGCTACTGCGGGTTTATCTATAGTAGCAGAATTCGACTTGGGTGTCAACTCCAATCCCAGTTGTGGCAGCATCTGTAATACAAAGATAACTGCACCAGCACTCATGGTGACCATCCAGAGCATCTTTTGATTATCGTCTACCTTCTTCTCTAGAGTCTCTAACTTCTCTGCAAAGTTATTAAACATCTTCTCATCATATTTCTGATGGTCAGTGACCATCTTGATGATTGCTTGGTTTGCTTTGTCGCCCTCGTCAAGTCTATTCTCGTGACGCTCCAGGACGATAGCAATCTTATTACTATTCTCGGAGATAGTAGTTACAGCACGCTCTAACTTGTCCAACATCTCCTTGGACAGGTCTTCATAAATATCGAGTTTGGATTCAAGAACTGCTAATTTACCAAGACCAAATGCCATTACTCTTCTCCGCCAATGAAATTCAGAATTCTTTGAAAGGAAGCTTCTGATTCATTTGCGGCATTACTAAACTTGGCACGATTCTTCTGCTTGCCAAGGGACTCATAAGCATCCCAAATTTGTTTAGCCAATTGGGGAGACATTCTTGCTGCTCCACCCTTCTGGAACTGTACCATTCCAGCTTCACCAGACTGTGCAATCTCTTTGATGGCATCAATGTTACCACCAGAAGACTCACCAAGGTTTGATTGGTCAGCACCAACACGAGATTTCTGTTTGATGTTTGCCAACTTCTTCTGCATGTTCTTTTGAAGTTCTTGCTTCTTGAGCTCGACATTCTTCTTCAGCATCTGCATCTTCAAGTTTGCTTGCTGCTGCTTCATCTGCTTGTCATCTTGCTCAGCGATTTCAACGGACTCATCGAATCTCTTACGAGCAAGTGCCTTTGAACGCTTGTCCATGAAGAACTTTGCTGCCTCACCAGGCATGATTCTCTCAATCTTTACATCACCCCTGTACCTGGGGTTAACCAAGAGACGCATCTTCTGCATCAACTCTGCAGGAGACTGTGCGTAGATAATAGTATCGCCTACTTCAGGAATAGAAACCTTATACTGAAGCAAGCGGTTGGGAGTATGATTATGGCGGTCTACTTCTTCGTCACACTTTTTCTTTTTGCGACGAACCTTACCCTTGCCCAGCATGGGGTCAAGACCCGCATTAGGACCAGTGGGGGCAGCGGCACCAGTGAAACCACCGTTACCAGCACTCATTGTAGGTTCTTCGTTAATCATAGTTCTTGCAACTCTTTATCTACGTTGATATCCGATTCTAAATCAGGGAGAAATCCTTGCGGGTATCTATTCAAAAACACTAAAAAAGTTTTCAACACCATCCAGTACTCTCTTTCTAAACGAAAGAACAGCAATGGAGTTGCTGCGTCATCAAAGACATTATAAAGTACAATCAAATGATTGATAATGAGGTGGGTCCTGCATGGACCCCCTCTAAGGTATCTCTTAAAGAGACGCTTCAAGTATTTGAAGCGTTTCATGTCATCCTCAAAGTCTTCAATTAGAACTGAAGAAGGATTGTGGTAGTTACGAATAGCGAAGTAGACGTAATTGTCTTCATTCAGTTCATCGAATCTCATAATTTATTGCATGCTATCAGGTGCCGAATGTCAGAGCAACTGCAGTAGAGATGACTTCAGGAGCACCAACGTCTGCATTCAGTTTGACGCGATACTGGTCACCATCCTCATCTGCGGTTTGACCTGCAAGGACCAGGGATGCAGAAGTTGCACCACTGACGTTGGTCCAGCGGCTGCCACCAGCAAGTTTCTTCTGCCACTGATAGGTAACCGTGCCGCTGTTGTCACAGGAAGCAGTAACGCTGAAGGTTGCTGCACCGCTGACGGTGGTCTGTGCGGTAGGTTGTGCAGAGATGGTGATGAGTGCTTGAACGTCTGCTGCGATGGTGTCGTCAGCGAGAGTCTCGTCTGCGTTCGCTTCGGGATTAGTGAGAACCATCAGGTGCTCTGCCTTGTGGCGAGTATTACCTGCTGCATCGGTATAGGTGCGATATGCCCACCAACCAGGGGCGGTGATGCCACGCTCTTTATTCGCTGCCAGACCTGCTTCGGTCTCGTCAACGAAAACAATTGTTTCTGTAGCAGACCCTGCGCCGTTACCTCTTGTACGACCGACAGCGGTCTGGTTAGCAGCAGAGTCAACTCTTCCGTACAAAGACATGTGAATATACTCCGAGTTGTATCCTAATATTTATTTATAAAAAAGGGGGCTTGCGCCCCCGTGTATCAAGCCTCTTCGCGGGCTTTGATTGCCTTCTCAACTACTGCGAGAAGTTGGTCATCCATGTCAGTCTTAGTAAGTGTAACTGCCTTCTTAAGAATAACAAGGCAAACTTCGAGAAGTTTTTCACCCAGTTCTTCATTCTCAGGAATGCGAGATACAGCATCTTTTACAATTTTGGATGCCAGCGGAAGTAAAAATGCAAGCATGGTTTTCACCGATAGGTTTATACCCTATATATGCTCAATCCCAAACTGATTTGTTACCGCGTTTGTGCTTTTTCTCATAAGCATCATACCCAGCTTGCTTCGCTTTCTCTTTCGTAGTAGGACCTTTCTTGATAAGTCTTTCGTTATGCTTAGTAACTCTACGATTATGCTGCTGCAGTTCGGTTTCCTTAGCACCCTTCACTTTCTTACCAGTGCGCTTGGCACCAGGGAATCTCATCTTGTGTTGTTTGTGCTCAGGTGTTTTGGTGATGTCAAGTTTCTTACCAGTCTTTTTCTCGTGTGCATCGAGAACCTTCTGACGTGCTTTGACTTTTGCTAAAGATGCTTGTGCATCTTCTGCTCTGCCTTCATCAAGATAAGACATCTCCGAAAGGATTATGTCTTTTGCTCTACTGATAATGTTGCGGTAACGCTCTGTATAGAGCTCTTTGTCTTTGCTGCTTTCACAGCTTTCTGTTTTGACTTCGTTACCTTCGGCATCTTTAGTAGTGGCCCCCTCTTTTTCTTTCATAAGTTTTTCGATAGCGGATTTAATTGCTCCAAGACTACGATAATTTTCAAGACCGTAACGCGGTGCCTCAAAACCGCCTTTTGCTTTACGGATTACTACACCCCGATGGGATGTAGCTTGTCCAGTAAATCCCTCGGTGTCTTCATAAACATCCGACACCCTGGGATTTACTTTTACGTGAGACTTTTTGGTGGATGCTTTCTTTGTCATCAGTCCTTCTTCTTCAAGTTTGCTTTACGATATTCAAGGTCAGCACGAGTGCCACGGTCCATCTTACCTTGGGACTTGGGTTTA
>Ga0255751_10003303_pt1 | contig 14855 bp, 31 predicted proteins | sample 071ome_20_FD_179951 | JGI IMG/M metagenome (GOLD analysis project Ga0255751, IMG submission 179951) | Coastal salt marsh microbial communities from the Groves Creek Marsh, Skidaway Island, Georgia - 071412BT metaG (version 2) | ecosystem: Environmental > Aquatic > Marine > Intertidal zone >...
AGATACTGAGTAAGAAGAACCAAGTCTTGTAGACTGAACTGCTGGACCTTCTACTGTCAGTTGAACTGAAGAAGAAATTTTGCTAGTAAGATCGGCATGTGCAGGTGCCGCCATCAGTAACATTCCACCAAGTAGAAGAGAAATTCTTTTCATTACTTTTCTGTAGGGTATTTGTGTATTTGTATTTATTATAAATTGACTTTAATTTTAATTTAGACTAAGATTTTTAAATGGAATAAATACTATATAAAGGAATTTTTTATATTGATGGGCACTTTTAAACGTTTTAATAGGTCTTCAAATTATTTGGACAAAAAAATCCAAGAATTAAATGAGGATATGAAAAAGAATGGTGTCCATTTAAAAGAGGACACTCAAAATTTTGATGCTGTTTTTAATTGGCGAGATCAATTTGAACAATATCAAAAAAAAGAAGAACAAAATGTAGATTTAGTTGAAGACATTATTGTAGAAGTTAGGGAAAAAAATAGGCATCTCTCATCTGTAGAGGCATCTATAAAAGAAGCAAAATTAAATGAGGCAAATGATATTTTTAATGAGTTATATGGTCGCCAGGTAGAAGGAGTTGCTATAGGGGTAATTAAGAATCATATTGGTGAGATTGAAACTTTAAAAGAAGATATTATTTTAGAGATACAAAAAGCAAAAGATTTAAGACTTCTTGAAACTAGATTAGATGAACTAGATTCTAGATATAAGATTCTGTCTGAAAAAGTTGCTAAAGGATCACAAAAAAAAGTTACTGCAGATAGTCCTGTAACATTCTCTCAACTTCAAGATCATTATCAAAAACTTGTTGGTAAACTCCAACAAGAACTTGCCATGGTTGGAAGTGGTGGTGGTGAAGTAAACTTACAGTACCTTGATGATATTGTTGGTATTGCCACTAATGCTAGTGCATATGATGGTAAGTATTTAAAATACGATCATTCAATTCAAAGATTTGTCTTCTCAACAGTGACAACTGGATTGTCAACTGAGACTCAGACACTAAACAATGTATTAGCACTTGGTAATACTTCTTCTTTAGGAATTAGTGTTGGTGTTGTAACTGCAACTTCTTTTGTTGGTGATGGTTCTGGATTAACTAATCTCCCTTCTGGTGGGGCTGGAGTTGGAACTAATGGAAGTATAAACACCACTGGAATTATTACTGCAGCATCATTTGTTGGTGATGGTTCTACTTTATCTGGTGTTGTTACTTCAGTATCTGGAGGTGCTGGAATTAATGTAAGTCAATCTACTGGTAGTATTATTATTACTGCTACTGGTGGATCAAGTTCTGGAATTGGTTATTCTGATCTCTCTGTATATGTTGGATCTCCTGGAATAAGTTCCTTATCTTATGATAGTGACTTTGGTATTTTTACATACATACCACCAAGTTTTTCTGGATATGCAACAACTGAATCTATTGTAGGATTTACAACTGCTGGAGATCTTGTAGGTTTCTCCACTGCTGGAGATCTAGTTGGATTCTCTACCGCTGGAGATCTTGTGGGGTTCTCCACTGCTGGAGATCTTGTAGGGTTTACAACTGCTGGTGACCTTGTAGGGTTCTCTACCGCTGGAGATTTAGTTGGATTCTCTACTGCTGGAGATCTAGTTGGATTCTCTACCGCTGGAGATCTTGTAGGGTTTACAACTGCTGGTGACCTTGTAGGATTCTCTACTGCTGGAGATCTAGTTGGATTCTCTACTGCTGGAGATCTTGTAGGGTTTACAACTGCTGGTGACCTTGTAGGGTTTGTTACAACTGGAGATGTAACTGTAATTGGAATTGATACTAGCGGTACTTCTAATTTTACTAACGTTAATATTAGTGGAATCGTAACCTTTAGTTCTAGTGCTCTGTTTGGTGGCGGAACACAAGAAGCATTTGATACTTTGAATAGTTCTACGGGAACGGTATCTCATGATTGTTCAACTGGACATATTTTTTACCACACTAATCCTTCGGCAAATTGGACAGCAAATCTCACTAATCTTACACTTAGTGCTGAGTATGGAACTACAATCACAATTGTTGTAAATCAAAATGATCCTGCATTTATGCCAACATCACTGCAAATAGGTGGTGTATTGCAATCAATTAAGTGGCAGGGCAATTCAATACCATCTGGAACTGCATCTGGAATTGATGTTGTCTCCTTTAGTATTCTGAATGATGGTGGAACATATGTTGTAATGGGTCAAAGTGTTTCGTTTGGTGGAGTCTAATGCCATTTTTTAGTTCTTTTAGTAGTTCTTTTTTTGCTGGAAGAAGATCTACTGCATTCTCTACACTTAATCCTTGGGGACCATCGGATGAGTCTTCTTTAGTTGCTTGGTGGGATGCTTCAGATTCTTCAACTATTACAACATCTGGATCCACTGTAACAGAAATAGCAGATAAATCTGGTAATTCTTTTACTATTTTTGGAACTAATACACCAACAACTACAACATTGAATGGACTTGATGCTATTGATTTTGATGGATCATTTGTTAGTGGTACTGATAGGGCATTGACTGCATCAAACACTAATTTTGGTATAACAGATGGTAATATTATTATTGTGGGTGCTTTGAATATTAATGGTGTAGGGAATGAAAGAGATTCTATTTGGAGTATTTTAGATAATGACGGAAGTAATAATGATATTCATTTAAGAGCAGGAAATATCTCACAATTTATTGCTGCGTTTGAAACTGATGGTTTGGGATCTTCGGGACTTGCTCTTTCTGGAGGAAATACTAGAAATTGGGCAGGTGGACCTTATCTTGGAGACACTATTCACTCTACTATTTGTGACTTCTCTGGTAATGATATCTATGGTCGCATGAATGGAACACAAAGAATTAATATTGCGGATGAATATTTTACTGCAGTTAACATGTCAAACTCTACGTTTTTGATTCATGTTAACAGAGCAGAAAATAGAGAATTGGATGGTCAGTTTGCTGAACTTATGATCTTTAATAGTAATGATCAGGCATTGGCAGTTAAAGCAGAGGGTTATCTAGCACATAAATGGTCAATGACATCCCTTCTTCCCTCTGGTCACTTGTATAAAAATTCTGCCCCTTGACCTTCTGTGGGGGGTCCATGTATAATACGTGAGTCTTCGGGACACACCGATTCAATCCAAATAAAGGATTGACAAATACGGAAAATCGAAGTACACTAAATAAATCAACACGTTAAGGAATGTAACATTCTGTTAACCGTTGTAACACCTGCCGCTTGACCGAGACTAGGCAGGTATATCAATCCGTCTCTCATATCCTAGACTGAGGGTGTCTAGGAAATAAGTACCTCCACCATTTCCCTGATGGATCTACTTACTAGTTAATTAAAATGTCTTCATCTACTCTTTCACGTCAACAACAATCGAATACTTGGGAACAGTTTTGCAATTGGGTAACCAGCACTGACAATCGTCTGTATGTTGGTTGGTTCGGAGTCCTCATGATTCCTTGCCTGCTCGCCGCTACTACTTGTTTCATCATTGCCTTTATTGGTGCTCCCCCTGTGGACATCGACGGCATCCGTGAACCCGTTGCTGGTTCGCTCATGTATGGTAACAACATCATCTCTGGTGCTGTTATCCCTAGCTCCAATGCTATTGGTCTCCACTTCTATCCCATCTGGGAAGCAGCATCTCTTGATGAATGGCTCTATAACGGCGGTCCTTTCCAACTGGTAGTCTTCCACTTCCTGATCGGCATCTATGCATACATGGGACGTGAGTGGGAACTTTCTTACCGTCTGGGTATGCGTCCATGGATCTGTGTAGCATATTCTGCTCCAGTTGCTGCTGCGAGTGCAGTGTTCCTGGTCTATCCTTTTGGTCAAGGTTCTTTCTCCGATGCTATGCCCCTGGGTATCAGTGGCACCTTTAACTACATGCTTGTCTTCCAAGCAGAGCACAACATCCTGATGCACCCCTTCCACATGCTGGGTGTTGCTGGTGTCTTTGGTGGTTCTCTGTTCAGTGCGATGCACGGTTCTCTGGTTACTTCTTCTCTGGTTCGTGAGACCACTGAGAGTGAGTCCCAGAACTACGGCTACAAGTTCGGTCAAGAAGAAGAGACCTACAACATCGTTGCTGCTCATGGTTACTTCGGTCGCCTGATCTTCCAATACGCTTCCTTCAACAACTCCCGTTCGCTGCACTTCTTCCTCGCAGCATGGCCTGTTGTCGGTATCTGGTTCACTGCACTGGGCGTTAGCACCATGGCATTCAACCTGAACGGATTCAACTTCAACCAGTCCATCATTGATGGTCAAGGTCGTGTTATTAACACCTGGGCTGATGTTCTGAACCGTGCTGGTCTGGGCATGGAGGTGATGCACGAGCGCAACGCCCACAATTTTCCTCTGGATCTCGCAGCAGCATCTACTACTCCTGTAGCAATGACTGCTCCTTCCATTGGTTGATAAATAAATCATTGTCGTGCAAAGGATCCTTCGGGATCCTTTTTTTATAAATATCAGCACTCTTCAGAAGATGATTGAATATTTAAAATGAAAACTTGTAGTAAATGTAAAAAACAATTACCAACTTCTGACTTTTCTCCTGCTAATGGTGGAAAATATTTGAGACCAGAATGTAAAAAATGTGCAAGAGTTTTATCAAAACAGAGAAAACTATTGAAAGAAAAATACGGTTATCCAAACAAAAATCATACTTGTCCGATATGTTTGAGAAATGAAACTCAATTAGTTGGTACAGGTGGAAATGCAAGTATTTGGGTTGTTGATCATGATCATCTAACAAATAAATTTAGAGGTCATATTTGTCATCAATGCAATAGAGGATTGGGATTATTTCAGGATGATATTTCAAGATTTAGTAGAGCAATTGAATATCTTGTTGCTGAGTCAACTCCTGTTGCTCTGACTGCTCCAACCATCGGTTGATTCAAAACTGAATACATGATATAATTAGAGGGTCATTTGACCCTCTTTTTTAATGGAAAGACGTAATGATCCTTTAAAGCAGGGATTTTATTGTGTTGATTATGTTCTTGATGGTAAGGATGAAGTTTCTGTTTATTTTGAAATAGAATCTGCTCAAAGTGCGGTAGCTTCATATATTAGGAGAGGTATAGAATGTAAAGGAATGAGACATTGGAAACCAAAGTTAGAAATTATGTCTATTAAAAAGAAATGAAAAAAGTAGCAATTTTTGGATCGGCAAGAACAAATCCAGACTCTAATCTTTATAAGGCAGTAGAAAAATTAGCTAAGAATATATCTGCAAATGGTTGGACTGTAGTTACTGGTGGTGGTCCTGGAACAATGGAAGCGGCAAATAAAGGTGCTATGGAAGGATGTGGTGGTGATCACCTTTGCTCAATTGCACAAGCAATTTATTTGCCTTTTGAAGAAGGAGTCAATTCCTACGTTCAAGAATATGAAAAGCATGAAACTTTTTATTCCAGATTAAAAACATTTGCAGAGTGTGATGCATTTGTTGTTACTCCTGGTGGAGTTGGGACTCTTCTTGAGATGGCATTGATCTATCAATTAGTCCAGGTTGGTCATATGGATCAAAAACCAATCATTTGTGTTGGTAGGATGTGGAGAACATTAAAGCATTGGATTGAAGAAGAGATGCTTGATAATGGTTTTATCACCAGTAAAGACATGAAGTTAATTCATTATGTAGATAGATTTTCTGAAGCAACTCATTTACTGCAAGGTTTACTCCATGGGCAAGAAAAACAAAAATAGAAGAAAGTTTTTATGGAGAATCTGGGCAAAAGCACTTGGAGAAAAGGCAGGTAATAATGACAGAGAAGCAGATTACGTGGCTGTGCTACGGACTTTTATATTTTGCACTTATCTTCTCACTAATATTGCCATTGTCGCCAATGCGGTAAGGCATTGGAATGATATAGAATATGTAAGACCAGAGACACTTAAGTAATTGGCATACCACCTTTTGAACAGGGGGTGGTTTTATGCTATGATATACCCATCAATGAGGGAGGTTCCCCCCCAATGACTTACAACGCTGAACTGACTTTAAAATTTGACGCTACCTGGACTCCTACCTACAAGAGTGGGTTTGGATCTACTGTTGAAGATGATTTCGTCCCTGAAGAACACTACACCATCACAGCACCTGCTGCTGATCTCAACGCACGACAATACTTCAAATTGTTTGAGAAGTTTATGTTGTGTGTAGGCATGTGTCACCACAATATTCGTAGTGGTGCTATGTCACTGGTCTTTAATGATTATACTAGTGAAGCAGACCAGCGCAAGGTCTGTGATGAGTATGAACTGACTATGGATGAAGACCTCCGTAGTAAGTATGAGGACTTCAAGAAAGCAGATGAAGAATGGGCACGACTGAAGAAAGGTCCTATGGGAACTGTTCTTGAGGATGATGTACCTCAGTTTGAGATCACTGATCCTCATGGCACATTTGTAACAAATAAAGATACTAGCAATCATCCATCGTGGGAAGATCGTTATTGGGGTCTCCATCGTCGCTTCAAACGCTTTGCTAGTTTCACTGATGAGCAACTACAAGAGTTAGCAGAGTATGGTGAAAAGACTTACTACATGGGGAAAGACTGATGGGAATGTTTGATTATTTCCGCACATCTTATTACCTTGGTGATTCATTTACTAATGTTCAATGTCAAACTAAAGACATTGAAGATTATGGCATCGGTGGCACAATGACTCAATACTGGTTATCTCCTGATGGACAACTGTATTGGATTGATTACTCACACACTGCTGACTTTGTTGAACTCAAAGAAGGTGATGAAGGGTATCAAGAAGGTAGGTTATCAATGCTAAACTTTAAGTGGATTCCAAATGGAAAACATGGTAGAGTAAGACCAACGAACCTCACCAAATACATCACAGTATATCCTGAAAGTTGGGATGGTGAATGGGAACATTGGCCCGAGTGTCGTATCCATTTTAAGGGAGGTGTTCTACAAGATTATGAATGTTCATCTAAAGGAGAACGGAAATGAAACTCATTCAATTTGGCAAACGTGAAGACTACGGCACAGAATATTATATGACTGTGCTCACAACTAAAAGTTATTCCCTACTTCAGGTGGCATTTGACATCGGTGAGTATGGTAATTGGATCGAATTTCCTTATCTACAAATCACTATGGGATATGGTAGATTGTTCTCATTCCTATTCTCTCTTGGTAAGTTGGGATTTACTTTTGATATTTGTGGACGCAACTGGCGTGACACATCGTTCTATGATTCTGGGAGTCAAGTAGCATGATTACTACAATTATGGCAGGTTTTGCCTTTGGATACTGTGTGATGGACATCATCATGAACTATCGTGCTCGTCGTGTTGTTGACGAGATGCTCAAATCTACTCTGGAGAATGACAAATGACACAAGACAATACTGGTCGCAATGCTCTTATCATTGGAGCATCTTTCCTTCTTTCCCTATTCGTTATCAATGCTATTGTTGGTCCTCTTTATGGTGTATGGGCACGAGGACTTGCTGGTAAAGCACAACTACAAGAAGCAGAGTATACTCGTCAAGTAGCAGTGCTTGAAGCACAAGCGAAGAAAGATTCAGCACAACAACTTGCTGATGCTGAAGTAATTCGTGCTGAGGGTGTTGCCAAAGCAAACCAAATTATTGGTGAATCGTTGAAAGACAATCCTGCATATTTGCAGTATCTCTGGATTACCGAGGGTGAGAAAGATTCCAACCGCACAGTGTATATGGTCCCCAGTAATGGTGGTGCTCCCGTTCCTACATTTGATATTCAAAAATGATCTTCAGTAGAGCAGTGCTTGGCACAGAAAAAAGAAAAACTAAAATGAGCTGGTGGGACTATTGGATTGGTCACTGCTGGATGACAGGATGGCAGGGCATCAAATATTCGTTCCAGAATTGGTCTGATCTTATGACTGGTAACTGGAAGGATTATGCTGTCATGTTCTACGACGACCCGTGTGAATCGTGTCTCTATAACTTTTGGGATTCCCTTGGTGATGATGACACTCTGCCAAAAGAGTTTCTAGAGCATCTACAACAAATGGTTGAAGATATTGAGAGTGGTAAAGAGAAAGTCATTCCATATGATGTGGATGATCTTAAAAAAGACATGGACACTCTTGAAGATTGGATGAAGGACACTTGAAGAACTGGCACACCACCTCTTCACTGGGGTGGTTTTCTGCCTTATAATATAAAGGTAATCAAGGCACATCACTGATGAAGACCTATAGGATGCTAATTGAATATTGGATTCCTGATGAGGATGAGAACCTGTTTGAAGAGAAGATCATTCAGTCTCGGTCTTCTTGTGGTAAAATTGCAGATGACTACTTAGCACAAGATCGCACCAATCTCATCCGTTCCGTTGAAGTTTTCCCTGTTTGATTATGATTACTCCTATTGACAAAACCCACTGGGAAGATCTGTATGCTCGTCTCCACGATGCTTATACAGAGTGTTTGAAACACAACAATCCCACATATGAACAGAAACTAGCACAGGTTCTGGATCATATGATCATCAATAAAAAGTATCTTTACATCCGATGACTTACACTATCACCAAGCACATCAAAATCGAACACGATGAAGATGGTTTCTGTTTTGATTTTTCATCCGATGAGTATGGAACTGTGAGTGTGGAAGATGGTAATGGTCCTGGATACCAAACCATTCACATCCCCAAAGATTGTATTCAACATGTGATTGATGTATTGGAGCAATTCAAATGACTTACGATGACCTCTACTGCCATGTGGTAAACTATGTTGCTATGCCACATACAACCATCACAGCGCACGATAAACGCCGTGCTTGTCTCATTCTAGGAGCATTTTTTGAGTTCATCCTTGATTGCCAAGATGCTGGTGTTGATCTGAATACGATTGATACAACTGGTATTGTGAATTTGAAACTTGATGAACTGGAGGCAAAATGAAAATCAAATTTAACGGACATTCTCCCACTGATCGTGAGGTAGAATTCACACATGATGATCAAGTTCGTCTGTTTGAGATCATGAAACAAGAGTTTATTGAGCACATCACATATGCTAGGTTTAGTAGTGCTTTTCCTACACCAACTGAAAGAAAACTTGAGGACTTCTGTAATGACTTTGGTGTTGATGTAGAGTATGATAAAGATCGTGTAGCATTCTTCACTGCTCTCATCAAGGAGATGAAGTATGACTGATAAAACTAAACTACTCAAGATGGTGGAGAATGCTCTACAAACAGCACCACCTAATGAAGAGGCAGAAGCACAAGCAGTAATTGATGCTACTGCTGACTGGTTTGAAGAAGTGTTAGAATCTATTGGCATAACACCATCAGCAATCCCAACTCTGCTACGATACCAAGCACACCAACACGAATATCTGAATGACTAAACCAAGGAAACTCAAGCACATCTCTCGTGTTATTGATAAGAATGGAGTTCATCACCTGGATGCTATTGACGATCAAGGACAACACTGGTATGCTACCATGCAACAGAAAGAAGAACCCTGGCTCACTTATGTTCAACACTGGGAATTGAGGACACATTGATGACTAACGAACAAATCAAAATGCTCCGCTATCTCATCAAACAAGAGATTGATGCTGCCCAGATCGATGGTATGGAACACGGTGCCTGGGGATGGGCAGACAAACAACTAGATGAAAACTGGAAACTGTTTCAGGAGAGTTTCAATGGCACATCCAGCTAAAGAATGGCGATTCAGTGATCATGCTGAAGAAGCATTCACCACATGGTTCAATGAACTCTACGGAGTATACTCCCATCGTTGCGAGTGGTTCTTTGGTGACGCGGAAATTGAGGATACCAACACACGCAAGGACATGATGTATCAGTGGATACACTGTGCTTTTGCTGAAGGGTATAGAATGGGATGCTTCCTAAGCACAGACACCGACGCAGGACTTGAAGAATGACACGATTTGTGAAGAACCCAGACGAGATTGTGCTGGAAGATGTTAAGATGGTTCACTATGAAACGATGGAGGAGGGTCGTGCTGTATGGTTGGGCATCTATCTCAACAATGGTAAAATGTATCACCTAAACATTGGTGGTGACAATCTGTATGTCAACTATTCTTATGAAGGAACTATCAATCAAGATGACTGAGTGGTTTAGTGATGCTTACTGGCATTGGCGTAATGTATTTTACTTCAGGTTCAGTGAGTACAATGATAACATTGACCGTGGTGCATTCTTTGAAGAATTGAATTACGGTTGGTTGCAAATGTATTCTGGGATGTGGGATGATCCTATCCCTGAAGGTGTTGACCCCTGGAATCTACGAGGACGATCATGACTGAACACAATCTACCAGATAAAGATGATGCTCCATGGTTGGATACCACATATGATGGTTTCAATGAAGATCTTGCATTGAAATCTCTTGGTATTGATCGTGAAACCTTTGGACAGAAACCTTGGAATGAAGGTCATTTAGATTATGAAGCACCAAATGGTGATCATATCAAGAACTATCCTGATGTCACCCGTGTAGAGGTGATTGGTAGTGAAGGACGTGAGTATGTTCGTTATGAATGTTCGAACGTTCAAGTATCACTACAAGATCATGGACAAACAATCAAAGTATTTCTTTTTTCTACCTATGACAATTCCTAATTTCAAAGATCCCTATGATTGGGAAGCATTTACTGGTATGTTTGATGCACGTTGGCATTGCAAGAAAGCATTGCTTGATCGTGTGAAGGATGATATGTTCCCAGGATATACCTGGGATCAACTCCAAGGACAAACCATCGAAACTATTAATAACATTGTAGCATCGCTGTTGTATGATGTAGAAGTGGAGTTTGAAGAGAAGTTCCCAGATTACAAACGTGATGCTGATGACATCTTCATTCCACGTAAGAACTTCAAAGAGAATGTAACAGAAGCACTCAAAGATGCTTTGGGAACTGGTGATCGCGATGCTTGGGAAATTTATTCTGATGGAAACCTTGACTGAGAATACAATGCAAGACAAAACCTGGATAGTAATGAATGACCTTGAAGAGGCATTTAATCAAATTAGCACATTTAGTTTTCTTCTTAATCAACTACAAGAAGCAGTAGATGCTGGTGATACACAGCGCATCGTTGATACTACTGCTGCTCTCAATGCTTTTTATCCTCCCTATTGCACCAACTGGGATATCAAGTTTAATGTAGCATGGAAGCATGTTGTAAAAAGTGAGTAATGGAAGAACTAATCTATCCTCGTAACTATCAACACACCTCCCAATTCTTGGATGATAATATCCTCAAGGTGTATGTTGATAGTCCAACGAGGTTCACTCGCAACATGCTAGCAACCACAGATGAGATGGTATCATTTGACATCAAGGTGTTGAAGAAACCAAAACATGCTGAGGTTGCATTCTATGAGCAGTATGCTATGCCAGAACCATATGGTTATGCTTCTGGTCTGTGCATACCAACAGAGAAAGGATACACCATCCTAGTCAAGAAATTTGCTGGTGATAAGAAGTATGTGTATTTGCATGAGTGGGGTCATGCACTAGGACTTGAACACCCACACGATGACAAAGACGGTGACATATGGCATGACACTGATACTAATGATACTGTAATGTCTTATAACTGGATTGCACCAGTGAGAGCATTTCGACCTGCTGATGTTGATACTATTACTGGTCTATATAATATAAAAAATGTATCTGGAACCACATCTTCAGAAAAAATCAGATGAGTGCGCCAAGATATGGAGAGAGTGGTTTGAGATGTTTAGTGATAAAGAAAAAATGAATCTTCCTGAGTGTAAAGAATTGCGGGAAAAATGGTTTAAATGTTGTGATGAGATGACTGAATTGTTAAGTCAGGAACTCAAGACAAATCCCAGATATAAAAATTTTACTAGTATAGATAATAGAGTTGAGTAAACATTTATGAAGCTCTTTTTTGCATTTCTTGCATCTCTTTTCTTCGCTCTCCCTGCTTGGGCGGTAGACGTTCAGATGGGTGCCAATGGCAACCTAGTATTTGAACCTGCTGAGGTTTCAATTGCTGCTGGAGAATCAGTACACTTTATTAATAACATGCTCCCTCCACATAACGTGATTGTTGAAAATCATCCAGAACTATCGCATGAAGGTCTTGCTATGTTACCAGGCGAAGACTTTGAGGTTGCTTTTCCTGAAGCAGGTGACTATACTTACTGGTGTGCTCCCCATAAAGGAGCAGGTATGATTGGAACCGTACATGTCTCATGAACCACCAATCCCCCATGTTGTAATGCTAGTCGTTCTATTTTTATGTGCTATTGCTACAATAGTTGGGGGATACTTTCACGGTAACATGCATTTAATTACCGTATTAAAAAATGCTTTTACAACATGAATCACACTGATCATACTACATTCGAACACGTAATTCACATGATCCTTTGTTGCATTGCTGGTCTTGGTATCGGCACCCTAGCTGTCTGGGGATTTAATAAAATTAAAGATTCTAAGAATCACAATCCATGAAACAATTAAATGTTTTAGTTTTAAATTTTACAGTTTTAATTCTCGACTTCCTTTACAGGGGTCGAGACATACAACGTTTTTGGGTACTTGAGACTATTGCTCGGGCACCCTATTTTGCTTTTCTGAGTGTTCTTCATTTAAGAGAGTCTTTGGGTTTAAGAACTGATAGTCATTTTTATTTGATGAAGCAGCACTTTGCTCAAACAGTTAATGAAACAGAACACCTCACAGAAATGGAATCGCGTGGTGGAAATGATGCTTGGATCGATAGGTTTTTTGCTTATCATTTGGTTTTGGTATATTATTGGTCCATGGTTGTTTATTATTTTTTGTTTCCTAAGTTTGCTTATCATTTAAATGCTGAAGTAGAACTTCATGCTACGATGACTTATGCAAAATACCTAACAAAAAATGACGATTCAAAAATCCTCGCTATAATGAATGATGAGATTCATCATTACCAAGAGTTATTAGATTCAATAAGATTAGTTGATGGTACATATTTAACAAGAAATGAACAAGAAATTAACACTGAGGAATTGTCCAAAATGCTGGAAGAGTTTGGTGTCCGCTGAGATTAGTGAGGCAATAAAACCATTCTGTGAACCAGGAGCATTTCATTCTTCATTAATATTTGTAGATAACGAATGGACATGTCCCCACTGTAAGGAGAAAGTATAATGGAAGCCATAGTAATATTTGGTGCAACAGGAGATCTCTGCAAAAGGAAATTGATACCGTCACTATACAAGTTGTGGCAAAAAGATTTACTTCCTTCAAATTTTTTAATAACTGGTTGTGCAAGAAGATCACCTTCACCAAAAGACTGGAAGGATAGTCTAGGAGATTATCCCGAAGAGTTTAGGCATCATCTTGATTATGTTTCTGCTGACCTTGATAATGCACAAACATTGGAGAAGTTACCAGGGGAGGGATATGATGTAACTTACTTTTTATCTGTTCCACCAGAAAGATATAGTAATGCAATTATAAATCTTAAGGAAGCAGGAAAATTAGATGACCCAGAAAAATCGCGTGTGGTTATTGAAAAACCCTTTGGGTACGATTTTGAATCTGCTAATCATCTACAATCTGTGGTGGCTGGACATCTACGCGAAAAACAAGTATATCGCATTGACCATTATCTCGGTAAAGATACTGTTAATAATATCCTTGCCACCCGCTTTAGCAATATTCTATTGGAACCACTTTGGAACAGGCAATACATAGAAGAAGTTCAGATCTTTGCCACTGAAACTATTGGTTGCGAGGGTCGTTCACAATACTATGAGACTGCTGGAGCAGTTCGTGACATGCTCCAAAACCATTTGCTACAGGTTCTTGCATTGATTGCTATGGAACCCCCATGCAAAATTGATGCTAGAGAAATTCGTAGAGAGAAAACAAAAGTTCTTGCTGCAACTAGACTTGGACAAAGACTTGTTTGTGGGCAGTACATTGGATATAGAGAGGAAGATGGTGTAGATCAAAGTTCTATCACTCCAACTTTTGTTGCTGGTGATCTTTATATTGATAATTGGAGATGGCAAGGAGTTCCATTTCATTTTATGACAGGTAAAAAAATGCCTGTTGACTGTGTTGAAGTTGTTATAAAATTTAAGTCACCACCACAAACATTATTTGAAGGTCACGATTGTAATGATCGTATTGTTATGAGATTGCAACCAGATCCTCATTTAGATATGAGAATTGATATTAAAGCTCCTGGTCTCAATGATCGTGTTGAACCAGCAATATTGCAGTATCACTATCCACTTGAAAAATCTGTTGATGGATATGAAAAACTTCTTTATGATGCAATTTATAAAGATCAATCTCACTTTGTACATTCTGAGGAAGTGTTGGAGTCTTGGAGAATAGTCGATGATCTTTTGTGTAAGGGTGATAGTTGTCCTATAAGAACAGTGCCTTACATATACCATAGTGGTCTTTGGGGACCAGGATATAAAGTTGATCGCATTACTAAATGGGATTACCCAATAAAACTTAAGTAGGAGGATTTATGAAAGTCGGAATGATTGGACTTGGACGGATGGGTGAAGGTATGTCCCGCCGTCTTATTGCAAACGGACACGAAGTATGGGGTTATAGAAACAATTATGAAAAAGCTAATAAACAATATGAAGCGGGTTATATTAGTGGATGTACCACTTCTATTGAAAGCCTTGTTCAAGTAATTCATAGATCTAAAACTTCTGATAAAAAACCAGGAGTCTTCATGATGGTTGTACCAGCAGAAACAGTAGAGGAGACGATCAATGAGTTACTACGATATTGTCGTGAAGGCGATATTATTATTGATCATGGCAATA
>Ga0255751_10003305_pt1 | contig 14850 bp, 17 predicted proteins | sample 071ome_20_FD_179951 | JGI IMG/M metagenome (GOLD analysis project Ga0255751, IMG submission 179951) | Coastal salt marsh microbial communities from the Groves Creek Marsh, Skidaway Island, Georgia - 071412BT metaG (version 2) | ecosystem: Environmental > Aquatic > Marine > Intertidal zone >...
CCAGTAGTGCTTGTTACCAGAAACCTGGGTAATAATGAATGTGATTAAAGCGAGTGAGAATGTGATAGTAATATTGCCTGTCACATTAATTCCAAGAGGCGTCATCCCTGCTAGGTTCATGAACCATATGAAAAAGAATACCGTAAGTAAATAGCTCATGTATTTCTTGTAGTTCTTTTCCCCAATGTTAGGAATAGCAATCTCATCACGAACATAAATGATAAGCGGCTCAAGGAAACGACCTGCTTTTTTAGGCGTCTGGCCACTTTTATACGCTTTTGCTGCGCCTTTGAAAAGGAAGAACATGAAGATGGCCATAACCAAAATCATGAACACATTCTTGGTAATTGAAAAGTCCAGCGGCATCGCATTCGTTGGATGATGGTCTTCATCCATGGTCAAATGACCTGAAGCGTCTGTTTTATACACTTTACTGTGGTGTAATACGTAGTAGTTGCCATCTACCTCTGCAACCGACTCACCGTGGTGAAATTTAGACGACGAAAATACTTTCAAGCCTTCATCAAACAGGATTACTGGCAACGGAAAGCTTACTCCTTCGGTAATAGTGAAATCATACGAATCCGATAAGTGGTGTTCTATGGTTTCTTTGATTTGCTCCTTAACATCATGGCCTTCTTCTGTAGCTGCTTGACCGTGTGTTTCATGAGCTTCTATAGCGTGTGAATCCTCGTGATGTTCGTGGTCTTGGGCGTTTGTAGGAACAGACAAAAACATTGCGCCTACAAGGGCTAAGGATACGGAGAGCTTCGAGAACATATTGTAATGCATTTCCTGTTTCAGAAATTAGGCGTCTTAAAAACGATGCAAAACTAATACTAAATCTCTACTCAAAGAAGCTTTGATAACATTTTATTCCCAATGAGAAAAGAACTCTTTAAGCTGTTGCCGGGCTGTTCTTATACATTGAAAATCAATTGTGTATAATCACTCACTCTCATCCGTCTTGATTAAGGACGCGAACAAGCGCGTAGGTCTCTAAAAAGGTCGTGATTGAATATGGGATGAAGAACATCGTAAACGCTGTGGAAGAATGGGTGCTATCGACGATGAACAAGGGCTGTAACACCACGAAATACACTGAAAATTTCAATCCGCTTAGAGCAAGATAAATGAAGCCTAGTTTTTCTGCGTGGTTTGTTTTTAGGCGTTTCAAAAGCCAAAAACCAAAGACTGCTAAAATCACATTTGCTACATACGACGCTACCAAAGCCGTAGGTGTTGCTTGAATTAAAGCAGCATGTGTTGTAAACGCAATGAGCGTGACCGCTAGAATAACGGGATAAAAATACCTTTGAAGCATTGGTTTTATTCGTCTTTTGGCAGCGCTCGAATCAGTTGGTACATGGAAAGCCCAACTGATAAAAGAACACATATAGCTGTAAATAGATTGCTTTCGGAAGTGTATTTCGCATCTAAATACTTACCGAGCTCAGCGCCTAAATAAATCAAAACAGCCATTTGCACCCCAACCGTACTAAACCTGAGGAACTTGTTTTGGCCCATAGCGTATCTCCTATTAGGCTGTCTGAGCGCTCGATTCTTCCTCTTGAGAAACCTTTCTCATTACAGCGCCCATAGATACCGATCCGTTCAATTCGGCACCAGGCTCTACTGAAAGTTTTTCAGTATGCACCTGTCCACTGACTTTTCCTGATTGCGCTACGGACAATGTTTGCGCAACCTTAAGCGTGCCCTCAATAGTACCTGCAACAGCTGCATTTTTACACTCTACCTCACCCTCAACTACTCCGTGCTCACCGACAACGAGTTTTCCTGCAATTTTTACATTTCCCTTTATTTTTCCATCGATTCTAACGTCGCCGTCCGATATTAAATCGCCTTGAATACTTGTGCCAATCAGAATACGATTTGACGCTTGCGCTTGCTCGGGGTATTTTTTAGCTGAAGAGATCATAATTTCTTAAAATATTGTATGTATTCCTTTAGAACCTTATCGCGGTACACCTTACCAAAGTTAGGGTTGTTGATGTAGAACGCCACACTAATGGCTGCAGGATAGTACTGCTCTAAAGGGCCGCCTAAAGTACTAAAAGTATTCAAATAAACCTCCGCTTTCTCCTTGGTTCTCAAGCCACTAACAATAACTAATTGGGTGGCCTGGTCGTAGAAGATGTTTTGAATCCGCAGGTTGTCAAACTTAAAGTGCTCTTTGTTGAAGTCCGCTAAGGCATTTCGAAGGTCGTTTATGTTCGAGTTTTCGGCCGGAATGGCAAGGACAAATTTGTGCGGCGCATTGGGTTGTTCTGGGAAGTCAATGTTCTGAACCTTTTGGTCACCGGAGCCCTCAAAATCTTCTTTACCGCCTTCGTTATCGTCCATCAATAGCGCTAAGATTTGAGCGGCTACCGTGGCTTCTTCAGAATCCGCATAGTCCTTCACCACGCCTTTTAACGCAGCAACCACTTCTTCTTCTTTTTCATCCGCACCATATATGAAGGCTTGCAACATTTGGCCTTTTGCGCGCAGAGATGTTTTAGGATACTGAGCAATAAATTGGTCCAATTTCTTTTGGGCGGTTTTCAAACTCCCCGACTCAAAAGCCGCAAAAGCGGCATCATAAGCTTCCTGCTCTTCGCGCGGCACCTCAGGTCCCTTCATTTCTCCACGAAGCAAGGCAGCATATGGGCTGTTCTGGTACTCCGTAAGCAGCTTTTCCTTAGTTTTCTCTTGATATTCTGTGTCCAATTGTTCCCCGCGCAATAAATACAGGCCATAAAGCACTTTAGGGGTTAGTTGGGCATAGCCCTCGAACTCCTTCAAATAATCCAGCCAAGCCAAGTCCGCCGCGACTAAATCGCGCAAACCGTCTTTGTAAATGAACCCGAGCTCCGCTTTCGCCGTGGCTTCTCGAACCAAACTTTGGTTGTATTCTTCCTGCGTTCGGAGCACGCGAGATAAATAATACTCAACAGAATTGTCGTTCGAAGGCAACGCCACCTCCGTGCTGTCCGCCCCATTATCCGCGTTGGCAAGATCTACTCCCCCGCCAAACCCTTGAGTCGGCTTGTCTTTGGTACGCCAATGGTCTTCCAACGGGCGCTCGCCCCAAGTGCGTTTAAATGACGCCAGCCCGCTCGTGCGCACTTGAGCGTTGAAGAAATACCACTCACCACCACCAGTGGCCTGGGGCCCTGCATTTGCCAGCAACGCATTTTGCTCGGCACGCATTTCCGCCAGCTCCGCTCTGCGTCGTGCTTCTTCCTCGCGCTTTTGTTTCTGCTCAATGAATTGGCCAAATTTCTCGCGCAACGCTGTTTCGCTCATCCCATACATCGCCTGCAAGCTGTCCTCAAGTGTGATAGTGTTGATCGCCAATACCAACTCGTCCAAGACGCTTTTCCTATGTTGAAGCGTATCAAGCCCGCCATATCCGGCCGGTAACACCGCCAAAGCGCTATCGTAATATGCCTGCGCCGGCACAAAATCACGGAAATCAAAGGCCACGCCCGCAAGCGCCAAATAACTCTTACCCTTCTGCTTCGGGTTATCTACAGAACTCTGTATGCTCTGGATTAAAAGGCTTTCTGCCTCTGGAAAATATTCAAGGTCAAGCTTTTTAAGCGCCCAGACATAATAAATCTGGTCACGATAATTAATGTTTTTATCGTCGCGCAGCATTTTCTCTAATTCCTTCTCAATAACCCCGATATCCTCCATGAACACATCAAAGTTTTCTGCTCGTTTAAGCTGGGCTGAGAATGTTATGTCGTAGTTCTCTGGGTGAAGATTTATGACCTCTTGATAAGCCAAGGCGCTTTCGTATCCTTTTTTTAGCAGCGCGTAAAGTTGCGCATTCAAGTATGTGAGCCTGACTTTTTGTGTTTTGTTTGGCGCCAATTCTGCAGCACTCTCTACCCATTGTTGCGCATCACTCCAATTCTGATTTTGTAAATGCATCGCGGCCATGGTTTTCTGAGCCTCAAAAAGCATGGGTTTAGGCAATTCTTTTGTATAGATATCATCCAAAATTTGTTCGGCCTGAAAGGTGTTGTCCATTCGAATGTGGGTCTGGGCAGCTAATAATCGGGACCAAAACAATTCATCTTTTGCTTTCTCAAGGCCTGCGAATTGGTCGTCCATATAGGAGGTCGCCTCAATACATTGTATCCATTCGTTTTTATAAAAACGTGCCCTCGCGATAAGCAAATATGCCTTGAACACATAATCATTCTTTTGTTCGCCTCTGAAAACCATGCTATGGTTTTTGATGACCTTCGCGCTCTTTTCAAGAGCCCTGTCCATCTTTGCAAACATTTGCGGTGCTTGCTTATCGTCAGGCCAATAATAAAGTGGCAAGAGCTCTTCAAAATCAAATTCTTCCGAAGCCTCAAAAGACCTCAAAGCTTCTTTTAATGCCTCTTCTCCATTAAAGAATGCGTTGTAATGAGCTGTGGTTTCGTGGTACTTGCGATTAATCCATTGGTCTTTTGTGGTTGAACAACCAAAAAAAACCGTGGCGGCTACGAGTGGAATTATATGTTTTCTAATACCCATTAGGTGTATAAACGCAGTAAAATTATTTTATTTCACGCCGAGAGAGAAATGCTACGCACGATATTTGTGGCAATCATGGCAAAAAGACCTAAAAATCAAAAACGAGTACAACGCTGGCGAAACAAGTTTCGTTTTGTCATATTGAATGACGACACCTTCGAAGAGGTGCTGACCGTCAAGTTAAGTCCATTAAACATTTTTACCGCAAGCTTATTCACCATTCTATTCACTATTGCCATAACTACGATTGTCATTGCGTATACACCATTAAAAGAAATGATACCGGGATATGCTTCCTCGGAACTTCGCCGTGAGTCGATAAACCTCGCTTTAAAAGCGGATAGCCTAGAAAATTCCGTTCGCATGAACGAACATTATTTAAGTGGTATTCAACGAATTTTATCTGGGGAAATCATCGATTCTGTATTGATTGACATTCAACAAGAACAAGATTCTTTAGGTGAAGTTGTGCTCTCGAGCCCAAGTTCGGAGGACAGCGCCTTTCGCCAATGGGTAGAAGAAGAAAATGAATTTACCTTGGATCAAAACGCGCCGGAACTAGACATCCCTCAGCTAATGTCGCCAGTAGACGGTCTAGTGACTTCAAGCTTTGAATCTGGTAAGGGACATTATGCTGTTGATATTGCTGCACCCAAAAACACTCCTGTGAAATCTTGCTATGAAGGCACCATCGTCTATGCTGATTGGTCTAGTGAAACAGGACACGTCATCATCGTACAACACGAGCGCAACCTGCTCAGTGCGTACAAACACAACAGCGCCCTGCTGAAATCTGTTGGTGATTTTGTGCGTAGTGGAGAAGCCATTGCCATCATTGGTAATAGCGGAGAGAACTCCACAGGCCCTCACCTTCATTTCGAACTTTGGTATGATGGCTATGCTATCAACCCTGAAGAATACATCAAGCTTTAATCAGAATAACCGGAATCTGGTGGCAGGTTAGGGCCCTTGCTCGCGGCCACGGCTAGGGCATCGCAACGCTCGTTCTGCGGATGATTATTGTGTCCCTTCACCCAAATAAAAGTCGGCTGGTAACGGTCTAATAAAGGCAACATTTTGCGCCAAAGATCAGGGTTCTTTTTGTCCTTAAACCCTTTCTTAACCCAATTTCTCAACCAGCCCTTATTGATTGCGTCCACTACATATTTACTGTCACTAACCACTTGAACTTGGTGCTCTGTGGATTTCAGCGCCTGCAATCCTTTAATCACAGCCAAAAGCTCCATGCGGTTGTTGGTCGTTCGTGCAAAACCTCCGCTCAACTCCTTCCGGTGACCCGCGCTGCTCTCCATGACCACGCCATAACCGCCTGGTCCAGGATTCCCGCTTGCCGCGCCGTCTGTATATATAATCACCTTCATTGTTGTTCGCTGAGTTGTGCTATCAAAGATTCTATGGTCGGGCCAAAATACTCCAGCTCCAACTCGCGGACCTTCCCCTCAATGCTTTGGGCCGCCTCCCCTGGGGTGATTTCCACCTGATATTGCGCCACTACCGCTCCTTCATCGTAATGTTCGTTTACATGATGAATGGTAATGCCTGTGATACTTTCTCCTGCCGCGCTCACTGCCTCGTGTACGTGCCTGCCGTACATGCCTTTGCCCCCAAATTTTGGCAACAACGCTGGGTGAACATTAAACATTCGGCCTTTAAAAGCTCGAGTCCAATTTTCCGGAATCATTCTTAAATAACCAGCCAATAATATGATATCTACCCTAGAGTGTAAAAAGGTCAACATTTCATCTCCCTGGGCGCTTGGGGCAAAGCATTTACAGGAAACACCAAGTCTTTCGGCCCGTTCAATCACCCCTGCTTGTGGGTTGTTCGTAACTATTATTTCTACACGAGCCCACGGACTTTGAGCAAAATGCTCCACCAACGCCTGTGCGTTACTTCCTGATCCTGAGGCTAATACAGCGATTTTAAGCATCTTTTTTTACCTTGACAAGGCAAATTTACCACCTAATTCTTGGGGGTTAGGATATGGGAAGTTTTTATTTTCTTTGTGCCGATTATATAAACCTTTTTAATCATGTCTGACATTTCAGCTAAAGTAACCGCGATCATCGTTGACAAACTAGGTGTTGACGAAAACGAAGTAAACGCAGAAGCAAGCTTCACAAACGACCTTGGTGCCGATTCTTTGGATACCGTTGAGTTGATTATGGAATTCGAAAAAGAATTCGATATCCAAATCCCAGACGATCAAGCAGAGAACATTGGTACTGTTGGTCAAGCTATTTCGTACATCGAAGGAGCTCTTGCATAAGTAAAGTCTACGTTTATGAGCCTTAAACGCGTTGTAGTTACAGGGCTAGGTGCACTCACTCCTGTGGGGAACACAGCCGAAGAAACTTGGAACAACTTGCTTGCTGGTACCTCAGGTGCTGGTCCAATCACTCGTTTCGATGCTTCTCTATTTAAAACACACTTCGCGTGTGAGGTAAAAGACTTTGAGCCCAACGACGTGCTAGACCGTAAGGAAGCCCGTCGTATGGATCGGTTTACACAATTCGGGGTGGTAGTGGCCAATGAGGCCATTGCCAATTCCGGGTTGGATTTTGAAAAAGAAGACCTCGACCGTATAGGAGTCATTTGGGGTTCAGGTATTGGGGGTATTGATACTTTCTTCGAGCAGGTAAAAGGATTTGTGGATAACGACCTCAATCCTCGATTCAACCCATTCCTCATTCCAATGATGATTTCGGACATCACGCCAGGCCGCATATCTATGTTGCATGGTTTGCGAGGCCCTAATTACACCACGGTTAGTGCGTGTGCCTCTTCAACAAATGCCCTCATTGACTCGTTCAACCTCATTCGCCTCGGCAAAGCTGATGTGATTGTTACCGGTGGTTCGGAAGCCGCTATCAACCCGGTGGGAATGGGTGGTTTCAACGCAATGAATGCCCTTTCTACGCGAAATAACGACCCTAAAACAGCCTCTCGTCCCTTCGATGCGGAACGCGATGGATTCGTAATGGGTGAGGGTGGCGCTGGTATTATCCTAGAAGAGTACGAGCACGCTAAAGCACGTGGTGCGAGAATCTATGCAGAGATGGTTGGAGGCGGCCTTAGCGCTGATGCACACCATTTAACTGCACCACACCCAGAGGGTTTGGGTGCCCGAAACGTAATGGCCAATGCCATTGAAGACGCTGGCATGAAGCCCGAAGACGTGGATTACGTAAATGTGCACGGTACTTCTACCCCATTAGGAGATATAGCTGAAACTAAGGCTATTCAACAAGTCTTTGGAGAGCACGCCTACAACTTGAATATTTCATCAACCAAAAGTATGACCGGCCACCTACTGGGTGCGGCGGGTGCTGTGGAAGCTATGGCCTCTATTATGGCCATCTACACTAATGCTATTCCGCCTACGATCAATCACTTTACCGACGATGAAAATCTTGATCCTAAATTGAACTTTACTTTCCACTCGGCTCAGGAAAGAGAGGTTCGTGCTGCGTTGAGCAATACTTTCGGTTTCGGAGGTCACAACGCGTCCGTCCTCTTTAAGAAAGCCGAGTAAATGCGTTCTATAAAGGCTTTATTTCCTCAATTTGTTCCTAGTAAGTTCAAGCGAGACATTAGGGCCGTTATTGGTTATTGGCCACAAGATCTGTCCCTATATAAGCTTGCTCTTAGACACGCAAGCGCCTATCCTTTCAGAAAAAAGCGCGGCGAGCGCAATAATGAGCGTTTAGAGTATTTAGGAGATGCCGTTATCGACCTCGTAGTAGCAGAAGCACTGTTTTATCGGTTTCCAAAAGAAGATGAAGGGTACCTCACAAAAATGAGAAGCAAACTTGTCTCAAGAAATAACCTTAACCGTGTAGCTGATCAACTAGGGCTGCCAAACTTGCTTGTAGCAAACCTAAAAGGAAATCACGGGGAAAGCATCTATGGCGATGCACTAGAGGCCCTGGTCGGCGCTTGTTATATTGACCTTGGATTAAAAAAAACCCAATACTTTGTAATGTCTGCTATTGTTGAGCCTTTTGTTACAAATTCGGAGCTAATGGACAGCACTCACAATTACAAAAGTGAGGTTATTGAATTTTTTCAAGGGCTTAAAAAAAGTTTTCGTTTTGAAGAATTGGGCCGTAGCGGAGAGCAACATAACACCACCTTCAAAATGGGCCTGTATTTAGGCGACGATTTGGTCTCTACAGGCGAAGGTAGCTCAAAGAAGAAGGGCGAGGAAGCAGCCTCAAAAGCCTACTATCAAAAAAATAAAGATCTTTTCAATGGCTAAGGTTCGGCACATAGATGCGCTCAAACGCATCAAAATGAACTTCTCAACTGTGGGCATCCGCGCACCGTTTAAGGACTACGAATTGGCATACTGGATGAATGTTCAATATGGTATGCAGCTCGTGTGTCGGCCCGAACCTGTAGATGAGTGGGACCAGGGTACCGTATGGGAATACAACGTTTTTGACGGCAAAGATCCCAATGGGGAGCCCCTGTGTATGATAATGAATCTTAGCATCGGTGCACAAGAACATAAGCCCTCAGAATGGAGTTTATTTGAGAGTGCTCCTGAAAAACACCTTTTACCCACGGTTAAACATTGGGATTACCTTTTAATCGTAGAAAATTCGGACTTTGCGCTCGATTTAGAAAGCGCGCTCAAGAAGAATGATAAAATTACAACTGCTCAGTATTTCGAAGCGCACACACAACTGACACAAAGAGAAACTCACTTATTGTATGAAATCCGAAACGCCTAATAATACTAAAATCGTGGCCACCCTAGGTCCGGCATCTTGGCACAAAGAAGTCATGATTGAGATGATACATATGGGAGTCAATGTATTCCGAGTTAATTTTTCTCACGGGGACCACGACACTCACCGAAGAACTATACAATTGATTAAGGAAATCAATCGGGAATTTAATTGTAAAACGGCTGTTCTTGCGGATTTACAAGGGCCTAAGCTTCGAATCGGCGATGTTGAAGAGGGAGCGGTTATCAACGAAGGTGACACCTTAACCTTCACCACAGAAAAGGTTGCGGGTACGGCTGAGCGTGTATACATGAACTACAAGCAATTCCCTTCTGATGTAAACGCCGGGGAGCGCATCTTGCTCGACGATGGAAAACTCATCTGCGAGGTCTTAGAGACGAACAAAAAAGACACTGTCATCACTAAGGTGGTGCAGGGCGGTCCGCTGAAAAGCAAGAAGGGTGTCAACCTTCCAAACACCAAGGTCAGCCTTCCTTGTTTGACCAAAAAAGACCTTGAAGACGTGGTAGTTGCTATGGAAGAAGGGGTAGAATGGATAGGGCTTAGCTTTGTGCGAGATGCCAACGACGTAGCAGAATTACGCAAAATCATCGAAGACTTCGGCTCATTTGCCAAAATCGTATCGAAAATTGAAAAACCAGAGGCTGTTGTTGATATCGACAACATCATTCACGCTACAGATGCTATTATGGTGGCTCGTGGCGATCTTGGTGTAGAGATTCCTTATTCTTCTGTGCCTATGGTACAGAAGATGATTGTCGAAAAATGTCACATCAAGGCGAAGCCTGTAATCATTGCAACGCAAATGATGGAGACGATGATCGATAGCCAAAGCCCAACAAGAGCTGAGGTTAATGATGTTGCTAATTCTGTTTGCGACGGCGCAGACGCCGTCATGCTTTCTGGCGAAACCTCCGTGGGTAAATACCCTGTTAAAGTGATTGAAACAATGGCGAATATTGTGTCGCACGTGGAATCTACCTTCGATGTGAAACCAAACATGGAGAATCCACCTAGCCTAAAGAACGAACGGTTCATCACGAAGGTTGTTTGTTACAATGCCGCAAAAATTGCGGATCAAGTAGGTGCATCCGCCATCTTAACTATGACTTTTAGTGGTTATACCGCCTTGAAAATTGCCGGACACCGTCCCAAAACAAAAATCATTGTCTTCACTGCAAATAGACAAATCATGAATCAAATGTCGTTGGTTTGGGGTGTCGAAGCGTTCTACTACGATAATATGGACAGCACTGACCGCAGTTTCAAGGATATACAGGCAATCTTAAAAGAAAGCGGGTACGTTGAGACGGGTGACTTAGTTGTTAAGATTGCATCAATGCCTATCGAGGAGAAGGGTTTCACCAACATGCTAAAGCTTTCGACCATCGAATAAGCTGTATTCAAAAAAGCTTCTTTAGCCCGGGTTTCATGAACTGGGGCTTTTATTATCTTGACAAGATGCAAGAACCTCCAAAAAGCTGGTCAGCGCAAAACAATGCCTTGGTGCGCACATTTGAATTTAATGCTTATTTAGATGGGCTTGAATTTGTGCAGCGGGTGGCGGAGTTGGCAGAATTGGTCCAGCATCATCCTCATATCACCATAGATTATACCACCGTGCGCATTTCGCTACAAACACATGATGCGGGGAATGTCGTTACAGAAAAGGACTTAGAAATGGCCGGGGCCATCAACAAACTATAGGCCGGTCTTGAACTGTTCCAAGAAGCGCTTATCGTTCTCGGTGAACAGGCGGATATCAGGAATTTGGTAGCGGTTCATCGCAATGCGCTCAATACCCATTCCAAAGGCATATCCTGTATAAACCTCAGGGTCTATGCCGCTTGACTTTAAAACATTAGGATCTACCATTCCACAACCCATCACCTCTAACCATCCTGTGCCTTTGGTGATTTTGTAGTCGATTTCGTTTTCAAGACCCCAGTACACATCTACCTCAGCGCTTGGTTCGGTAAACGGGAAGTAGGACGGACGCATTCTGATCTTTGCCTTGCCGAAGAACTCTTGAGCGAAATACATCAAGACCTGCTTCAAATCCGCAAAACTTACGCCCTTGTCGATATATAGTCCTTCAATTTGGTGGAAGATACAGTGGCTGCGCGCGCTGATGGCTTCGTTGCGGAACACGCGTCCTGGCGAGATGGTACGAATAGGAGGCTGTGCGCTTTCCATAGCGCGTACTTGGACACTGGAGGTGTGTGTTCTCAAGGCCCAATCCGGGTTGCGTTGCACAAAAAACGTGTCTTGCATGTCGCGTGCAGGGTGCTCTTCAGGGAAGTTTAGTGCCGAGAAGTTGTGCCAGTCGTCTTCAATTTCAGGGCCTGTGCTAATGTTGAATCCGATACGCTTGAAGACCTCTACTATTTCATCGCGGATGGCGTTGATGGGGTGGATTGCGCCTAATTCACAGGGCGTCCCTGGGCGCGTTAAATCGCCGTTAACCCCAACAGCTTGGTTGTTGTCTAAAGATTCTAACGCCCCCTTGTGTTTGTCCTCGGCTAAGGTTTTTAAGGTGTTCAGCGCAGCGCCGAATGCCTTCTTCTCTTCTGCCGGTACGTCGCGAAAAACTTTGAAAAGCTCAGTAATTACGCCCTTCTTGCTAAGGTATTGCAAACGAAACGTCTCTACTTCTTCCTTTGTTGTTAAGGAAGTAGCTTCTACTTGGCTTTTTAAATTTTCGACTCTATCAAGCATAATTGTCTACTTAAATACGTTTGGATTGTTGTAGATTTGGCGAAATTACTGAATTCCACGCATGAAACGGTTTATTCTTTTATTCTTGGTTGCTTTGTTTTTTAGCTCTTGTGAAGAAGAGGCTACAGAATACTTTGTTAAAGTCAAGGTGACCAATGAGGACGGTGTTCCTATTCAAAACGCTGCCGTGAAAATGTACGCGCCTGTGGCGGGCTCTACAGAATGGTATAACTTCACCGGTCCAAGTGGCGAGGTAGTATTCAGATCTGGCTTCGAAGCTTATTACGACCTTAAGGCTTGGAAGATGGTGTACGAAGGGTGTAACTATGTTCGTTTGGTTAAAGGTGAGACCATTGACGTAAATGTTGTAATTTACCCCATCGGAGACCCTAATGGCTGCGTAGAATGATGAAAAAGCTACTCATACTTCCTTTATTGGCACTCTTGTTTTTGACCGGGTGCCAAATCGAAAACCCCACCTATCCCTTCCGCGTTAAGGTGACTAACGCCTCGGGCGTGCCTATCCAAAACGTAATTGTAGAAGCCAGTGTTGATGTTCCTGGATACCGTGAAGAGGCTTATTTTATCGATACCACAGGCTTTGATGGAATGGTTGAGTTTGAATACGAGTATGAGGCTGTTTTCAAAATCCTAGCCACGCGAGGGGGAAACCCATTCACACACATCGGATGTGGGTTTATCAAACTTGAGCCAAATGAAACCGTAGAATCAAAGATTATCATTCTTCCCTACGACCCTAGCGACCCAGGCTGCTAGGTTACAAGTACCCATTCGTTTTAAAATAGTTTACAACCGCCTCCTTCATCAAGATTGCCTGCTCGCCCGCTTTAAGGTTAGGTAGAGGTTTTATTGTTTTGAAGTGCGGCCAACCGTCTTTGTCGCGTTTTTCAAATTCATAATAGCCATAAGGCTCCAGAACCGTACAAACAGCGATATGAAGTACATTGAGCTTTTCATCTTTTTTTAGACGCACATATCCCATCTGTAGCTCTTGAGTTCCTATCAGCAATAAAGCCCCGTCCAAATCAATTTCACCATCACCCGGAAACTGAATTGAAAGTTTGTGTAGTAATTCTTCCCAGTCCCGTTTTAATTCTTCGCTTTTCACTATTTTAGATATCTATGACTATTCTTGATTTTATTCTTGTTCTCTTTTTCGCATTCCTTTTGATAAAAGGACTTATGAAAGGTTTGGTTAAAGAGCTTTCCGGTATCTTAGCGGTGAGCCTTGCTGTTTTCGCCTCATTCGCTTTTTATGACTCCGCCGCAAATCTTTTAAGCTCCTTTATAGGGCCCGAATATCTAAGCCTGGTGGCCTATGCGTCTTTATTTATCTTAGTCTACTTGGGTATAATGCTTTTAGGCAATATTATTGATAAGCTTGTTAAAAGTATTATGCTTGGAGGGTTTAATCGTGTTTTAGGCGGTGTTTTCGGGCTTTTAAAAGCGACGCTTTGGTCTTCTCTTTTTGTATTTGCTTATCAAAAGCTAGAAGAAGGTGTGGGCTTTGAACAACCGGGCATTGTGAAGGACTCGCTAATTTATCCTTTCCTAGTAGACATCGCTGCAATTCTCGAAAACGCGCTTTAACCCAATGCCGCTACGCCTGGAAGTGTTTTGCCTTCCAAGAACTCAAGCATTGCACCACCGCCTGTACTGATGTAGCTTACTTTATCTGCGTAACCAAACTGATTCACCGCAGCTACGCTATCTCCTCCTCCGATCAAAGAAAACGCTCCATTCGCAGTAGCCTGAGCAACCGACTCGGCAACGGCTTTGGTTCCGCCTGCGTAGTTTTCAAACTCAAAAACACCCATAGGTCCGTTCCAAATGATGGTTTTTGCCGCGGCAAGAGAATCTTGTACTCGGGCAATGCTTTCTGGTCCGTTATCGAGTCCCATATATCCTTCTGGAATCTCGCCAATAGCACACACGCGCTCGGCAGGCTGATCCGCAAACTCTTTTGTAATGAGCGTATCAACAGGAATAAGCAGATTACACCCTAGAGCCTCCGCTTTTTCAATGAGTGATTTGGCCAATTCTAGCTTATCATCCTCCACCAACGAGGTTCCAACAGATCCCCCCATCGCCTTTACGAAAGTGAATCCCATACCCCCGCCAATAACAACGGTGCCTACTTTATCAAGCATGTTGACAATTACTCCAATTTTAGAGCTCACCTTCGCGCCACCGATAATGGCCACGGTCGTGTTCTTGTCGCTGCCAAGTGCTTTAGAGATGCTTTCTACTTCCGCGCTCATCAGCTCGCCAAAACCCTTGTTTTCGTCCGCAAAAAACTGAGCAATAACTGCTGTTGATGCGTGGGCACGGTGCGCTGTTCCAAAGGCGTCGTTCAGGTAGATATCTCCTAGCCCGGCCAATTCCTTCGCAAAGGCCTCATCACCGGCTTCTTCTTCGTTGTGAAATCTCAAGTTTTCCAACAACACAATTTCTCCTGCACCCGCTTGAGCCACTACAGCTTTCGCTACATCGCCCACACATTCGCTTGAAAAATGAACTTGAGCACCGCTCAGCGCCTCCACTTCGCTTACTAGATGCAACAAAGACATGTGGTCTTGGCGCTCGCCTTTTGGTCGTCCTAGATGACTCATCAAAACGGCCGTTCCGCCCGCCTTAAGCACCTTAGTAATGGTTGGCATCGCCGCGGTGATGCGCGTATTATCGGTTACCTTGAGGTCTTTATCCTGCGGCACATTAAAGTCCACGCGAATAAGCACTTTCTTTCCTGCAAAGTCGAAGCTTTTCATATATTTTAGTGTGTTGTATTGAGGGG
>Ga0255751_10003316_pt1 | contig 14823 bp, 11 predicted proteins | sample 071ome_20_FD_179951 | JGI IMG/M metagenome (GOLD analysis project Ga0255751, IMG submission 179951) | Coastal salt marsh microbial communities from the Groves Creek Marsh, Skidaway Island, Georgia - 071412BT metaG (version 2) | ecosystem: Environmental > Aquatic > Marine > Intertidal zone >...
CACTGGTTCTGCTGTAGAGGTTATTGGATGTAGTGGTGGAGAAGTAGTTATTACTAATGCAACGATAGACGGCGGATCATTCTGATATTAACAACATAATCTAAATAGAGGGAGTTTATTTTCCCTCTTTTTTTATGGAAGAACAAGATTATAAGAATTTGATTTCAGTATATCAAAGCAAACTTTTTGATTTTATGAATCAAAATATTGCATTAGAGGCAAGAGAATTAAAATATAGACAAACTATAGAATTATTGAATCAAAAGATATCAGAGTTAGAAAAGAAACCAAAAAGGTCTACAAAATCTACTGAAGAGTTTTAATAAATATCTTTAACACTCCTAGTATATACTAGGAAAATGGTATATACCAACTGAGGGATAGATGGCAGATCCAAAAATTAGACTGAAAAGGTCTTCTGTAGAGGGAAAGATTCCTACACCAGACCAGGTTCCTTTGGGTGAGATAGCTCTTAATACCTATGATGGATATCTCTACGCATCCAAAAATGTAGGTATTGGAACCACAGTTATTGCTATCAACCCATTTAGAGTTGGTGCTGGAACAGATACATATAACGCATACTTTACTGCTGGCAATGTTGGTATTGGCTCTACATTACCAACCACAAAACTGGATGTTGATGGAACAGTAACTGCTACTTCTTTTGCTGGTTCAGGTGCAAATTTAACTGGACTTACTGGTGCTTCTGCCGCAACTTATGGTAGTTCTAGCGTAACACCAGTTATTACTGTAGATTCTGGTGGAAGAATTACTGGAATCTCTACCGTTGCTACTTCTGGAAGTGGTGGTTCTGCTTTAACGGTTAAGGAAGTTGCAAGTCAGGGTGGTGCTACTAATGTAACTGTCAGTAATGTAAGTGAGATTCAATTTAATAATGGAGCTGGATTTAATGTATCTGATGAGGGTAGTGGAACTGCATTTGTTGATTTAGGTTCTACTTTTAATCCTTGGTATGTTAATGGCCAAGATACACTCAAAGCAACAGGTGAAGAACCCATTGAGTTTATTGCTGGACCAGGTATTGCAATAACAACCAAAGCAGTTGCATCTGTTGGCATTGGAACTACATTCTCCAAAGCAATAACTTTTACTTCTACTGGAATTTCTAATGTTGTAGAAGATACTACTCCTCAACTTGGTGGAGATTTAGATCTTAACTCTAATGATATTACTGGGACTGGTAATATTAATATTACTGGTGATCTTGATGTATCCCCAGGTGAGGCAACTGCTGGATCTTTCATCAAATCTGGTGGAACATCATCACAATTCTTAAAGGCAGATGGTTCCGTTGATAGTTCTACATATTTAACTTCTTATACAGAAACTGATCCTGTAGTTGCTGCTATCAATGGAATTGTTAAGTCTAATGGCACAACCATTTCTGCAGCAACAGCAGGAACAGATTATCTAACAGATATTTCTCAGGATACAACCCCACAACTTGGTGGAGATTTAGATCTTAACTCTAATGATATTACTGGGACTGGTAATATTAATATTACTGGTATAGCAACTTTTAGTGGTAATGTTACTATTGGCGGAACTCTTACCTATGAAGATGTAACCAATATTGATTCTATTGGTCTAATAACAGCAAGAAGTGGAATTATAGTTAATACTGGTGGTATTAATGTTTCTTCTGGTGGTATTAATGTTTCTTCTGGTGTTGTAACTACAACTGCACTTAAAGGTTTTGATTATCTTCAAGCACCACATGGAACTACAGTTAACTATGCAGTAACAGTTGCTACTAAGACTGCAGCACACAGATATAATGGTTCGGGTAGCAGTAATGGTTATGTAATTGATGGGGTAGAATCTCCATTCCTTACATTTACTCCTGGTAGAACTTATAGATTTACTCTGAGTTCTGGTGACATGTCTAGTCACCCATTCAGATTCTATCTTGAAGCAGATAGAACAACTCAATACACCACAAATGTTACCTCAACATCAACATATACTGAAATTGTCGTAACCGACACTACTCCGACTATTCTTCATTATCAGTGTAGTGTTCATGCCTACATGGGTAATGCTGTTCAAGTAAATTCAAATAAGGTAGATACTCCATATCAGATTGATGGCCTAAAGGGTGCAAATATTACTGGTATTGTAACTGCCACTGGATTTTCAACTACCACTGGAACATCATCTCAGTTCTTAAAGGCAGATGGGTCTGTTGATGGCAATACTTATCTTACTTCTTATACAGAAACAGATCCTGTTGTTGGGGCCATAAGTGGTATTGTTAAGGCAGATGGTGGGGGAAACATTTCTGCTGCGACAGCAGGAACTGATTACTTGACACCTTCAGGTGATGGTTCTAGTCTTACTGGATTAACTGGTGCTTCTGCCGCAACTTATGGATCTGCTAGTGCAACACCAGTTATTGTAGTTGATTCTAATGGAAGAATTACAGGAATCTCTACTGTTGCTACCTCTGGAGGTGGAGGTGGAATTTCCAATGTTGTAGAAGATACAACTCCACAACTTGGTGGTGATTTGGATCTTAATAGTAAGAATATTACTGGCACTGGTAACATGAACGTTACTGGTATTGTAACTGCAACATCATTCTCTGGTTCTGGATCTAGTCTTACTGGATTAACTGGGGCTTCTGCTGCAACTTATGGAAGTTCTTCGGTTACTCCAGTTATTGTAGTTGACTCTAATGGAAGAATTACAGGAATCTCTACTGCTGCCATCTCTGGAGGTGGAGGTGGAAGCGTTTCGGAAGCATTCAAAACTATTGCTGTCTCTGGTCAAAGTGATGTAGTTGCTGATAGTGCAACTGATACTTTGACATTAGTTGCTGGTAGTAATATGACTATCACTACTAATGCTGGTGGAGATAGTGTAACCTTTGCATCATCAGGAGGTGGTGGAGGTTCGATTGGAATTCAATCTGGGGGAATTTCCATCACATCAGCTGCATCAACAATTAATTTTGTTGGCACAGGAATTACAATGTCTGATGATGGTTCTGTTACTGATATTTACATTCCAATTGCAACAAGATCTGTTTCGCGAACAGTCGCTACACAATCACAAACTACAATTACAGGACTTACATATTCGGTAGGTTATGTTGATGTTTATCTAAATGGATCAAAACTTGATAGCACTGAATTCACTGCAACCGATGGAACTAGTGTTGTCTTAACTACCGGAGCATCTGCCAATGATGTCATTGAAATTGTTGCACAAAATATAAGTGCCACTACTACTGTTGTTAGTGGGATTAGTCAATCAGAATCAATAGCTTTTGCAATTGCACTTGGTTAATTTTAATAAATATCTAGACAGGATGGCTCAGTAGAATGGCAAAAAAATTAGTTTATAATTATACATTTGATGCATCAGCACAAACAATTGTTGTTGGTGGCAACTTCAAACTGAGAACTATTCAGTTAATTACTAATGTAACTGACGGCATTATCATTTATAATTTTGCCGATTCTGCAAAGGGTGGATCAGTATCATATGACACAACAAATGATGAAACCACTATCACTCTTGATCATGATACCACATCAATGAGTGATAGTGATGAACTGCAAATTTTTGTAGACATTCCAGAAGATAAAGTAGAATTTGGTGAGACATTTGTAGATCCTGTTAGTAAGTTAAGAGTCACAAATCCAGAGAACCTTATTGATACTGACTTTGAATATGGACTACAACCAACCAAGTGGGAAACAGTAGAACTCGTAAATAATATCCCATCAGCATATACAAGAGCTCCTGGTGTGTCTATTCCAGGAATTGTTTCTGTTATTGCTACTCTGAATAGTGAACTTGTTACAGTCACCACTTCAGAAGAGCATGGACTATCTATTGGAGATCCCATTGAAGTAAGAGGTCTTTCTTCAAGAACAGCAAATGGAAAATATCTGATTACACAAGTTCCTTCAACTACTAAATTTAACTATAAGGCATCTGCCATTCAATCAGCAGCAGGAGATAAACTTACAGCATATACTACAATTATTCCTGGTTCATTCTTCACTGGATCGAGTATACAATACGATAAATTTGAGGGTGTTAATACTGATGGTGCAAATCCATCAACATTAACAATAACAACTGATTATGCTCATGGTATGAGCACCAACACCAGTATGTACATTACTAATACGGTTGGTAAGAAAGAGTTGACTTTATCGAATACTACAACATCTACTGCACCTGATGGTGATGCATATGTAGATACAAGTTCTGATGATATTTACTTACCACTTCATGGATTATACAATGATCAGCAAATAACTGTAACTGCTGGTGTTGGAGGAGTTGTTCCAGGAACTTCAGGCACTCCTTCAGATCCAAATACATCAACAATTTGCCAAGCAGCATTTGATGCTGCAGAGAGTTGGGCAGATACTAGAGCAGCAACAATGATATCTGCTACAGATCATAGTAGATTATTGATGAATTATAGTGGTAGTAATGAATACTACATGTATAATGACCAGAATATTATTCCTAATGCATCATATGGAACAAGTATAACTCAAGAATTTATCTTTGGTGATTCTGGTACGCAAACATTATATCCCAGGAACAGTAGTGGTTCAGCAATGGCAAGATACTATATGTATCTTACAAACTTTTCAGGACCTGGATCATTATATACTGGAAATGCTATTGATATTGGTGCTTATGCTACTAGAAGTAGAGTTTATAGTGCTGGTGGTTCTACTAGTTATTGGCCAGCTAATTTAGCAAATCTAGGTTTTTATTTCGCTGCTACACCATATTCATATAACCAATATACAAACCATATTACAAGAGTAATTCAGATTCCAGATTTTACAGCATTTAATGCAGCAACTAGTGCTAGTGCTAGTGCCGTTGATAGCTTAGATTTCTTAAGTAGTGAAACTTCAACCAAAAGAGAAACTTTACTTGGAACTTTTTATCCTTATACAGATACTACATGGAACACATATAATACTAGTTGGAGATATGTATATGCGGTAAAATATCTCAATTCTGGTGCAGGAGAAGTATCTTCTTATTGTGTTGATGTCTGGTTACAGAACACTGGATGGACAGATTACTATAATGATGGAAATGCCTATCTCTATACTGATTCTGATTGCGTGTGTCACACTAATAGAGATGCGATGGGTCCAACTTTACATATTCAGTCATTCTTTGGACTTGATGATGGACATACTTCAGGCACATACGCTAATAATTCTAATGCTACAGCAGATGCACTTGCTCTTGTGTCTGCAGTTGCTGATGCGTTAACTCCTTCTGGACTGACCTCTGGAGATACTGTAAAGGTTGGTGTTATTAACGACAATAGAATTCAATTAAGAGAGACTGCTACAGGAACACCATATGATTTTAGTAGTGCAGGGACAGCACCTATTAGCTTTACAACTGGACAAACATTTGGTATTGCTGATGATTATTATGATGTTACTGGAGTTACAACCACAACAAAATCTATCACAGCAAACTCAGTGTTATCGCCCAGAGTTTTAACCTTTGCCAATACTGATGTTGTAGAAGATAGTGCGAACTCAAGATATTATATCAATTTCTCTGATGGTCACGGACTTTCTGATGGACAAAAGGTAGTATTCAATAAAACAAGTGGTGCAGATATTACAGGTATCACCAGTGGAACAACATATTATGCTTATGCAAAACATAGCAAATATGTTGGCCTTTCTACTAATGAATTTGATTGGGAAGCATCAAATTTAGCTATCGGTGCAACTCAAGCATCTGCTGGTGCATATAATTTGACTGTCAATAGTATTTCTGGAAGAGTTGCTGCTGCAGGAACAGTGACTACAACATCTGGATCTAAAGTTGTAACAGGAACAGATACGAAATTTACTGCAGCATATGCAATTGGAGATAGTTTTGTATTAGAAGGTTCAAATACTTACGGTCCATATGAAGAAGGAACTATTGCATCCATTGTGAGTGATACGAGTTTAACACTAGAAGATAATGTTGGAGTTGCAACAACTGGTGGGCAGCATTTTGTTGACACAAGACTGAATGTGAGAGCAGACGGAACATTTATTCATAGACCATTTGACGGTGGTGTTGATATTACTGCAGGAACCTCACCAGATTCTAAAGTTATTCGTCAAACCAGAAAATATTTCCGTTATCAGTCAGGTAAGGGTATTCAGTGCTCGATGGCAATTAACTTTAATCCATATCGTCAGGCAAGGTTACTTACATCATCTGGAACAACTGCTACAATTACAACAGAGTATCCACACGGACTTACTAATGGAGATACTATTAAAGTAAGAGGAGCAACTGTTTCTAGTGGAGTTAATGAGTATAATGGAACATCATTTACAGTAGCAAATGCAACAACATTCACTTTTACATATACAATGAGTGGAGATCCTGCTGATGATGCACCTGGTGGAATTGTAGAATATACGATTGCTTCTTACAGTAATGCTGGTATTCGTGCAGGACTGTTTGATGACCAAAATGGAATGTTCTTTGAGTATGATGGATCTACAATTTCTTGTGTAAGAAGATCATCAACATTACAAATTCCAGGAACAATTGCAACACAAACCAATGAAAATACTATAACAGGGACAAATACTAAATTCACAAATCATTTGTCTGCAGGTGATTATGTTGTTATTCGTGGACAATCTCATAAAGTTACTAGAGTTGTAGATGACACCACAATAGATGTTCAACCAAAATATAGAGGAAAATCTACTAATGGTGTTGTTATTACCAAAACTGTAGATACAAAAGTAACACAATCCAACTGGAGTATTGATAAGGCAGATGGAACTGGCCCTTCAGGATTCAATCTAGATATTAATAATATTCAGATGGTATATATTGATTATTCTTGGTATGGTGCAGGTAAAATTAGATTTGGATTTAAAGATACCAAAGCCCATGTAAAATATGTACATGAGTTTATTCACAATAACAAAATTAATGAGGCATATATGAGAACGGGTAACGTTCCTGCAAGATATGAAGTATTCAATACAGGAATACCCACATATGTCCCATCACTATTCCACTGGGGAACTTCTGTCATTATGGATGGTGGATTTGATGATGACGATAGTTATCTCTTCACTGCATCTGGCAATACACTATCTTTTACAAATGGAGATAGTACTAGTGCTACAACCAATGCTGCTGGAACTATATACTCTCAAAGGATATATTCGTGGTTATATAATCATTACTTAGAGTTGAGTTTTGCTACATCTGATGCATCTAAATTCTCCAATGGTGTTGCATTATACACTGCAGATGGTGAATTGAATGGTCAAACAGTAGATTTTACTCAATATTCTGGGGGAAGTTTTAAGGTTTACATTTTCTTAAGTACTGGAGGAAAGAATCCACCCGCAGTATATCCAACAGTTGCTAATGCTACGGCAGTCAGTATTGGTGCTCCATCCTCTGGTGGAGATGGAGTTGTTGATGTTAGTTCTTTGATTCCACTTGTGAGTCTAAGACTTGCACCTTCTGTTGATAACAACTTGATTGGTGCAGTTGGTGAAAGAGACATCATCAACCGAATGCAACTTAAACTGAACGAACTTGGTATTTCAGTTTCTCATGACTCTAGAATTAGTGTTATCCTGAACGGTGCATTGAGTAACATCGCATATCAGAATGTTGGATCACCATCACTTTCACAATATGTTGCTCATGATAGTGGAGACACAATTCAGGATGGAACAACGATCTACCAGTTCCGTGCATCTGGTGGATCTATTGGTTCTAATGGAGAAAGAACCGTTGCTTCTCAAACCTTTGACTTAACTAGATTGATTGACTTGGGCAACTCTATTCTTGGTGGTGATGGTGTATTCCCAAATGGTCCTGATATTATTACTATTTGTGCAAGTGCTCTTGACACTACTACTGTTAATGGAACATCACCATTCCAGGTGTCATCTAGAATATCATGGTCTGAATCGCAGGCATAATAAAATAAATAACTCTAAAGGATATCCATGGGAAAGACTAGAAGAACTGGTGACCTAGTTACTGACAATAATCTTTACGTAAATCCTACTGACGATTCTTTTCATGTTGGTACTGGAATCACCATGTATGGTGGTTCTGTAGGTATTATCAGTTGCACTGGCCTTTACATTGGAGGATCTTCTGTATCTGCTGGTGGTGGTGGTTCAATTGGAATACGTTCTGATGGAACTGTTATACAATCCAGTGCATCAAATCTAAACTTTATTGGTACTGGTATTACAATGGCAGACGATGGTTCTGTCACTGATATTACGATTCCCACAATAACAAGAACTGCAACTAGAGTTGTTGCGACAGATGCACAAACAGCTTTTACAGTTGCCGCATATGACTCATCTCTCATTGATGTTTATCTAAATGGTGTAAAACTTGATAGCACTGAATATGCTACAACAAATAGTACTACCATTACACTAACAACAGGTGCTTCTACAGGAGATATATTTGAATCGGTTAGTTATAGTAATTTTACAGGAGTTAATGTTACGAGCGCAAATAGTGCAACCACAGCAACCACAGCAACCACAGCAACCACAGCAACCAATGTAACAGTTGCGGATGAATCTTCAGATACATCTTGCTTCCCACTATTTGTTACTGCAGCAACTGGAGATTTACCACCTAAGTCTGGAAGTAATCTAACATTTGATTCCTCTGCAGGAATTCTGGGTGCAACTACATTCCAAGGTAATCTTGATGTTGCTGGATTACTCAAAGAGGGTGTAAACATTAATACAGGAGCTAAACTGAGTCTTAATACAAATATTGACCTTGAGAATGGCATGGTTCATCTATTTACAGGATTAGATAACACCACATCAACACCAAATATAAGATATAATTCTTCAACGACACTTGATTCTGTTATGAATACTGGTGAAGCGATTACAGTTGTTCTTATATCTGCATTATTGGATGCAAATGCATACTCTGCACAACTGACAATTGATGGTAGTGCAGTTACTGAAGAATGGTTGGGTGGTTCTGCACCATCTACGGGTGGATCTGGTGGATATGATGTTTATACATACAATATAATTAAAGATGGCAGTGCATCATTCATTGTACTTGCAAACGTAGTAAACTTCGCATAATAATATGACTCCTCCATTAACAATGATTGGTATGTCTGGTCCAGTTAGTACACTTACTGGTGGTAGTACTGCTGCTGCAGAACCTGCAGAACCTGGGCAACAGGCATTTACTTCAACAGGTCAGACTACCTGGACTGTTCCAGATGGCGTTACATCTATTAGTTTTGTTCTTGTTGGTGGTGGAGGTGGTGGTTCTTCATCTACACTATCCAATAATGGAGTTTCTGGAGGAGGTGGAGGTGGTGGAGCCTTATCTTGGAGAAATGGTTATACTGTAACACCTGGACAAACTCTTTACATCACAGTTGGATCTGGTGGATCTGGTGGAACTGGTGCAGGTAATAATGACGCTGCTGCTGGAGGAGATAGTTATATCAGAACAGGTAGTCATTCTGGAACGATTATTGGAAGAGCAGGTGGCGGTGCCAAAGGTTTATATAATGCAACAACGGGATTTTCTTCGGGAGGAGTAAATTACTCTTCAACTTATGGTGGAGGTGGAAGTGTTTCTGGTGGAGGCACTGGTGGACAAGGTGGTTGTGGTAGTGATGGAAATACTGGTGGAGGCGGTGGTGGTGCCGGAGGATATAGTGGCAATGGAGGACAAGGATCTCAGGGAATTTCTTATAATGAAGGTGCAGGATCTGGTGGCGGTGGTGGTGGCGGCACCGGAGCAAATGCTTTAACTGGCAATATATTCTTTGGTGGAGGAGGTGTAGGAATTTTGGGTGAAGGTACTAGCGGTGCAGCTAATTTGACCACTTATAATCAGCAAGGTAATCCTGGATCTGGTGGAACTAATCAAACTTATGGTGGAGGAGGATCCGGTGCTGAAGATGATTCTGCTAACGATGGTGCTCCTGGTGGACAAGGTGCCGTAAGAATTATTTGGGGTGACGGTAGATCCTTCCCATCAACCAATACTGCAGATGTTTGACACTAAATAACTAAAAAATAACTCATGGGAAAGACCAGAGAAACTGCTAATATTACAGCAGAAAATTTAGTTTCAACTAACATAACATCTGACTTTTTGAATGTCGGCACTGGAATCACCATGTATGGTGGTTCTGTAGGTATTATTAGCGCTACTTCTTTTTATGGCGATGGATCTAATCTAACTGGAATTTCTGCTGGTGGAGGTGGCGCAGACATCAATGAGGTTATGCTATTTGGCTAATAAATAGTTAAAAAGAATTAAAATATAATGGCACTCGCAAAAGCAAATTTAGGATTTCCGCAAGCAATATCTGCAGGAACAACTGCGACTGTTTATACTGTTGCCAATTCTAAAACAGCATATATTAGAGGAATCTCTATTCATAATGCAAGTATTGGAACAGGAAATGAAAGTGTATCTCAACATGCACAAGTTCACATTGTAGAAAATAGTGGTGGAAGTGTAGGAACAGCAGTATCATCTAATAGAATTATTAGAGTTACACTTGCTCCTGATGATACCTTTGTATATGAACTTCAGTATCCAGTTATATTAGATACTAATAACGATACAGTTCAAGTTTTTAATGAAGGAACTTATAATTCTGGATCAGCAACAAATGATATTAATGTTTTAGTTCTTGGTGATGCGGAGGCATAATTATGGCACCATTTAAAACTACATCTTCAGCACTTATTGGAAGTTTTGTATCAGAGTTAGAAGCAACTGAAACTAGAAGAGGTGCTGTAGCAACTTCACCAAACCCATTTACACCAGGAAATGGATATATTTACCATATATTTACTGCGCCAGGAAATTTTACAGTAACCACATCAGGATACATAGATCTTCTTTTAGTTGGAGGAGGTGGAGGAGGTGGAAAAGGAAGTCCAACACTTTATAAAGGTGGTGGTGGAGGTGCCGGTGCTTTTAGAGAAGAATACAACATTTTCTGTCCAGAACAAAGTTATACAATTACAATCGGATCTGGTGGAAGTGGAGCAACTAGTTTTGGTTGGGATGGAAATAATGGCGGATGGACAAGATTTTCTAGCACAAATCCTTTTAGATTAATTACTAATACACCATCAACCTCACTATATGCCCCGGAGGGCATTGGTGGTGGTGGTAGCTCCACTTCTTCACCCTCTCCCACTGGAGCATCTACTGGTGGAGGAGAAGGCGGAGGACATCTTGGAGGTCCTACTCCTGGTTTATATGGCAACAGGGGCGGTGGTGGTAATGCAAGTCCATATTACTCCGGAGGTGGCGGAGGAGGTGCTTATAGTTTAGGAAGAGCATCACCCTCTGCCCCTCGTGGGGGAGATGGTGGAGATGGTCGAGTAGCATTTGCTGGTGATACTGGTATTCCAACGGGTTATGGGGCACCTGGACCACCTTTACAATTTGGTGGTAATGGTCGATGTTTTGCTGGCGGTGGTGGAGGTGCCGGTCATTCGATTAGCGGATCTGCTGGCCAAGGCGGTGGCGGAGGCGGTAATGGTGGTAGTGCTACTACCAATACTGGTAGTGGAGGAGGTGGTTCTTCTCCAGGTGGATCTGGTGGAGATGGTGCTCCAGGAATTGTTATCGTAAGAGTTAAAGTTAATCCCACATAATGTTATGGCACCATTTAAAAATACATCTTATGGTGGGGCACAATCTATCAAAGTTAATGAAATAGAGTTTACACCTACTAATTCAGACAATACATCAGGACTTTCAGTCACTACTTCTGGACAAAAAGTTTTTGTTCCAGGAAATGGATATGTTTATCACATATTCGTTGGACCAGGAACTTTTGTTGTTAATCGTAGCGGAAATGCTGACATACTTGTAGTTGGAGGAGGTGGAGGAGGTGGTAAGGGTGCTCCAACACTTTATAAAGGTGGTGGTGGAGGTGCCGGTGGTTATAGAGAAGAACTAAATGTTTTTCTAACAAAACAAGTATATGAAATAACTATAGGTTATGGTGGAAGTGGAGCATCTTCTGCTGGTTGGGATGGGGGAGTAGGTGGGACATCTTCCTTTACTAGCTCTGGAGGAGTTCCGTTCACTGTAGGAGGTAGTGCAACAACTACAATTTCTGTTGGTGGTGGAGGTGCTGGTAGTGGTACTGGCGGTTCCACTGGTTCACCTACCGCATCTAGTGGTGGAGGAGAAGGTGGAGGCGGTACTGGAGGTTTTAGTGGAGCTTACGGAAACCCTGGAGGTCAGGGTAATACAAGTCCAAATTACTCCGGAGGTGGCGGAGGAGGTGCTGGATCTGCTGGATCACCTTCTCCAACTGGACCTCGTGGGGGAGATGGTGGAACTGGTTTAGCAGTTTTTTCGGGCGATACTGGTGTTCCATCTAGATATGGAACACCTGGACCAACCACAGGTAGATGGTTTGCCGGAGGTGGTGGAGGTGCCGGTTCTTTTACTAGCGGATCGGCCTATTCTGGTGGCGGCGCAGGTAATGGTGGTAGTGCTACTACCAATACTGGTAGTGGAGGAGGTGGTTCTTCTCCAGCTGGATCTGGTGGAGATGGTGCTCCAGGAATTGTTATTATTAGATATTCAATTGCATAAAGATTATGACAATAACACATTACGCACAATTGGATAATGAAAATACGGTAATCAGTGTTGAGGTTGTTGACATTTCAAATACATTAGATGCTGATGGAAATCCAAGTGAAACTGTTGGAATAGAGTATTTACAATCTCAATATGGTTCAGACACAATATGGGTTGAAACTTTTTACGATAGATCATCTAGACATCGATATGCTGGAATAGGAATGACATATAGTTCAGATCTTGATGTATTCATAGGTAAAAAACCAGAACAATATCCTTCTTGGGTTCTTAATGAGGAAACTTATGCGTATGAACCACCAGTTTCAGAACCAGCATTAACAGAAGAACAATCAACCAATGGAGATCTATATGTATGGAATGAATCTACAGTTAGTTGGGATTTTGTAGAAGGTCCAGGTCCACCCGATCCAGACGAACTGATTGAAGAACCAGAATCAGTAGAAGAGTAACTACCTTAATATGTTTTTCTTCGATACGGCGATACGGACTAATTATAAATATATTAGGTGGAGCACTCTAAATCAGTAAAATGAAGAAAAACGGCCGCTGTCCTGCAGGGCAATATTACTGTTATACGAATAAAGAATGTAGGGATATTCCCCCTGGATTCATGGTTGACCCTGCTGGTATGCTCCGTAAAGAGAATGGTGCTTCTATTGATGAAGCAAATAAAAGTGGAGATTCATCTCTTCGTGATTGGTTTGGTAAGAGTAAGTCCAGTGATGGCAAACCTGGCTGGGTTCAGTTGGGTGGCAAATATGCAGGTAAACCCTGTGCTAAACAACCAGGACAAACTACAAAACCAAAGTGTGGTTCTAGTAAGATGAAGCGTAACCTCTCCAAGGATGAGGAAGAGGCAGCGTTCCGCCGTAAGAATCGTAAAGACCCAAATCCAGACAGAAGAGGGAAGGCAATTAACGTGGCTACTGAAGAGACCAAAAAAGACCATGAAGTTGCAATGGCACAATCTCAACTGAGTAGTGCAGAAAAAGATATCAAGTCTCTAAAAAAGAAACTTGGTAGAAAAGAGAAAGACCTTCCCGCATGGATGCAAGCAAAAATCACCGATACCGAACATAATATGGATGCAGCAGCAGGTTACATAACCAAAGAAGCAGCAGGTGAAAAAGATGCTTGCTACCATAAAGTAAAGTCTCGTTATAAAGTTTGGCCAAGTGCATATGCGTCAGGAGCACTAGTCAAGTGTCGTAAAAAAGGTGCATCCAATTGGGGCAACTCAACAAAGAAAGAATCAGTCTCGATTGAGGACGCATCAGGAAGAACTTATGCTGAATTTATCGATTTAATTAAACCAGAACCACTTCAACCAACTCAGGGAATTGGTAGCGAACTGCTTGGTGAGAAGTGCTGGCCTGGTTATGAAAAGAAAGGTATGAAGACTATGTTTGGTAAAAGATATCCAAACTGCGTCAAAAAAGAAGAAGCAGAATGTATGCATAATCTTAAGGGTGAAGAATGCCCTGTGCATGGAAAGAAAGAATGTCCTTCTGAAGAAGTTACAGAGGCAGTCAGAATTCCTGCTAAGACTGGCAATCTTATTTTTGTAATGTTTAATTGGAGAGGTAAATATCTCTCTCTTAGAATGTTCTTCCCGAACACAAAATTACCAACTAGATCTGATGTGCAAGATCAGATTGAGAAGGTATATCCTGGCGCAAGACTGCAGAGTTTTCAAGTTTCAAGCTATGAACCAGGACAATCATTCCTCAGAGTTTCAGAAGAAACAAACAAAGACGGAGAAAGAATTGCGGAGACTTATGGAACTAACCCTACAACATCAGGAGAAGATGTTGTGGATTCCGAAGGGCCACAGATAGAAGAGGGTGCTGCTTGGACTAAGAAAGCAGGTAAGTCTGAGTCTGGTGGTCTCAATGAAAAAGGACGTAAGTCTTATGAAAGAGAAAATCCAGGATCTGACCTTAAAGCACCAAGCAAGAAGGTTGGCAACAAAAGAAGAGCATCATTCTGTGCAAGGATGAAGGGTATGAAGAAAAAACTGACTTCTGCCAAAACTGCTAATGATCCTGATAGCAGAATCAATAAGTCACTTAGAGCGTGGAACTGCTGATGAAAAACTTTAAACAATTTATGTCTGAGAGTGTCACAATTCAAGGAGATTTCAAC
>Ga0255751_10003320_pt1 | contig 14817 bp, 5 predicted proteins | sample 071ome_20_FD_179951 | JGI IMG/M metagenome (GOLD analysis project Ga0255751, IMG submission 179951) | Coastal salt marsh microbial communities from the Groves Creek Marsh, Skidaway Island, Georgia - 071412BT metaG (version 2) | ecosystem: Environmental > Aquatic > Marine > Intertidal zone > Salt...
GTCTTATCTTTAGATTACAACAATGATGAGTCTGATACCGTCTTTATCAGATCTAAAACAGTTGGATTCGGAACTACAGCATCTGGAATCGGCACTCACAGATTCCTGGCATCTGGTCAACCAGCGGGAACAGAAAGTAGTGGCAGATTGGAGAGTAATTTCATAGTCTCCTCTGGTGTTACAACAGTATTCAGTGTATCGACAACTGATGTTACTACGATTAAATCCGTAGCAAAAGTTGGATATGGTAATACATCTGCATTACATCAAATTCTTGCCATTCATGATGGCACTGATTCCTATGTTGTTCAGTATCCATTTATGTCAAATGGAAGTAATACTGGAATTGGAACCTTCGGATCCTCCATCAGCGGATCAAATCTTAATATCGAATTCCATCCTGATGTTGCCGACACTCTAACGATTCAAACTTACAGTGAGATAATACAAACAGAAAGAGATTTAGATAATGAGGCAGAGGTCCTTTCTTACGGATCTGTCTCAGAGTCTTTAGTTGTTTCTGGATATAATGCAATCAATGGAAGCAGAGTAAATCAAACATCGTTTGAAGCAAAAACTGATGGTATACCAGTATTTGAAAAATCATTCAACCCATCAGATTCTAGTGTATTGAGTCTCACAGATGGAACTTTCACTATAAATGATCACTTCTTTAGCACTGGAGAGCAGTTGATTTATGAATCTGGTTCCTCTTTCTCTGGTGTTTCCTTTAGTGATATTCAAGTTTCTGGGGCAAGTAGTCTCCCAGCAACAGTATTTGCTATTAAGGTAAATGATAATCAATTCCAAATAGCAACTACAAGAGCACTGGCAAATGCTGGAACTGGATTAACATTCAGTTCTGCTGGAACTGGAAATGCCCACACCTTAGAAATGTTTAAGAAGATGGAGAAATCCATCATTTCGATTGATGGCATTGTCCAAAGTCCAATCGCATTCACTTCACTTTCTTACACCTTACAAGATAATGGTGGAACGGTAGGATCTGCAGCAACATACTTCGGTATTTCTGGAATCTCTTCTGTCTTACCAGGAGATATCTTGAAAGTTGATAATGAATATATTGAAGTTCAGTCTGTTGGTCTTGGAACAACTTCGATTGGTCCAATAACTGGAACTGGATCTATCAACTTGATTAAAGGTGGAAGAGGATTTGTTGGATCTACCGCTGCCGAGCATAGTGATGGATCAACGGCACAAGTTTATCTTGGATCATTCAACATTGTTGATAATAAGATTCACTTTACCGAACCACCAAGAGGAAACAGTGAAGAGTTAAGAAATGATGGTAATCTTCTGTTTGATCGCTCGTCTTTCGCTGGAAGAGTATATCTGAGACAGGATTATAGTGCAAACAAGATTTATGATAACATTTCCAAGTCATTTACTGGAATTGGTCAGACTTATGCATTGACGGTTGGTGGAGCAAACACTACTGGAATTGAAACGGGAAGTGGAATTCTCTTCATCAACAACATATTCCAAACACCAACCACAGAAAATAACACTGGCAATAATTATGATTACACTGAAGATGGTGGTGTTTCTAGTGTAGTGTTCACTGGAATATCAACTTCAGGCGGAATACTTAATTCTGATTATGATGTAAATCAAAATCAATTACCAAGAGGAGGAATTATCGTTTCTCTTGGTTCTACACCAGGTTTGGGGTATGCACCACTTGTAGGAGCGTCTGTAACCGCAGTTGTTGGGGCTGGAGGATCAATCGTATCCGTTGGTCTTGGAACTACCGATATAGTTGGATCTGGATACAATGGCATCGTTTCTATTGGCGTAACTGTTTTTGAAAGTGGTCATGTTGGAGATCTTGCATCTATTACAGCAACTGTCGGTGCTGGAGGCACACTCTCCTTTAACGTTGGTTCTGGTGGAACTGGATATACAAATCCAGCAATACACGTTTCTCCACCATCTTACGAAAACCTTGAAATCACTGGAGTTTCTAGACCTGGTTTAGGATCGACAACCGAAACTGGAACTGGTTTGCTATTGACTGTTGATGTTGGAGCAAGTTCAACTACAGGCATTGGATCCACAATGTTTGAAGTAACAAACTTTAAGATCAGCAGACCTGGATATGGATTTAGAGTTGGTGACGTATTTACCGCTGTCGGTCTTGTGACTGATAGGAATCTTTCTTCTCCTGTAGAGAATTTTGAACTTACTGTATTAGATACCTTTACAGATTCGTTTGCATCTTGGCAGTTTGGTGAACTTGACTTTATCGATAGCATATCCAGTCTTCAAAATGGATCTAGAACTAGATTCCCACTTTACTATAATGGTCAACTGTTGAGTTTTGAAAGTTCACAAAATAATGTAGATCTGAGTTCCGTATTGCTGATATTTGTAAACGGGGTCATTCAAGAACCTGGTGAGGCATATGTCTTCGATGGTGGAACATCTTTCTCATTCACAGAAGCACCAACAGAAGAACAAATTGTTGATATTTTCTTCTATAGGGGAACAAGGGGTGTTGATAGCACACTGGTTAATATTAATGAGACTGTGAAAGTTGGTGACTCAGTTCAAATTCGTAAAAATAACAACATTGACGACACTGTAACTCAAAAGAGTAGAACCATTGTTGGCATCACAACCTCAGATACTATAGAAACTGATATTTACGCTAGTATTGGAATTGATGAAGTGAATTTCAAACCTCTTGACTGGATAAAGCAGAAGAGAGATTTAATTCTCGGTGGAGAAAATATCTACAAGTCTAGAGATTCCATCGAACCTCAAGTATACCCAACTGCTAAGATTATTGGTGATCTGACCACTTCGGACACTGAAATATTTGTTGATGATGCTCAATTCTTCAACTACGAAGAAAATGAATCTTCAATTGTTATTAACGATGTAAATGCACTTATTGTTCAGGGTCAAGATCCAGTTGCAGCAGCAATCACTGCTGTTGTATCTGCAGCAGGAACTATCAGTTCTCTGGATATTGTAAGTGGTGGATCGGGTTATGTTGGCGCTTCTGCAACCGTTTCTATTGCAGCACCAAAACATGTTGGTGTTGGTATCGGAACCACTGCAACGGCAACTGTTTCTATCACTGGTGGATCTATAACATCAGCAACTATCACAACTCCTGGATTTGGATACACAACTGCAAATCCCCCACAGGTTCTCGCTCCAGTTGCTGATACTTCATTCGAAAACATTGTGGAAATAGACACAGTCCAAGGATTCTCTGGTATCATTACAGGGATTTCTACATCTTCTGGAACTGGATCAAACCCACTTGCAATTACATTTAATCTCAATTCCGCAAACTTCAATTCGGATTTGGTTGTTGGTTATCCAATTTTCATCTATGACACTTCAGTCGGAACTGGAGTAACTTCAATCGATGATGGAGATTCTAACACTGTTGGAATCGGAACGACTTTTGCAGACAATATTTACATTGTCAACGCACTGTCATATCCTGGAGGAACATCTGGAATTGTAACTTGCAATATTCTTTCAACCACAGATACAACTGGTTTATCTGCAACTGGATTCACAACAAGTCCTGTTGGAAGATTCTCCTGGGGTAGATTATCTGGATTCTCCAGAGCATCTTCTCCTATTTCTATCGGCGTAACTGGATTCACTGTTGATGCTGGTTTGTCAACCTTCCCAACAATTCAAAGAAGAGGGTATGGTTTGAGAGATACTGGAAGTCTCAGGAAAGATCTGGGATAGTTATAAATATAGAAAAAAGCTATTTACGATGGCGGCAATTGTAACAGATCAGTTTAGAATATTAAATGCTGGAAACTTTCTAGATTCAGTTAGTAGTGCTTCTAATTCATATTACATCTTTGTAGGTCTGCCAAATCCCAAAGCATCTGGATTTGGCAGAGATGCTGATTGGGATACGGATACTCCGACACCCACAGATAACATTGAGTATTCCAATTTTGTTGGCAGTTCTGCAATGTATGGCAAGAAGGTAACTTCTGCCAATGCAAGAAGACTTGCTAAGAAGGTTGAGTGGTCAAGAGGAACACGATATGAAATGTATCGCCATGATTATAGCATATCTAATTTGTCTCCAGTAACAAAGTCTTCTAGACTTTATGATGCAAATTACTATGTGATGAATAGCGATTACAAAGTTTATACTTGTATCGATAATGGTTCATCTGGGATTAACACAGTAGGAAATGCTTCTTTAGACGAACCAACCTTCACAGATCTTGAACCATCTAAGGCTGGGGAAAGTGGTGATGGATATGTTTGGAAATATCTTTTCAGCATATCTCCAAGTGATATTATTAAGTTTGATTCTACTGAATATATTTCTCTTCCTGGAGATTGGAGCACTTCAACCAACAGTCAGGTAGTATCTGTTAGAGATAACGGAAACTCCGATAATAATGAAAATCAAATTAAAAAAGTCTATATTGACAACAGAGGTGCTGGATATTCACAAGGGTCTCATGAATTAAACATTCTTGGAGACGGGACTGGGGCAAAGGTAGTTGTTGACGTTGATAGTTCTGGAAGAATAACTTCTGCTGTTGTATCTGCTGGCGGTAAAAACTACACATACGGAATTGTCGATCTTGGATCGATAAATGCCAACGCTTCTATAAGAGCGAAACTGATTCCGATTATTCCACCATCTAAGGGTCATGGTTATGATCTTTATTCTGAGTTGGGATCTGATAAAGTTTTACTCTATGCAAGATTTGATGATTCTACTAGAGATTTCCCAATAGATACAACCTTCTCTCAAATTGGGGTTGTTAAGAACCCAACTTCAATTGGATCAACTTCTTTGTTTACTGAAAATCAGTATTCTTCTCTTGGTGCGATTAAATTCTCATCTGTTACTGGAACTCCAAACATTGGAGATAGAATTAGTCAAACAGTAACTGGTGGAACTGCAAAAGGATTCGTAGCATCATATGACTCTGAAACTAAGGTTATTAAGTATTTCCAAGAAAGAACTTTATTCTTGAATCAAACCACATATGATTCTACAGATTATGTTGGTGTTTCTACTGATTCAAAGGTATATGATTTTGAATCAAGTGGAAATGCAGTGACCACTCCTGGCGGATTCTCTGGTTCGATTGAAACATCATTTACTGGAATTACCACCAACCCAACTGGAAACAAACTTATATCACTGGGCACTCAGTTTACAAACGGAATTGCCTCTGCTGAGATAAATAAAGGGTCGGGAGATATAATCTATCTTGATAATCGTCCCGTGATTTCAAGAAATTCTAGACAAAAAGAAGACGTTAAAATTATCCTGGAATTTTAAAAAATGCCACAAAAAACGAATCTCAATATAAGTCCCTATTTCGACGACTTTGACAAGGACGATAATTTTTATAGGGTCTTATTCAAACCAGGATTTCCTGTTCAGGCTAGAGAATTAACGACTTTACAGTCTATTCTCCAAGACCAGGTAGAGTCTTTTGGAAGTCATATGTTCAAAGAGGGATCAATGGTGATCCCTGGAAACATTAATTATGATTCTGAATATTATTCAGCAAAGATAAATTCACAACATCTTGGAATAGATGTTACAGTCTATGCTGATAAGTTAGTAGGTAAAAGAATAAGAGGTGTAAATACTGGTATTGTTGCGGTAGTAGACAAATATCTTACTATTTCCGAAACTGACGGAATTACAGATCTAACCCTCTTTATAAAGTATGTAAGATCTGGATCTGATAATCAGGTATCTTACTTTGAAGACGGTGAGGTTCTTATTGTAGAAGAATCATTCACTTATGGCAATACCACAATCAATGCTGGAGACACTGTAGCAAGTCTCATTTCGCAGAATTCTTGTGGTAGAGGATCTTCAGCATCTGTTGGAGCAGGTGTTTATTTCATTAGAGGAACGTTTGTAAACGTATCATCTGATAAGATAGTTCTTGATGCTTATAGTTCAACACCTTCATATAGAGTTGGTCTTACAATATCGGAAGATCTTGTAACAGCAAAAGATGACAATTCTCTGTATGATAATGCAAAAGGATTTTCTAACTTTGCTGCTCCAGGTGCAGACAGACTGAAAATTTCAACAAAACTGTCTAAAAAGAGTTTAACAAACTACAACGACAAAAACTTTGTAGAGTTACTCAGAGTTGACGAAGGTGAGATCAAGAAGATACAGAATAAGTCTCAGTATAATTTAATTAGAGACTATTTCGCTAAGAGAACGTTTGAAGAATCTGGCGACTATTCTGTAGGCAAATTTGACGTTGATGTAAAAGAGTCTCTAAACAATAATCTCTCCAACGAGGGTGTATTCAACTCTAATCAAGTTACTGATCAAGGAAATACCCCTTCAGACGATTTAGTATCTGTAAAGATTTCTGCAGGTAAAGCATACGTTAGAGGGTATGATATTGAAACTGTTTCAACAACAATACTTGATGTAGAAAAACCAAGAGATAAGGAATCTATTTCACAATCTTTGGTTCCATTCGAATTTGGAACCCTGATGAGGGTCAATAATGTTGCAGGATCTCCATTCTTAGGTGTAAACAATAATAGTAACACTGTAAAACTCTTTAGTCAAAGAAAGTCTGGAACCGTAATTTCTTCAGCACCAACAGAAGAGATTGGTGAAGCAAGAGTTTACTCTTACAGTCTTACTGATGCTACTTATACTAATGATAGCACCGAGTGGGATCTTTACTTATTTGATGTTCAAACATATACAAAATTAACAGTAAACCAAACACTGTCTTCTTCACAATGTCCAGCAACATCTTATGTTAGGGGTGTAAGTAGTGGAGCATCTGGGTATGTAACAACTGCTGCTTCGGGAACAGAAATAACACTTACACAAACTGCTGGAACTTTTATCGAAGGTGAACAACTTCTTATCAATGAATCTACGGAAGTTTCTAGATCTGTTAGATCTATCAAGAAGTTCGGAATTCAAGATGTCAAGTCAGTATACCAAGATTCTACCTCTATTACCTCCGAACTAAAAGTAGATTTTAGCGGTGACACTGTTTTACAAAGATCTCTTCCTAAGAACTTTGGAATTGCAGATACTGTTAGAATCACCACCGGTGGTAACGTAACTTCTCCTGGAAAATTTTTCACAGGAATTAAAACAGATACTATCATCAGATATCAAATAGCAGGTGTAACTACAGAGACTTTTAATAGAGTTTCTGCAGTTTCTGCGGATGGATCATCAATGACTGTAGTTGCAGTAGCAACAGTTGATCAGGTTTGTGATGGCGGTCTTCCTGCAAGTAATGCCGACGTAACATTTTCTCTTGGAACACCAAATGTAAGTGAAAATGGTGGTCTTTATGCACCAATAAGTTCCAACAATGTATCTCATGTAGACCTTTCTGGATCAAATCTTACTGTATCCAGACAGGTTAGAGAAGAGTCTACAGACTCTCTTGGTGAGATGACTATACCCATCTCTTCTGTTGGAATTACGAGCGCATTCTTTGAAACATTTGATGCAGAGAGATATAGCGTTCACTATAGCAGTGGACAGGTAGAAGACCTGTCTTCCGATCAATTTACTTTGAATGCAGATGGAACAACGGTAACTATCAAAGGTCTTACACAAAGTCAGACAAGCAACGTTACTGTTAACACGACTGTTAAAAAGAACGGTATTAGAAATAAAAAGAAAGAATATTCTAGAAGTAATAAATTAACTGTAGAAAAAACTGTTTCTGGAGTTTCGACTAGTATTTCTGGTCTGACTCAAAACAACTTCTATGGTCTAAGAGTTGAAGATAGAGAAATTTCTCTAAATGTTCCTGATGTTATTAATGTTATTGCAGTATATGAGTCTTACAATACAAGTTCTCCAACTTTAGATTCTTTATCTTTCCCATCTGGTCTTGCTTTAGATACCAATTCAATCCTTGGTGAGAAGATTGTAGGTAGAGACTCAAAAGCAGTTGCACAAATTGTAACTAGGTCTTCATCGACTGATGTTGAAATTGTATACTTAAATTCAAATAAATTCATTAGTGGAGAAATTGTAGATTTTGAAGAGTCTGCCATCACTTCAACTATCCAATCAATAACGGAGGGTAGTTACCAAAATATTACTCAGAAGTTCTATCTTGATAAGGGGCAGAAAGAGCAATATTATGATTATTCAAAACTTGTTAGAAAGAATGATGGATATATTCCATCACACAAACTTTTAGTAATATATAACAGTTACACTGTCCCATCTACAGATACTGGCGATGTTTATACCGTAAATTCTTATGATGATGAAAGATTTACGACAGACATTCCAACTTTACCATCTGGATTAAGAGCATCAGATACTCTTGACTTTAGACCAAGAGTTGCACCTTTCTCATCATCATCCAGTTCACCATTTGCTTTTAGTAGCAGAAACTTTGCTACAACTGGAACTAATCCAACTTTGCTGGTAACACCACAGGAAAGTTCTCTGATTGGATATGACTTCTATCTTCCTAGAATTGACAAGGTAGTCCTTGACAAATCTGGAGCATTTAGCGTAATTAAAGGCGTATCTTCTAGAGATCCTAAGGCACCATTTAATGCTGAAGAGGCAATGGATATTGCCACTATTGAATATCCAGCATATCTTTATCACACGGATGATGTCAAGATTAATCTTGTGGATAACAGACGTTATACCATGAGAGATATTGGAAAACTTGAAGATAGAATTGAAACTCTCGAAACCGTTACTTCACTTTCACTTCTTGAACTTGATACCAAGACCTTCCAAGTAAGAGATGCTGATGGTCTCGATAGATTTAAGAGTGGATTCTTTGTAGATGATTTCAAAGATGTCTCAAGATTAGACTCAAGTTTATCAAAAGCAGATATTGATAGTGAAAATGGCGAACTGTTAACACCTATCGACTTCTATTCGGTAAAACCAGAAATAGCAATTGACCCATCCTTGGATGTTGCTACTGCTGATTTCAGTTCAAACCTGAAGTTGTTAGATTCAAATGTCCAAAAGACAGGAGATTTGATTACTCTCAAGTATGAAGAAAAAGATTGGATTCAACAACCTCTCGCTTCTAGAGTTGAGAATGTAAACCCATTTAACATGATTGAGTTTATTGGTAGAATCCAATTGACTCCAGCATCAGACAACTGGGTAAGAAACATTTATGTTGATGGTGGAACAAGATCAATCACTGGTGATTTTAACGGATCTTTCATCGAAACAATTAAGATCTCTAGTGTTCCCGACACCCACATTCGCTCCAGAAACGTAACCTTTGTTGCTGGTGGTCTGAAACCTCTTGCAAGATACTATCCATTCTTTGATGGGATTTCTGGAATTGACATTATTCCAAAACTCATTGAAATTTCAATGACATCTGGTGTTTTCTCAGTTGGTGAAACGGTTCATGGATTTATTGGTGGAACAAGACTCTTTAGCGCCAGAGCAATTCAACCAAACCACAAGACTGGAACTTATAACAATCCAACAACAACCATATCACTCAATCCATATAATAGAAGTGTAACCCTACCAACAACATATTCCGCATCTTCCACAGTTCTGAATATTGATACAGAGTCATTCTCCGATGAAGTAGTTGGTAGATATAGTGGTTATATCACTGTCGGCATGGTTCTCCTTGGTCAGACAAGTGGAGCTCAGGCAACTGTATCCGATATTAGAGTTATTACAGATACATTCGGAGACGTTGGCGGATCATTCTTCTTCAGAGATCCACTGGCATCACCACTGCCACCATTAAGATTTACCACTGGAACCAAGACATTCAAGTTGACTTCAAGTTCAACGAATGCAACCCCACTACCAGGAAGTCTCCTCATCAGTAGTGGAGAAACAACGTATGCTACTAGCGGAATTGTTGATACTTACAGACAGACTAGAGTAATAGTTAGAAGACCACCCCCACCCCCACCGCCACCAGCAGGCGGTGGCGGAGGAGGAGGAAAAGATCCTCTTGCCCAAACCTTCACTGTTGATGAAACTGGAGCATTCTTGACATCTGTTGATTTGTTCTTCGGTAGTAAGGATGAAAATGAAAAGGTATTTGTTGAACTGAGAACTGTAGAACTTGGAACTCCAACCGATCAACTGGTTGAAGATTATGCTCGTGTAATGTTAGAACCTTCACAGGTTAATACATCTACCGATGGATCTGTAGCAACAAAAGTTACTTTCCCATCTCCAGTTTACTTACAACCAGAAACAGAATATGCTCTGGTAATTCTTTCTCCACATTCTAATAACTACGAATCGTGGATTGCTAGAATGGGTGAAAGAACAGTAAACACAACAACATTACCAGATGCTGAAAGTGTTATTGTAACCAAACAGTATGTTGGCGGAAGTCTATTCAAGTCCCAGAATGGAACTATATGGACTGCAAACCAGTTTGAAGATTTGAAGTTTAAACTTTACAAGGCGAACTTCACCTCACAAAATGGAACAGCATACTTCTATAATCCATCTCTCGACACTGAAAGTAGTTCTTCAGAGATGCTTTCTAATTCTCTTAGAACTCTTCCAAGAAAACTCACTGTTGGTATTACAACCACCGATGCCATCGATGATTTCCTTACTGTAGGAAGAAAAGTTAGTGATTCTACTTCTTCTGGAGCAGTTCACGGATACATTGATCAAGTTGGTGGAAGAATTAACACTACTTCCAACACCCTTGTAGGTGCAGGATATAGTAACGGAACATTCACCAATGTTTCTCTTTACAGTATCACTGGATCTGGTAGTGGCGCTAAAGCAACTGTAGTATTTGCCGCTAATCAACTTTCTAGCGTTTCCGCAGTTTCTTCACCAGGAACTGGTTACGTTGTTGGTGATGTTTTGGGAATTACAACTGCTGATGTAACCAAAGGAACTGGAGCACAAATTACAGTTTCTGGTCTCAATGGATTTGACACCCTGTATTTGACAAATGTTCAAGGTGAAGAGTTTACTTCTGGTCAAGATTTGGTAGTATATGATGGATCAACTGCTGTAGCATTTGCTAATACAGATATTACATCATCTACTGTAGCAAATAGTCTTTATGATGGAAGAGTTTTGGAGGTTAATCAGTTTAACCACGGTATGCACGCGGACAACAACGTTGTTACTCTTGCAGATATCGAACCAAATACTGTCCCAACAACATTGAATGCTGCTCTTGGATTAAATGACACAACTATCTCAGTTGCTAATACAACATCGTTTGCAACATTCGAAGGAATTTCTACTTCTAGTGGATATCTTAAAATCAATAATGAAATTATCTTCTACAACAGCATCATTGAAGGATCTGCTCCTGCAGGAACTCTTGGAATTGGGACAAGAGGAATTGATAACTCCTTGATTAGATCTCATGGTATTGGAGATAAGGTTTATCCTTATGAATTGAATGGTATTTCTTTGACAAGAATTAATACCGATCATAATATGCCAACCGATGCCACACTGAAGAATGCTGGTGATCTTGACAAGTATTATCTTCAAATTGGTAGGTCTGATAGATCTTCTGGAGATAACCAACTCAGTTTCACTGATGAGAACTCTGTTGGTGGTGATAATATTTCTGGATCTAGAAATATTCAATTCAATACTATTCTCCCACAATTCAACGTTATAACACCTGGTGAAAATACAACAGTTTCTGCTCAGATCAGAACTGTTTCAGGAACCAGTGCAGATGGATCTGAATCTTCATTCATTGATCAGGGTTATGAGTCGGTTCAGATTAATGAACAAAACAGTCTTTCTTCTACAAGACTGGTCGCATCTGAGAAGAATGAGACTGAAAGATTGACTGATCTTCCTAAGAATAAGTCATTCACACTTGGTCTTTCATTGTCTTCCTCCGATCCTAATCTTTCACCAGTTATTGATACTCAGAACACTGCCATTGTTTATGGTAGAAACAGAATCAATCAACCAATCGATGATTATGTATTGAGCGGATCAGTAAATCTTGTTGAGGGTGATCCACACTCTGCAATTTACGTTTCTAGAAAGGTAACGTTGAAGCAACCAGCAACTTCTCTAAAAGTTCTCCTTGGAGCATATAGACATTCTTCTGCAGACTTTAGAGTTCTTTATCAACTGTTTAGGGTTGATTCTGAAGGTGTTGAACAAACATTCGAATTGTTCCCTGGTTATGATAACTTGAAAGACACAGATAGTGATGGTTTTGGTGATGATGTAATCGATTCTAAGAAGAATAGTGGTAGAGCAGACGTATTTGTTCCATCCAATAAAGATGGAGAATTCTCTGAATATCAATTTAGTGTTGATGAGTTAGATCAATTTATTGGATTTAGAATTAAAATTGTTATGAATGGATCTAATGAAGCATATGCTCCAAGATTCAGAGATCTCAGGGTGATCGCTCTTGCGTAAGATGATACGAGTTGAAGGACACAAGCACCTGTTTCGTGAGGATTCAGGTGCTATTGTCAATAATGATACCACTCAATATAATGAATACATTAGAATGAGGTCTGAAAGAAAAAAACAAAGAGAAGAAATCGAAGGTCTGAAAAAAGATATTAGTGAAATCAAATCCCTACTTATGGAGATCGTCAATGGACCCCGACAAGATTGAACTAGAAACAATGAATAGAATGTTTGAGTATGAAAAAATTGCTAGGATGATTGATGACTTGGATAGAGATCAATTAAGAAATCTAGCTAAGGCATACTTTAAACTCTATCTGAAGCAGCAGGAAGTTATCAGGAACTTTGCTATTTCAGGTTTAGCATAAATACTTCTAAAGACCATTTTTTACTATGGCAGTTTACGTTAGTAATATTGTTATTAACACCAGCACAACATTTTCTCAGTCATTTACTTTAGAAAGTGTAAATACTAATTCTATTTTGGATTTAACTGGTTATACAGGTAGATCTGAGATGAGAAAGCATTCTGGTAGCACTACAGGAATAACAACTTTTACTGTTAGTTTCCCTGATAGAACTGGTGGTCAAGTCAACATCGGTTTAACTACTACACAAACTGCATCACTCAAACCTGGTCGTTACGTTTATGATTTGCTTATCGATGACGGAGCAGGAACCATAGACAGAGTGGTTGAAGGTATGGCAATCGTAAGTCAAGGAGTAACCCGTTAATGGCAAACATTAGAGTTAGAGTAGGTCAGAGGCAAGGACAAAAGGTAATTGCATCCAACAAAGCTGCTGCTAATTCAATTGCTGCTGCAACAGATGTGGATAATACAGATAGAGCAGATAGAACTCTATTGATGTATGACAGTGCTACTGGAACTTACAAGCATGTAGACAGTGCACAGATTGTTGATTTATCAGATGGTGTAGACGATGATGCGTTTGATGCAGGGGAATTCTAAGAAAAAAATCAACTAAATAAGTATAAAAGGAAGATTAGTTAAAAAATGGCGACTCCTGTACTACAGTTTAAGAGAGGTGCCTTTAGTAATTTGCCAGCGTTGAAAGCAGGTGAGCCTGGTTTTACGACTGACAGACATGATTTTTATATTGGATTAGATAATACTCTATCAAACAACAAGTTTTTCGGATCAACCCGATACTGGACGAAAGAAACTGCAACTACTGCTAGTGGCGTCAATCTTGTAGAAGGGACGGATAATGGTGATAGTTTTATTACCTTACAATCTCCCGATGCTTTAGCGGGAATTGTAACCTACACCCTTCCTGGCGCTAATGGATCTGCGGGAACAGTTCTCAGAGAAGATGGAACTGGAACTTTAAGTTGGTCTTCTTCAAATTTCAGTTTCACTGATACAATTTTTACTGGAATCACGACAGTCAACGGAACTTTCCTTGATGTCAATACAGTATCAGACTTTTCTGGAATCACCACATTTAGTAACACTACCCAATCAACAGACAAAGATACTGGTGCTGTTATAGTAGAAGGTGGAGTTGGTATTGAGAAGAATCTCAATGTCGGCGGTAATCTGAAAGTAGATGGTGTATCGGAATTTGTTGGTGTCGCAACCTTCCGTGGCGGAACAATCAATCTTGGTGACGCTGACACTGACGACATTAATGTTGCTGGTGAATTCATCTCAAATCTGGTTCCAAATTCTGACGATTCCTTTGATATTGGTATTACAGGTAAAAGATGGAGAGGTGCTCACTTCTCTGGTATAGGAACTTTTGCAACTGGAGCAGTTGCTGATAATGTCCAAATTGGCATCAGTGGTGCATCTGAGATTGATACTTCATCAGGTGATCTCACTTTAGATTCTGCTGGTGGTCGTGTAGTTGTTGATGATCATTTAAATGTTGTTGGTGTTTCAACATTCTCAAGTGACTTGGTTGTTTCTTCATTAACCAACCAACGCGTTCTTCTTGCTGGCGCTTCTAGTGAAATTACCGATAGCGCAAATCTTACCTTTGATGGGTCTCTGCTGACGGTTGCCGACACCATTGATGTTACAACCGTTGAAGTAACAAACGTCAAAGCAAAAGACGGAACAACATCAATTACTATCGATGATGCCACTGGTGCTGTTGGAATTGCCACAAACCTGACAGTCAGCGGAAACTTCACAGTTCTCGGAGCACAAACAGAAGTTAATACTGAAACACTTCTTGTTGAAGATAGTCTGATTGAAGTTGGTCTGGTCAATAGTGGCGGAAGTCTTGTTGCTCCCTCATCTGATGCAAACATTGATGTTGGTGTTGTTTTCCACTACTTCGATGGTTCTGCTAGAAAGGCTGCTGTTTATTGGGACGACTCTGTAGCAAGAATTGCTGTTGGTTCTCAGGTGACAGAATCTTCAAGTGTATTGACTGCTTCAGCATAT
>Ga0255751_10003328_pt1 | contig 14797 bp, 12 predicted proteins | sample 071ome_20_FD_179951 | JGI IMG/M metagenome (GOLD analysis project Ga0255751, IMG submission 179951) | Coastal salt marsh microbial communities from the Groves Creek Marsh, Skidaway Island, Georgia - 071412BT metaG (version 2) | ecosystem: Environmental > Aquatic > Marine > Intertidal zone >...
TTCCATTCGATAAATAAATGTGTACCCCAGCGGCTTATGGTCAAAAACAGTCTGGCGGCAAGCGCCTGCCGGCGTCATCGGCTGGCGCACGTTTAGACAAGGCACAGCGAGACGCAGCATCAGCATCTGGCGGCGGTACAAACGGCTCTACAATATTAGCCGGGACGCCACGGAACTCAGGCGTCGATGCCCTGCGTAAGAACACCTATATGGAGGTGTGATGAAACACCTGACCGACACCGACGAAATCTTTCGCCGCTACGAAATGCTGAAGAAAGACCGTGCTAATTGGGAAAGCCATTGGCAGGAGATTTCAGAGCGCATCTTGCCGCGCTCAAGTGAATTTGTTGGTGAGCGGACACCCGGCGACAAGCGCACGGCGGTTATGTATGACGCCACCGGCGCGCTGGCGTTGGAGCGGTTTGCCTCTGCTGTTGAAAGCCTGCTAACGCCGCGTGGCGCTCGGTGGCACACACTGCGGGCGTCGAACCCACTGGTAGACCAAGACGATAACGCACGGCTTTGGTTTGACGCCGTGACAGATGTCGTCTTCCGTTGGCGCTACCGGACCAAGGCTAATTTTTCCAGCCAGATGCATGAAGGCTATATGCAGTTGGGCGCTTTTGGCAATTCTTTGCTGTGGGTAGACGAAGCCCCTACCGGTGGCACCATTTACCGCAATACTCATCTCAGCGACTGCTACTTTGCTGAAGACGAGAACGGATTAATCGACACGGTCTACCGCTGCATTGATGTCGCCGCTCGGCAAGTCATGCGAATGTTCGAAGACGGTGATCTGTCTAACGCTATGAAGCGTAAGGCGGAAAAATCACCCGACGATCGCGTCAAAATACTTCACGTTGTCATGCCGCGCACCGACCGAGACCCGACGCGCCGAGACCGCCGGAATGCGCCGTGGTTTTCAGCGTACTACGAAATTGAGGGCCAGCACAAAATTGAAGAAGGCGGCTTTGACGAGTTCCCTTACATCCCGTCTCGGTATGTAACCGGCCCCCGTGAGGTCTATGGCCGGTCGCCGGCGATGACGGTGCTGCCAGAAATCAAGATGGTCAACGAGATGTCGAAGACCGTCATCCGGGCCGGCCAGAAGGTTGTTGATCCGCCTTTGCTGATTGCTGATGACGGCGTGGTCTTCCCGGTCAACACCAAACCCGGCGGCTCTACTTTTGCCCGGTTGGATGGTCGGACCCAGGCGCCGGTGCAGCCATTGCAGACCGGAGCGCGAGTGGACATTGGCCTCGACATGATGGATCAGCGCCGGCGGGTTATTAATGATGCCTTTCTGGTGACACTGTTCCAGATACTGGTTGAGACGCCGGCGATGACGGCGACAGAAGTTTTGCAGCGCGCCCAGGAAAAAGGTGCGCTTTTAGCTCCTACGGTTGGCCGGCAGCAGAGCGAAACGCTCGGCCCGCTAATTGAACGTGAGCTTGCGATCCTGGGACGGCAGGGTCTATTGCCACCCCTGCCCGACATTTTAGTAGAGGCTGAAGGCGAATACGATATTGAATATGTCTCTCCCCTCTCGCGGGCAATGAAAGCAGAAGAGGGCGTTGGCATTTTGCGGACGCTGGAGATGGTCCAGCCTATTGCAGCGGTTGACCCATCGGTGATGGATAATTTTGACGGCGATACCATCACCCGGTTACTGGCTGACACCAATGGCGCACCAACGAAGATACTGCGGTCCCAGGATGCTATTGCACAAATGCGTGAGCAGCGTCAGCAGCAGCAGGCGATACAGGCCGGCTTGTCTGCGGCACCACAAGCCGCCGACGCCGCACTAAAAGTCGCCCAAATTGCTGATATGGGCCAAAGCTAACAACAGAGAATTTTAAATGTCCCCAACTAATACCGATCGGCACGCTGAGCTGATCCGGGCCTATCAGGATGTATTCATGCACAACGACCAAGGCCGCATGATCCTGAGAGACCTGATGAAGACCAGCGGTTTGTTTAACATCACTGGCGTGCGGGAAGTCGAAGACCTTCAGCATTTGACCGGCGCACAAGACATGGTTCGCCGGATCATCCAGATGCTGAGTTTGGATGACGTGGCGATATTAAATTTTGCAACCAGTTATGAAGGAGAATTTTCTGATGAGTGAAGAAGGGTCCGCCATGGATGCGGGTAACCCGGAAATTGGTTCCGGTGTCCCCGATGGAACAGCAGCCCCCGCCCCGGCAGAGCCGATGGCTAACCAAGGATGGGCTGGCGCTCAATATGATGAGGTTATCCAGGCTAAAGGCTGGTCGAACCCGGATGACGTTCTCCAAAGTTATGTCAATTTGGAAAAAGCCGTCGGAGCCGACAAGGTAGCCTTGCCGGCAGCAGACAGTAATATTTTTGAGTGGGATGGCTGGCAAGCTCTGGGTGTCCCCGATCAGGCCGACGCTTATGCATTGGCTGCGCCGGAAGGAATGGGTGATTACGACCAAACGCTCTCAGACGACATGCGTCAGATATTTCACGATGCGCGGCTGACGCCACAGCAGGCTCAGTTCATCCACGATAAGTATGTGGAGCGGTACGCGCATCAAGCAGATATGTCCACTGCCGACAACCAAGTCCAAATACAGGCTTGGGACCGCGAAATAAGGCAAGAATATGGCAGTGCTTATGAAGAGCGCATTGCCGCAGCTCGAAATGCCGTGCGTGAGTTCGGCGGCGATAACTTGGCCACCCTGATGGATGAGACCGGTTTGGGAAACAACCCGGAGATGATCCGGGCATTTGTTCGCATCGGGATGCAGCTCGGTCAAGGCGGTCAATTCAAGGAAGGCACCCAAGGCGGCTTTGGCATAACGCCGGCGGATGCCCAGGAACAGATTGCAGCGATCCGGGCCAATCCGGCGCTGACCGATAGTTCGCATCCCGAGTACAAGGTGCTGAACGACAAGCTGACAAGATTGTACGAGTTGGCCTATCCGCCAAGTTCGGATGGCTCTCATGTAGTTTCCACGGTCGGATAACCGAAAGGCCCGACTAAGACACCCGGTGAGACGGGCGGCGACGGCTGTAAACGTAGACGGGTCCGGTTTCCGGGCAACCCATCGAAGACACCTTAAACCTTAAACCAAAGCTGAAAGGAGCTGACTCATGTCAACTCAAATCACCACAGCTATGGTGGAACAGTACGCTGGCAATGTTTACCACTTGGCTCAGCAGAAAGGCTCCCGTCTTCGGAACGCCGTTCGTGTTGAGACTGTAGTCGGTAAAAATGCCTTCTTCGAACAGCTCGGTTCTACGGCTGCTCGGAAGCGGACTTCCCGCCACAGCGATACCCCGCAAATGGATACGCCGCACGCTCGTCGGCGCGTTTCCATGGTGGACTACGACTGGGCCGACCTCATTGATAATGAGGATCGCGTCCGCACGTTGATTGATCCCACCGGCCCCTACGCGCAGGCTGCGGCATTTGCTCTCGGACGCGCCATCGATGATGCGATCATCGAGGCGGCTGACGGCACTGCCAACACCGGCGTCGATGGGTCTACCTCTACGGCCTACGACAGCAGCATGACTGTTGACGTGCAGGTCGGCATCAGCCCTGCGGCTGACACCGGTCTGAACATTGGCAAGCTGCGTGCGGCTAAAGAGAACCTTGACGGCAACGATGTGGACCCGGAAATGCCGAGGTACTGCATCATCAACGCCAAACAGCTCAGCAATCTGTTGTCTGAAACCGAAATTACGTCTTCGGACTACAACACGGTTAAAGCTCTGGTTCAGGGCGAAGTTGATACCTTCCTTGGTTTCAATTTCATCCGTACTGAGCGGATTGGCGTTGACGGCAACTCCGACCACAAGGTGCTTTATTGGTGCCAGGACGGAATGCTGTTGGGTCTTGCCGCGCAACCTCAGATCAAAATTTCTGAGCGTGCGGACAAAAACCACGCAACCCAAGTGTTCGCATCGATGACGATCGGCTCTACCCGTATGGAAGAGGGTAAAGTCGGCTACATCGAATGCGATCCTAGCTAAGAGGAGTGAAGAGACATGACTACTAAAAACTCTGATCTCGTCGCCAACTACGAGGCGTCTCCGCCGACCATGAACTCGACGCAGCAATTGCACGGTCGAGTTCGCGTTGCCCAAGGCACTATTGCCATGGATACGGGTGACTTGGACGCCGCAGACATTGTCATGTTGGCTCCGGTGCCGACGAACGCTTCGGTGATTTCGATCCGTTGCGCTTCTGACGACCTGGACAGCAACGGTTCGCCGACGCTGGCCTGGAACATCGGACTGCATGACAAGGATGGCGTTGTCAAAGACGCGGACGCCTATGCGTCTGCCGTCACTCTTGGTCAGGCTGTGACTGCCTTCACTGAGTACCGCTTTGAAGCCGCAAACATTACGACTTGTGGCCAAAAAGTGTACCAGGATGCGGGCGACAGCTCTGATCCGGCTGAGATTTACTACGTTTCGATGACGGCTTCGGCTGGTGCGGCGACTGCCGCTGCCGGCGATCTGTCGTTCATCATCGAATACGTGGTGGATTAAAGGATACTGGGGAGGGGGAAACCCCTCCCCGTTTCTTATGCCAGCATATACAACCTTTGTTTCGATCTGCAATCTGGCTCTGACTGAGCTGGGCGCAGCGAACCCGCCCCTCACGGCGCTGACCGACAATACGAAAGCGGGCCGTGCCTGCAATCGTATATATGAGCAAGCGCGGGATCAGACGCTGCGCGATCACCCCTGGAATTTTGCACTGGCTCGGACATCCCTTGCAGCCAGTACCACGGCACCGGCCTGGGAATACGCCAATGCGTTTCCGTTCCCTACCGGCCTGCTGAGAGTTATCGAAGTAGACACTACAGAAGAGTGGGTGGTGGAAGGTCAGTCCATTGTGACCGACGCCGCCGCGCCCCTAAACATCCTGTATATCGACACGATTACTGACCCGACTAAATTTGATGCAATGTTTGTTGAGGCATACGCTGCGAAGATCGCCGCTGAGATTGCTTACGACCTGACGGCAAGCCGGTCGGTTGCTAACGATATGGTCGCCCTATACCAGCAGAAGCTGCAAGCGGCTCGGCTTGTAGACGCGCAAGAGAGCTTGTCCGCCGACGAGGACGATTGGTTGGAAGCGAGAATTTAAGTGGCCCGCGTCTCTAAGTTACAGACGAACTTCACTGCGGGGGAATTGTCCAACCGGCTATACGGTCGGCCCGACCTGGCCAAGTACAATAATGGCGCAGAGATCGTTGAAAATATGATTGTCTTCCCGCACGGCGGCGTCAGCCGGCGGTCGGGGACTAACTTTGTAAAAGAGGTCAAGACATCTGCCGACAATACCCGGCTGGTGCCGTTCGAGTTCAGTACCACGCAGGCCTACATCATCGAATTTGGCGACACGTATGCGCGTTTCTTTCGGAATAACGGCGCAATCCTGGAAGCAGACCAAACGATCACCGGAGCAACGCAGGCGAACCCCTGCGTGATTACTATCACGGGTCACCCGTTCTCAAACGGCGATGAGATTTTCATCGATACCGTGGGTGGGATGACTGAGCTGAACCAGAAGTATTATCTGGTGGCGAACACAACGGCCAATACGTTTGAGCTGACGGACATCGATGGCAACAACATCAACAGCACGGGCTATACGACATATACCACCGGTGGCGCTGCGGCTCGGGTCTATGAGATCACCACGCCATACGACAAAGCTGACATTGACACCATTCAGTTCGCTCAAAGCGCGGACGTTTTATATTTAGCGCATTCGTCTTACGCACCACGTAAAATGACGCGGACAGGCCACACGGCCTGGACAATCTCGGAGATTGATTTTGAAGACGGCCCGTATTTGGACGAGAACACGGGGACGACCACGCTCACACCGTCCGCGACTTCCGGTTCAATAACAGTCACGGCATCCGCTACAACAGACATTAACGGTGGCGACGGCTTCCAGACGACTGACGTTGGTCGTCTCGTCCGCATAGGCCATCAAGCAACTAAGTGGGCGACGTCTACCGCCTACAGTTTGGGGGACGTTCGGCGCAATACCGGAAACGTCTATGAGTGTATTAAGGCTGGCACGTCTGACAGCTCTGGCGGGCCGAGCGGCGACGGCGCGGAGATTGTAGACAACACGGTCACGTGGAAGTTTCTCCAGGAGGGCGGCATTCAGTGGGGCTATGGGAAAATCACTGCCCGCAGCTCTACAACGGAGGTGACTGTTGACACCAGCCGAAATTTCGGCGGTACGTCCGCTGAGACGAAATGGCGGCTGGGGAGCTGGTCGGGGACTACTGGTTACCCTGCCGCTGTTTCGTTCTATGAGCAGAGACTATTCTGGGGCGGGTCTACAAATGATCCGCAGACGGTTTGGGGTTCTGCAACCGCTGACTTTGTCAAGCACGTCCCCGGCGTTTTAGATGATGATGCAGTTGTATTTGTGCTGGGTTCAGAAGATGTAAACGCCATCAGGTGGTTGTCTTCTGGTCAGGTGTTGGCGGTTGGTACGGTCGGCGGCGAGTTCGTAATTAGCGCCAACAGTACTAGCTCGGGTCTGTCTCCGACAAACGTGCGGGTCTCCAGAGAAGGCACTCGGGGGTCTGCTGCGGCGAGGCCGGTTAAGATTGACAACGCCGTTTTGTATATACAGCGCCAACAGCGCAAGTTGCGTGAGTTGGTCTTCGTGTTTGAAAGTGACAGTTTTCAGTCTCCTGATCTGACGCTATTGGCAGAGCAGGTCGCGTACGGCGGATTGCAAGAAATTGCCTACGCCCAAGAGCTTGACAGTATTGTATGGGGTATCCGCAACGATGGGCAGCTCGTCGGTTTAACCTACCTGCGAGGCCAGGATGTGGTTGCGTGGCATCGGCATCCGATCGGCGGTTCATTCGGTGCTACCAATCACGGAGTGGTGACCTCGATTGCAACGATCCCCACGTCCAGCGAAGACCAGCTCTGGCTGATCGTTAAGCGGACGATCAACGGCAACACACGGCAGTATGTTGAATACCTAGCTCCTAACTTCAACGCCGATGACGGTGATCTGAAAGAGGATGCCATATTTGTAGACAGCTCTCTCACCTACAGTGGCAGCGCAGTGGCGACGGTTATCAACCTGGATCACCTGGAAGGCGAGACGGTAGACATCTTGGGCAACGGAGATGTCTACGCACAGCAGGTCGTGTCTAGTGGGACGGTTTCCGGCTTAAATCCGACTGTGACGAAGGCGCAGGTCGGACTGCCGTATACGTCAACCGTAAAGACGCTGCGGCCAGAGGCCGGCTCAGAGGACGGCACGGCGCAAGGAAAGACCAAGCGGGTGTTTGATGTCACCGTGAGGTTCCTAAATACGCTGGGGGCCAAATTTGGCCCAGACACCAGCAACCTAGACGAAATACTTTTCCGGGACGGCTCCGATGATATGGACAGCTCCCCGCCGCTCTTTACCGGCGACAAAGAAGTGAACTTCCATGGAACGTGGGACACCACAGGCCAAATTGTCATACAGCAGGATCAACCGCTACCGATGACGATTAGCGCCGTGGTGACGCGGATCATGGTTAATGATGGATAAAAATATATGTGTCCTCCGGCGGTCATACTAGCAGCCGGCGCGGTTTCTGCGCTGGGGTCTGTTTACAGCGGCTTTTCACAGGCCAGGGCGTTACGGCAGTCGGCTGCGGTCGATCGTGCCAACGCCGGCATCTTTGATCAGAACGCATTGAACGTGCGGAACGCAGCGGCATCGACTAGGTCCAGGATTACTGCCACACAAAGCCGGCCATCGGCTGCTGCCATCAGGAACAACGCAGCGGCGTCTGGTGTCGAAGTAGACACAGGTTCGTCACTTGAGGCACAGATCGTCAACGCCAGAAACAATACAATCAACGAACTCGACGCGCTGTTTAAAGGTGACGTGGAAGCACAAAACCAACGGATGAATGCTTTTAATGCGCGGGCGTCTGCGGCGAACAAAGAGAGCCAAGCCGGCAATGCAATCACCGCTGGATTCCTAAATGCCGCAGCTTCGATCGGCACGTCGGCCTTTATGATCCACCAGATTGGCGGCCTTGGGTCGTCACTCCTGCCGTCCAGCAGTGTGCCGACAAACCTGTCCACGCAGAACTTCGTAACCGGTAATACGATCGTCTGATGCCTAAACTGAACATAATGCAGATCGCAAACGCCGCGCCGGCGCAGGTGAATACCCCGGCACGGGTGCCGACCGATGACGGCTCTGCCATGGTTGGTCAGGCACTGATGAATGCCGGCCAGCAGTTCGGTAAGATCGGCGCGCAGGTCGCCCAGACGCAGATCGCGTCTCAGTTGGCTGAAGCAGAAACCACGGCGATGATGGAGCTGCACAGCCTAAAGACAAACCTGTCTAAGCAAGGCACCGCTGCCGTGATGGGCGGCTTCGATCCGGGATCGGAGGAGATCAGGGAGCGCCTGCTGGATGGGATGGCCCCGGCGGTTCGGAACAAGTTTCTGCCGTCATTCAATAAGCTGTATGCACAAAACCGCATCACGGCGATGTCTGATGGCCTCAAGGTGGACCATCAGAATGCGGTCGGCAAGGTGACTGAACAATTGGACCTGTTGAGCAAGGGCGTCGTCCCTGGTTCTGACAGTGTGGATTTTGCCGCAGCCGGCGTGTTCGGTTTAAAGGCTATTAACAATCTTGAGGCAGCTAACGCAATTGACGCTTCGCAGGCCGCAAAAATGCGGATCAAATTCCAGGACGGCATGGCTAAAAATCATGTGCTGAGCTGGATCAACGGCAACGCCGTTGACATTAAGACAATGAAAGAGGCTCGGGGGCAAATATCTTCGGGCAAGTTCAATGATCCCAATTTGCAGAACAGTTGGGAACGGCTGACCGAGGCAGAAAAGAACAGTATGCGGTCGGGCTGGCGTCGGCAGATGAAAGACCTGCTCGACATCAGAGAGAAAGAGGGCGAGGCATTTGAACTAGAAGTCAAGAAGGCCGCGAATAGTCTAAAACGCCAGTTCAATGAGCTAATGTCTGAGCCGGCGTCAGATCCTAGTAGGTATCCAAGGCTAAAATCTGTGATCAATAAGCTTGAGATACTGTACGAGCAGAACCCTGACGCCAACGTAGTTACGCTGGCCCAGATCAACCAAATGCGAGAAGAGGCCGCAAGCGGTCAGACCCAGACCCTATATAGCCGGACTGCGGAGGTCGCTGTTTCGGAAAAGGTTCGCAAGCTTCAGATTACCGAAGACGAAATCCGGCAGAACAGCAACTTGGACCCGGAGACCAAAGAGCGTCTGATCACACGATTGAACAATCGCAAGAGTTCGTCTCAGAAAAGTGCGGAAGATTACATTGATAATCATCACGCATTTTCAAAGAAAGGGTCTTCCCGGCAAAAAGATCTAATCACATATGAGCAGGCCAAAATACACACTGAGCTAATGGAGATGGCAGAGGACGCCAGAGAAAAGGGCGAACCATTCAACTATATGTCAGAGGCCCGCAAGCTGGTTAAGCAATACCAAGACGGCAAAAAGGATGCATCAGAAGAGCAAGACATCGAAGATAACAAGCTTCTGACGAAGCACAATATCACATCCCAGGATATGGTGGACGCTGCGGTGCGTGGGCTTTCCCCAGTTGAGCAAGCCAAGATCCGGGCCGCGGCACGGAGGGTGTTTCGCAATGGACATTGATCAGCGTCTCCGTCAGGCCTATGAGAACGAAGACAACCCGCCGCCGCCGCCTATGGACCCGGCGCTGATGGCAAGTCCTGACGACCAGATGTTGCAGCCGGCACTGCCTACGGCAAGGCCAGAGCCTCTATATGGAGGTGAGCCGTCTATCTCTAATAGGGAAGAGCTGACAACGCGGGAAAAGCTACAACGCCTGACTGAGCAGGTCGGCGTCGAATACTTCGGCCTGGATGAGCGTAATGCTGTGGACTTCGGCAAAACGATCTGGGGTGCCGGCGCTGATGATGTAGGCGCTCCTGGTGCTGTTGAAGGATTAGGCTTCGCCGACCTAATTGGCGCTGATTTAATCTTCATGTTGGAAGAGGGGTATAACCGTCTCCAAAGAGGCAGCGTCATGGGCGATCGTGGCGATGTGGCCCAAGGCATTGCGGAAATCGGCATCGGTGCCATCAGCGCGATCCCAGGTGGCAAGGCTGCGGTCAGGGTGGGAGAGCAGATAATCCGGGGGCCGGTTAAAGATTTTTATGAAGAGGCGATTGAGCGGTGGCAGGCTGGCAAGTCGCCGATACCGGTCGGCATGTCGATTGAAGATGTTTTTCTAAAAGCAGCCCCTGAAGGGTCTCGCGCTCACAAGCTACCACATCAGATACTTATTTCCGGCGACGGTAAAGCTGCTGACGTTCCTGTTACGCAGGCGTTTTCTGCCGCTAACAAGCAAGCCAACATGACGGCTATAGACACGGTAAAAGCAAACAACCCTCAAGCCCTGTTGTCAGAACGAAATTGGGCAGCGGCTCAACAGTCTGCGTTGGGTGGAGACTTTTTGCCGGCACCACCGTCACAGGCAATTAAATATGCCAATGACCCCCAGGCAATCGCGGACAAAATATCCTTGCTGACGCCAGAGCTAAAAGACGGCGTGGATAGAGGTTTTGCCCACGTCCAAGAGTTGCGTAATTTGTACGAAACGGGATTGGCGACCGAGGAGATGACGGGGAACCTGTTTACATGGGGCATCCTGTCCCGCGGGGCTGGCCCAGTGCAGCAAGAGGCTGCGTTCATAGACATACAGCAAGCAGCAGCTCCGTATATTAAAGCTGCCATAGATGGCAAGTTCGACAAAAAAATGCTGTCCAAATGGGAAAAGCAGATAGGCAAATCTGGGCCGGTTAATAATTTACCTGAGGGATCGCCAGCTCGGCAGGTTACCATGAACGTAAACGCCGCCGGCAAATTGCTAATGGCGCTGTCTCAGAAAACAGATGACGGACAATCGGTGTTATCTGTTCTGCACAATATGATGTCTGACAGCTCGCAAAGCGGGCCAGCTATACGCAGAAAGTTCATGGAGCTGACAGACAAGGCCGGCATCGATAATAAGGTAGTCTCGTTTATTATGTTGGTATCTGGTCGGGACGATGTCCTGGTTATGGATCGTATACAGTCGCGCCACCTTTGGGATGATGGCAGGTACAAAGGTTTCAACATCTACGATGGCTATGTTAAGGAAGGCACGACCGCCAAAGAGGGTTTGCACGGAGTTATGCGCGGCCCGCGTGGTTTGCTTCTAACTGAGATGCTTGAAGACGGCCTGAGGGATAGCGTGGCACAGGGCTATAAATTAGCGGGCCGTGACGGCGAAGGATCGTTGGGCCGCTTTCATTGGGAAAGCTGGGTTATAGAAGGCGAGCAGGTCGTTGACCATTCAACGCTTGCCGCTGTTAAGTCAGGCTCTCCTGTCGGCCATGGTGTGACTGAAGGGAAGCGCGGCACGTTCAGTAGTGGATTCCGGTATAGCCGCGGCGAGCAAGGGCCGGTATCGACCTATACGCTGTCTGATGGCTCTCAAGTTCATATGACGCCGCCGCAGCAAAAGGCGTTCGAAGCCTTTATTAAGAAGCCTAAAAATGGTATAGTCCCGGCTGGTTTTAAGGTTAGCTCTGCGACGGATAAACCGTGGTACGAATTGCCTGGAATTGATAGGGAGAAATTGGACGATGCCGCAAGACAGTTCGAAAACGCAAGGCCCGATGGATCAGTTCTGGACGGCTCTTAAAGGGTTAAGTGAAACCCCTACCCCATTGGATGACGCTGATGATGCGCCGCCTGTAGAAGAGGACGCTGATGGCAATTGATCCCCTAGCGCCAAATCCACTTCAAACCCCGGTCCCACAAGAGCCGGGGTTTTTTGATGGAACAGCGGCATTGACGCAGCCGGCCTCTATCCAGCCGGTAATGCAAAATCCGCTGGCCCCGCCGCCGGCGCCAGAAAACCATATCGAGGTCGCCGGCGTGGGCGGTCTGGTCAAGGGTATGTTCAAGGGGTTCGACGCCAAGCATGGCCTCGGCCCAAGTACAGAAAAAGTTGAGAAGGCCTTGGGCGATGGAAAATCGGGCGGCGTGGGCAATGAGATAATTGTTATCCGTGAGGCCACCGAGAAGGACATAGAGGAATACAACGCCATTGTCGGGAAGACATCCGGCGTGCCGTCGCCTACCCCCGGTCAAAAGGCCGCGGGCATTCCCGTTGCAGACGTGAACTTGGAGCGCATTGAAGGCCCCGACGATCTCAAAAAAACGATCGACAAGATGGCGCAGCTCCACCCGAAAGGACCGCCGGTCACAGCCGCCGACGTAAAAAAGATGGCGGATGCCCACGGTCTGCGAGATGTTGTTGAAAAGCTGCTAAAACGCAAAGAAGGTGACGCAATCAACCTGGACCTTGGAGAGATCCACAAGTCCCTACAGGCGATCACCAGTTCAGCGTTACAGCTCAACCGGCTGGCAGAAAAGGCTGTTGACCTCAACGCCGGCGATATGGACCTGCTTGCGTTTCACCAGCACTTCGCGTTCCACAGCGCGTTGCAGTCATCCATGCAGGGTTTACAAGCTGACGTGGCGCGGGCGCTGGGCGTGTTTAAAATCCCCCGCGGCCCAAATGAGATACAATCTCGCAATGTGGCGAATATGCTTGGAGACCTGACTGCCGGCGCTGGCAACCCGCTACATAATTCGAAAGATCGCACGCAGGCGATGGCTCGGGCATACTTGGCCCTGCCAACTCAGGCGGCAAAAAACAAGTTTGCTAAAAAGGGCGCTATCGCACGCTACGCGGATGCTTGGTACGAAATGTGGATCAACGGCCTTCTGTCTGGAGTTCAGACGCAAGTCATAAACATTGCCGGCAATGGGGCGTTTGCTGCTATCCAGCCGTTTGAGCGCGCTCTGGGGGGCGCCTTTGGAAGTGTCTGGCGCGCTGGTTTTGGTTGGGCGGGCGGCGAGAAAGGCGTTTACGCAACAGAGGCCGTTGATATGGTCACTTCGTGGGTATCAGCCACCATAGACGCGGCACGGCTTGCCGGTCAGGCGTTCTGGCGCGATCAACCCATGTTCGATGCTCTGGGCAAATTTGAAAATGCACATCAGCAAGCCATCTCAGCCCGAAATCTGAACCTTGAACAGTATGGCGAACTGATCAAGGGCGTGATTGATTATATCGGTAAGGGCATCCGCATACCTGGCCGGCTGCTGATGACCACGGATGAGTTCTTTAAGGCGTTTAACTACCGCATTGAGCTGGCGGCAGAGGCAAACCGCAAAAGGCGGATGATGGGGGAGCAGGTCGATGAGGCTGGCCAACCCATTTACAGCCAAGAAGATATAGATGAGGCTGTAAACGGCGTGTTTGCAGATCCGCCGGAAGACGTGCATGGCCGAGCCGAAGAGATGGCGCGCATCAATACATTCACGAACTCTGTGCCAAATGGTCCGTTCTCTGGCGCCAGATCTGCTATAATGAGAACCCCCGGCGGCAGGTATGTTATGCCGTTTTTCCGGGTGATCCATAATATTGCCGGTCAGGCCGTGGAGAGAAGCCCTCTCGGCATCATGCATGTGGTTAAGGCCATCCACTCTAAAGATCCCGTCGCTCGGGATATGGCTCTTGCCAAGCTCTCTTGGGGCAGTGCCGCTATGGCAGCCACTGCAAGCTGGGCTGGCGAAGGTCGCATCACTGGCACCGGCCCGATGGATTATAAGGTGCGGAATGAAATGGAGAAGCTCGGGTGGAAGCCCTACTCCATTGTTGTTGACAAGGTTGACAAGCCGCGCTGGATGTACGTTGGCCAGCACAAGTTCAAACACCCAAAAGATGTGGAATATTATTCTTACCACCGCATGGAGCCAATAAGCATGATTTTGGCGATTGGTGCGGATACGGGGCAGCGCATGGCCTACCCTGACACCACGGCTGAAAACCATGACGAGATAGCAGTCCAAGCTGTGGCGGCTAGTTGGCAATACATGAAGGACCAATCCTTCCTGGCCGGCTTTGCAATGGTTGCTGATGCGATCAGCCAGGATGGGCCGGCCGTTAATAGATTGGTGCGGAACTTTGCTTCGTCCCAGATGCCGTACAGCTCTTTGCTGGGCAGCATGTCAAATGTGATGAAGGGGGATAAGCCTCTCAAAGAAACGGGGGTCAACCCAAGGGAGCCTGCTGGATTTAGGCACCTATACTCTGGCCTCAGACGATTAGACCAGCGCACGCCATTTTCGCTGGAGTTCCTCGGCAGCGACCTTGAAGACATGCCGGTGAGCCGGGATATGTTCTATGAACCGGTCTATTCCAAGAAACCTCGCGTGGTAGACAACGCCCTGCCGCCGTTCTTAATTACAGCGGTTGGTTTAGACCCGGAAAAAACAATGGAAGACCCCGTTCGTCTGGAAATTGTGCGGCTGGTTCTTCCTTTCGGCGATGAGCCGCCGCGCTCTGTTGAGGGCGTGCTGCTTACTCCAGTGGAGCGCGATGCGATCAACAGTCTGATAAATTTCCCGCCTGGGCAAGAAAGTATGTATGAGGAGTTCTCTCGTATCTTTAAAGAGGACAGCTATAAGGCTCTCCCTCCCAAAGACCAGCGGGCCGAAGTGCAAACCATTTACGAGGCCCGACGTGATCAGGCTGTAGAGCTGATGCGGGATGACCCAAAGTTCGCTGAGTTATTCCAAAAAATTAAAGACAGAAAAACTATTCTTGAGAATGTTGGGAAACAGATCCAATGACGGTAACGACAACTACTATCACCGACAGCTATACCGGCGATAACA
>Ga0255751_10003346_pt1 | contig 14768 bp, 21 predicted proteins | sample 071ome_20_FD_179951 | JGI IMG/M metagenome (GOLD analysis project Ga0255751, IMG submission 179951) | Coastal salt marsh microbial communities from the Groves Creek Marsh, Skidaway Island, Georgia - 071412BT metaG (version 2) | ecosystem: Environmental > Aquatic > Marine > Intertidal zone >...
AGAATACCAAGTCTAACCATTGTGCTGATCGCTTCTAACTGACCTTCATGATCAGTAGCAGCTTCCTTTAGTTTAGCAAACGGACCTTTCTTTTTCTCTTCCTCTTTCAGAGGTTCTTTTACTTCTTCTGCCATGATGGGTGTAGCAGTGCAAGTTTATTTATGGATTTAATTGCTCAACAGTGACAGGACTTTTATTAATTTGACTGTACCGTTTACAAAGTTCTTCACTTGAAGCGTGTTCCCATTTGTGCTTGAGTTCTTTTAACAATTTTGTATAATCATCACCAGTCGCTTCTTGCATCTCTTCGGAAACTATGGTTTTAATTAATACATCTCTCGTTAAATTAGTCATAATTGCTGTTTGATATCCAACAAGAAGTCTCCATTATAGCGCAAATAATTCACTTAGACTTCTCTTGGCTGGTCCCAAATAACGTGGGATTTAAATATTTATTTACTCGTACTCCTCTATACACATAATATCTATCTCATCTGAAGGGTCTTCTGGTTCCTCAAACCACTCTTGAAACTCTGCAGATATAGCGATAGCACTCTTGATATTATCCTTGTCACCAGAAGTATCCATAAGATCAGTTATTCTTTCTATTGCCCAATCATGGACATGTTTAACAATCTCTTCAGTCGTCGGTTCTACCATAGTAGTCTTTTCTGTAGTATCTACTGAGGATGTTACTATTGTAGTAGGCTGGGGTTCCGTCGTCAAGGGACTCTGTGAGGACGTTATTTCCAAAGAGTTGTCTGGTCTCTTCAAAGTTTGTTTTGCCCTTAGTTTTATGTAACGAGATAATAGTACGACTAAAATTTTGTTTACCGTATTTGATAATGTCTTCTTTAAGTTCTGGACAAGATCCATAGTACTTTTTCCAATCTGATTCTTGTTTTACTTTGCGTTTCTTTCCTTTAGGTGTTCGGAACGACCAAAAATACTTTCTTCCAATGTAACGTCTACCGTTGAGGAGATTGGTAATTTCATAAACAAAACCAAAGTAGTCCCCAACATCACCACTATCAAAAGCTCGTTCCAGGTAAATCCAAGGATTTTCATAGTCACTACCCATTCATATTACCCATTTTAACGTATTTAGATAAAAAAAGACCCCCTTAAGGGGGTCTCTTAACACAATCTTCAAATCAGCAGTCTTCCAGAATCTCCTGGATAGTCTCTTGAGAGAGATTGACCATAATTGCTTCCGCCTCTTCCAAGGTTTCTGCGTAACCTTCAACGTAAAGATACTTGAGAACGGTATCATATGTAGTCTCTTCACCCATTCTATCAGCAACCCTACGCGCTGCCTTACCAATGGTGCTCTTAACACCTGCCTTTGCCGATCTAACCTTTTCCTTAGCACGATCAATGCGACTCATAATACCGCGCTGAGCTCTTCCTGCCTGATTCTTCGCAGTTTGTACTGCTCTGTTCTTAGCGTCAGTTGCTGTTGCTGCTGCTTCTCTACCTTTATTATATGCATCAACTTGTGCCTGAGCAGCTCTCTTCTTGAGGTTACCCTTAATCGCTGCCCTTGCAGACTTTCTATCAGTCTTACGACCAGGACTAAAGGTGAAATCAGTATGACTCTTACCCTTTTTAGTTTTTACATCAGAAGTTTTTGTTCCAGTTGCACGCATTGCCGCTTTAGTGGCACTCGCTTTTGCTTGGTTTACTCTACTTCCAATTCTATCTTTTAATGAAGTTGCACCAGCAACTGCAGAATCTTTTGCCTTTGCACCAGCTTCTCCTGCTGCTGCACCAGCACGCCTAATAGTCTTCTTAACGAGTCTTCTTCTGGATCCCACCATACCGCCACTATCTTTTCTTGCAGCAGTATCATGTCCGTAAGATACCTTTGCCTCATCAAGAACATCATCAAAAGCATCTTCAATGGTTTGAAGATCATAACCCTCTTCAAGCATTGAGAAAACAATCTCTTCTACAACACTCTCTTCAAACAGAGGTTCTACAGATTCATCAAACTGCTCTTCAATAACTTGTGTCTCTTCAGACAGAAGTTCTGGTTTAGAATTACTATAGATGCTGTTATATTCCTCTTTGATTGTTCTAAAATCCATGACGGGAAAAATAATTACTTTGATAATATTATTTATTATTTTTTCTCTTCCAATCATACTTCATTGCTTGAAGTGCCCAAGCATCTGTAAGTTTATGGGGACCTTCCTCAAGTAATCGTCTTTGGAACGGATTGAGTTGAGTCCCCATCATTTCTAGATACTCAATTTTCCAATCAGAGTTGGAATCCTGAGAAGGTATCTTTTTTGACATCTTGTTTAATTCCACTTACAACATAGGATTCAACCTCAGTCTCCTGTGGAGCGACCTGTAGACCCTTTGAAGAGATCCAGTGCTGTGTCCAGGGCAGAGGGTTGTTTTTAGCAGCAATATCATAAACTGGTTTGAGTCCAATTGCTTTCATACGGCGATTAGCAATCCACTCAACATATTGTTGAAGAAGTTTATCATTCAAACCAATCATAGATCCGTCTTTGAACAGATAGTCTGCCCAACGCTTCTCCTCATTCACAGCACGATCAAACATAGCATAAACATATTCTTGCTCTTCTTTGGCAATCTCCTTCATTTCAGGATCATCACCATCCTTCCATTTATTAAGAATATTTTGGGTAATCGCTAGATGTTGGTTCTCATCTCTTGCAATAAGAGAGATAATTTTTGCGGATCCCTCCATAAGTTTGAGTTCACCAAAAGCGAATGAACAAGCAAAACTAACGTAAAACCTAATACCTTCAAGAATATTGACGTTTGCAACTGCTCTGTAGAGTTTTCTTTTGAGTTCACGCCTTCCCTCCATGGCGGTTGGAACTTGCTCTAATGCGTGCTGCCAGTCGTTAGAGTTATCATAATGATGTGCGGCATTGATGAAGTCATCATATGCCTCTGTGACGCTGCTGGCACGCTCTAGAATGCGCTGATCAGTAACAATCTTATCAAAGACCTCAGAGGGGTCGGAATAGATGTTCTTGATAATATAGGTATATGAACGACTGTGGATCATTTCCATGAATCCCCAGACTTCCATACATGCTTCTAATTCAGGTAGACTGCAGTAAGGTATAAAAGCCATCCCAGGACCACGCCCTTGAATGGAGTCAAGCATAATCTGGTACTTGAGGTTAGAGGTATAGATATGCTTTTGTTCAGGACGAAGTGTTTGATAATCTCCACGATCTTTCTGTAGTGAAACTTCTTCAGGTCTCCAAAAATATCCAAGTTGTTGAGTCGTTAATTTGTCAAAGATTGGATACTTGTAAGAGTCATATCTCTGCACCCCAAGAGGTTGTCCAAAAAACATTGGTTGTTTTTTAGTATTAACCTGATCAGTATTAAAGACGGTGAATCCCTTCACCGATGATTTGGGGAGTGAAGAGTCTACGAAGTCGTACTGCATTTTTTGTTGTCTCCTAGAATTATTTAAAATAAACTATTGTTTTGATTCTTAGATCTTACAGGATTCGCAATCTTCCTCCTCTACTTGGGATAGTTCTGCCATCAAAGATTCTAATTTATCATCTTTATCATCAGTGACCTCATCAGTCTTGAGATCATAAGTATTTTGATAGTAGGATGTCTTCCAACCATATTTGTATGTAGTCAGAAAATCACTTGCCATGACTGAAACTGGAACTTCATTATCTGGATAATTCTCTGGATTATAACTCCAGTTGCCACTAATTGCTTGGTCAAAGAACTTCTGCATCACAGCAACAATGTTAATATACCCAGTGTTATTAGGCATATCCCAAAGAAGCGTATAATTGTTCTTGAGAGATTGATACTGTGGAACGATCTGTTTAAGCGGACCCTTCTTTGATTTTTTAATGGACAAGTATCCACGAGGTGGTTCGATTCCATTAGTTGCATTTGACACAACGGAACTGCTCTCTGAAGGCATTTGTGCGGACAGTGTTGAGTGCCGTAAACCGTGTTCCACGATAGATTTTCTAAGACTCTCCCAATTATGCTCATACTTAAGTGAAGTAATTCCATCTACATCCTTCTTGTATGTATCAATGGGAAGAATTCCATCAGAGTATTTGGTTCGGATAAAACCAGTACATGCTCCCTTCTCTTTTGCAAGTTCATTAGAAGACTTCAAGAGATAATACTGGAATGATTCTGAGAGTCCATGAACGGCATCCCATGCTTCCTGAGAATCATACTTAAATCCAAGTTTAGCAAGATAGTGGGCAAGACCAATAAAACCAACTCCAAGGGACCTACGTGCCTTTGTAGCGCGTTCTGCCGCAGCAACAGGATATTCCTGGTAATCAATCAATTCTTCAAGTCCACGAACAGCAAGATCACAAAGATCTTCAAGTTCATCATCAGACTTTACCTTACCAACATTTACTGCTGACAAAATACACAAAGCAATTTCGCCACCACCATCAATGTGCTGAAGAGGAGTAGTGGGGAGAGTAATCTCTTGACAGAGGTTACTCATATAAACTTTATCTTTAAATGACGAGTGATCATTACAATGATCAATATTCATGATATAAACACGACCAGTCTCTGCTCGCTCTTTCAGAAGATCCAGAATGAGTTTTTGAGCTCCGACAGTCTTTCTTGGAACAGATGGAGTTCGTTCATAAGCCACATATAACTCGTCAAATCCAGGAGCGCCAAAAGCATCATACAGACCAGGAACATCGTGCGGACTGAAGAGGGAGATCTCTCCGTCTTGAATGAATCGTTCATAGAAGAGTTTGCTGATTTGAATGCTGTAGTCTAACTTACGAACTCGGTTATCCTCAGTTCCTTTATTATTTTTCAAGACAATGATGTCTTCTATCTCTTGGTGCCAGATCGGGAAGTGTACTGTCGCTGATCCACCTCTGATGCCATTCTGTGTACAGCATCGGACAGTTGACTCAAACTTTTTGAGGAACGGTATAACACCTGTGTGCTGAACTTCTCCACCTCGGATCTTACTGTTGATGCCACGGATCCTGCCTGCGTTGATACCGATGCCCGCCCTTTGTGCAACATATCTGCCAATAGCCATATCGCTAGTAAAGATACTATCGAGGGTGTCATCGCTGTCAACAAGCACACAGCTAGCAAATTGTCGAAGTGGAGTTCGCACTCCCGCCATGATAGGTGTGGGAATGTTGATTTTGTGTTTTGAGATTGCGTCATAGTACCTCTTTACATATGACATACGAGTTTGCTTTGGATACTCTGCAAAAATTGTCAGAGCAATCATCATGTACATGAACTGGGGGGTTTCATAGACCTTTCCCGTGCTTCTATCTTGCACCAGGTACTTGTCAACGACTTGACGTAGACCCGCATAAGTGAACAAGAAGTCACGATGATGATCAACGATGTTACTAACCTTGACCAATTCTTCTTCATTATAGTTATCAAGAATTGCTGGGTCATAGAGACCTTTCTTAACACATGTCTTAATATGATCGATTAGTGGAGGAAGTTCTCTCATACGACCAAATACAGACTTGCGTACTGAGAACAGCAACAGTCTAGCAGCAACAAACTGATAATTAGGATGATCCAAATCAATCAAGTCAGAAGCAGAACGAATCAGAATCTCCTGAATCTCTGCCGTAGTAATTCCATCATAAAACTGAATACCAGACTGAATCTCAACTTGACTTGCAGAGACGCCTGCAAGGTCCTTACATGCCTCATCAACCATGACGTGCATCTTATCTAGGTTGATGGGTTCAATTTTACCAGATCGCTTTACAACCTTAATACCGTTGCTCATATCTTCTTCCAATTAGTAAACTTTAACTTTGCTTGTAAACCTTTGTATACATTACATTCTATCAGATTCTGAACATCAAGTCCAGACATCACCATATCATTTATGTCCTTCAAATTAATATTATCTGGCCAAATAACTACTTGATAACCTTTGTCGATGGTCTTGGCGATCCTATCGACGATTTGTTTGTTTCTAGGTTCGTTATCGTAGACAAAGACAGGATTGCTAATCCCCCACATATCAACAGCAGCGTCAGCTCCACACATAGCAATCGAATTGCGTATAAACGTGCTGTCAAATGGTCCTTCTGTAACGAAGACTGGAGCATCTTTTCTGATTGTATCAAGTCCATAGATTTTTGGTGCGTCATCATCGAGCATCACGGTAATGTATTTAACCTTGCTGGAACCTAAAGATCTTCCCTGATATCCAACAAATTTATTGTTATAGATTAGAGGAATAATAATTCTAGGTTCATCATACTTAGTATTGTCAAAAGTATGAACCATTGTATTGGTCCACTCTTTAAACTTGTCCACATAATAAAATTTATCTGAATCAATCATTCTAGATTCAAGATATTTTTTTGCATCACTATTAGTTGATGCTTTAGGAATTTTCAATAAATCATTACTTTCAACTTTCCTGATAAACTTGGGTTTTTGAAAATTGAACTCTGGTTCTTTTACAGTAAAATTTTTCCCAGTGTGTCCTTCCTTAAATTTCTCAAGAGAATATTCTTTATACAAGTCTGAGTCAAACTGCTTTAAGAAATTATTAAAGGACAAACTAAGTCCACAGTTATGGCATTTATAATTCGTGTTGTTCTTTACTCCATAAAGATATCCACGCGCCTTGCTCTTACTCTTCTCGGAATCTCCGCAGATAGGGCACCTGAAGTTGTAGAGATCAGGTTTGACCCTCTTGAATTTGTGCAGTCTCGTGGATATTAGATTGATGAACCTAACGTCAACAAAATCCATAATTTAAATGTGTATGGTTCGATCTTAACACTCCCAAAACCTACTGTCAACCTCAACCTCCCATAGGCAGACAGTAATCATACTGGTCCACATGAAGACTGAGTTAGAAAGTTTTTGTAAGTAGTAAACTGAATCTTTGTGTCTGTTCATGGTTCGTACCAAACCATGAATATTTATTTTTGAACCCTAACTTGAGGTGCTGGTTCTGGAAGTAAAATGTTACCAAAAATATCTGGTGCTTTTAAAATTGTCACAGCAGCGATACCTAGACCAACAGCAATCCATCTAAACTTGTAAAGGTCATCAACCTTCTTCTCCATCTGTTCAAACTTTTCACTAAATCTCTCAAACATCTTCTCATCATATCTCTGATGATCGTTGATCATTTTAATGATTGCTTGGTTTGCTTTGTCACCTTCGTCAAGTCTATTCTCGTGACGCTCTAAGATGACAGCAACTTTGTTACTATTCTCTGAGATAGTCCCAACTGCTCTTTCAAGTTTGTCAAGCATCTCTTTGGAGAGATCTTCATAAATGTCAAGTTTTGATTCTAAAACCGCTAATTTCTGAAGACCAAATGCCATAACTACATCCAATTCTTACGGGTGTTTTTTGGGTAAATATATCTGTTTCTTTTTTTCTTAAAAAACTTATAAGTGTTGCCAGCAACAGGTCCAGCAGCATTAGAGTTTACACCAAAACCGCCGCCAGTGCCTGGAGCATTGGCGACCATATTTTCTCTAATGTAATGGATGATCCTGTCAATTTTCATTTCTATAAACCTTTTGAAGCTCTGCTAAACACGCTATGTCAACAGGTATATCATGAATATATGTTTTTGGATAATCTGGTAATCGATTTAAGAATATAATAAAAGTTTTCATTGTATCCCACAGATCTCTCTCTATTTTATAAAACAGCATTGGAGTTGCTGCTTCACCAAAGAGATTGTATAGAACGATAAAATGATTAATCAAAAGATGTGTTTTAAGTTGTCCGCTATTTCTATACCTTTTAAGTAATCTTTTTATGTACTTAAAATGGTTTAGATCACGATCAAAGTCTTCCTTTGTTACCGCTTGTGGGTTTTCATAATTTTTTATAGCGAACAACAAAAAATTATCTTCATTCAACTCAGTAAAATTCATACTATGCTAATCTATCATACGTTAGGGTTTGTGTCGTAGATAGGAGCATTACCAGTTGCAATACCAGACATTGCAACCAGAACTTCTTTCTTAACTCTCAGTTCACCGTGTTGGTCAACGTATGTTGTAACTCCAACCCAACCACCATGACCTGGTTCGTATGCAGACTTCAGTGTGTTTTCTACACCAGCAGTACTGACGCCAAGAACAATCTTGTCCTCAACACCATATGATGCCTCACTAAAGGTGGAATCACCTACAGTATAAACAGGGCACTGAGAGACGGTGAACGAAGTGGCAGCAATTGCTACACCACTAAGTCCCGCAGTAGAACCAATTGTAAGTTGTGTTGTGCTCGCAATGCTGACAATAACAGCATCGCCAAAATAAGTACCAGCGCGATCACCAAAGCGGATTACATCACCTTCCTGAGCACTACCCGAATCACCAAAAGCGGTGCCAGATCCTGTGCAAATACCAGTGGCGTAGTTGAGAGTCACTGTACCTGCAGAGGTTACGTTATCACTATTTCCCCAGAGTGCCATGTCTTACTGTCCGTAAAATTCAGTTATCTTTTTTTATTTATAAAATCTTCCTAGTACAAAAGAGGGGAGCAGTGCTCCCCATGTCGTCAATTTTCTCTTGCTTTGATTGCTTTGGAGACAACTTCAAGAAGTTGATCGTCCATGTCAGTCTTGGTCAACTTAACCGCTTTAGCAAGGATAACAAGACAGATCTCAATGAGTTTCTCACCGAGTTCTTCATTTTCTGGAATCTTTGAGACCGCATCGGAAATTACCTTTGATGCTAGTGGGAGTAAAAATGCAAGCATGATAAACCTCAGTCTGCTATACAATCTATATAGCAGACTTAAGGATTATTTAATCAATCAGATTCACCAGCTCTTGGTCTGTATGGATTGGGTTTAGGTGCTCTCTTGCGTGCAAGTTCTGCTCTAATCCTATCAACAGGGGTTCTCCCCTGATAACCTTTTGCACCAGGATCCTTTTTCTTACCTTGAGGTTTGATTGGTTTCCTTCTAGAAGACATCAATCCACCAGTGCTTCTAAGTTCTCTTTCAAGACCTCTCATTGCTGGTGGTGGTGGATTACCGCCCTTTACTGAGGGTTTACCAGTCTGAGGATCTTTACCAGTTTCTTTAGCGTAACGAGTACGCTCATCAACAGATTCTCCTTCTGGTTCAAAAGAGTTACTAAGCTCACGCTTAATTTCACCCTTCAATGCTGCCCTCTCGTCAGCATCTTTCTTTTTCTTTTTAATTGCTGCTGCCTTATTTAACTCAATCTCAGCTCTAGCATTTTGTGCTTGCTGACGTTCAGTATCCTGTTGGCGAGCTGATAGCGAGGAGATAGAATCTACCGCCTCGCTAGGTCCTTTTTTGCGTCTTGTACTCTCTCTCTTGCTCTACGAGGTCCTACTCCCTTGTAAATTCGAGATGCTTGTGCTGCTTTTTTTGCAGCAGTTTCCCTGTCTCCAGCAACTGCTGCTCTTCTTCTCAACTCGTCTGCTTTTTGTGAGGCAGTTAAAGCAAGGTGAGAAGAGATCTCTTGAATATCAATACCAAGAGTCTCAAGAGTTGCAAGATTTTCAGTGATTTGATCCATAAGGATCTCTTCGACTTGTTCCTGAGTTAATTCATTAACATCAAGAACTTCCCCACCAAGTCTTGCTACTGCTTCCTGAAGTTCAGGATTAACAATGATGGTGTTTTTTACACTCTTCTCAGTAATCTTCTTTTGCTTCTCTTCACCAGCAACTTCAACCATAGTCTCTTCTTGAAGACCAAGTTCACCCTTCCAATCTGAGAAGTGTGACTTGATGTTCTGCTTCTTACCACGCTTTGCCATCGCATTACCGATTGCTTTGCGCTTCTTCATGATGTACTTATCAGAAGAATCATTATTTCTGCCGTTGTTATTTACATCACTATCTTCCTGACCTACTGGATCAAGGTTATTACCTTTCTTAGCAACCTTCTTCTTATTCTTATCACCTTCATAGGGATCACCATAATCACTAGGTGTCACCGATTGAATTTGAGGATTGCTTCTCAGTTCATGCTTCTTCTTCTGGTCTGCCATTCTAACATATGGCTTTCCATAACCCTTCTTAGGAGTTACGCGGACTTGCTCCTTATCACCCTTTCTGAGTTCTTGGAGATCATCACCCATCTGAGCAATTTCATCACCCATGTTGAGTTTTTGTCTCTCTGCAGGTGTTAAGGTTGCAGATCCTCTCTGTGCTCCTCTTGCTGCTTGCTTCGCTTTTACCGCAGGATCATTGGACTTGTGTCCATAACCATGAAGACCAGGATTTGATGAAGTGGTTTTGCGATGATCACTTCTTTGCTTTTGAGCAAGTCTTTGTCTTGCTGCTTGCTTTACCCTGTCACCATAGGTTGGTTTATCCGCAAGTGCAGTTGCTCTGTCTGCTGCAGCACCACCTCTGGTATTTGCTGCAATTTTATTACGAATAGCGGTCTCATCATGACCACGCTTTGCCATCGCAGTTGCTTCGTCAACCTCAAACTCTTCTTTTGGACCACTAAAGAGCATTGCTTTAGCAGCATCTTTTACAGGAGCAGAAGCATTTGAATTCTGAAGAGACTGAGTAAATGCTCTCTCCAGAGGAATGCCTTCTCTTCTTGCTTTATATCTTGTATCGTAAGCAAGTTGTCTTGCTGCTTTCTTTACATTGTCATCCCCGCCACCATCAGACTTCTTCTCGCCTTCATCTGATTCGCCTGAAGAACCAGAAGACTTATCTAATTGAGGTTTAATTTTTGCTTCCATCTCCGTCAGGTATACCTGATGAAGATCGGTGACGACATGCTTAAGGTTTGCCATTACTCTAATACTTCTGTTTTTTTGCCTTGTATTTATTTATGAAATTCCTGATCTTCTTTGTACCAGTCATTTTCATAGCATACTCTCTATGAGCATCTGTACCAACTTCTCTTTGATGTGCAGGAACTCCAGATACTTCTGTCCACTCCTTTACATCTCTGATCCATGATTTAAACATCTCATCATCTTCAGTAACACAAATGAGATGATTAGTTCCTCTACGAACAATCTTACCAATCTGTCCTGTTTTTAAGTTCTCAACGTAAGTTCCTTCAATAAAGATTTCACCAGCAATATATTTCTCTCTAAGAATTTTTTCCTGGTCCCTATCAATTTGTTCTGGAACTTCAGTTGTTACACTATTTTTTTTCTTTTTTACACCAGTAACCTGAGTCGATACTGGTCTTTGGTTTGCGACTGTTCTTTTTTGTGGGGGATCTGGTTCACCCAAAACTTGGTTTTGGTTATAGAACTTCAATCTGCCACCAACATTTTTCGCAATAAATTCTCCCGTTTTCTTGTCATGGAATCCACCATGACCATCGGGAACCAATCCAAGTCTTCTCCCATTAATGGAAGCAATAGACTTAGACTCCTTGACGAATTGCGAAAACTTTTTCATATCTATCAGGATATACTAATATTTATTCTTTAAAACTGTTCAGGTTAATCTCTTCAGGTCTTCTTGAAGTTTATCATTGAGATACTCATCAAGATTTTTAAACTTCATTTTTCTAAGGATATTGTCAATCAATTCCTTCTTTAAAGGTAGTGTAACTCGGACTTTGGTATCCATTAGTATCATAGAATAGATTGTCTTATATATTTATTCCCAACAATATAATCTATACAAACAACACTTCTAGGTGTAGACATATTGTTTTCAACCCTGTGTTCAGACATAGGATGAAATATATAAAACTCACGATTCTTGAATTGTTTAGTCTCTACACTACCATCATCACTTCTTATTTGGATTATAGATGAGTTATCTTCCGTCTCATCAATATCCAATCCCCACATGATTCTAAGTAATTGAACACCAGGTATATAATCTTTATCAATATGCCAATTTAAAGATTGACCAGGATCCAATACATTTATTGCACAGACTGTTGTCATTCCTATAGATGACAATACTTGAGTCAGTATCGGTAGTTTAGATGTATTGATATGATATAAATTGTTCTCAGCAAAAAGGGGTGCAATATGCCACCCCTTCTTAGAAGAGTCTCTCAATCTTGCCCTATAGTAAGTCTCATATCCTATAGGGTAACCTTGAGAGTGCTCTTCAATATATTCTTTTTGTTCTTGAGTAAAGTCTCTAAATTCTAACTCACCAATATTATTCCTATACTCTTCTAATATACTTTGATGATAGGTATTCAGAAGAGCAAGTTTATTAGAAATACTTTGGTAAGGAAGAAAGTTACTCATCAAGATGTAGATTTTGTTTTAACTGCTTTGCTCATAGGTCTCCTTCAACACGGTTTTCAGAACGTTCAATAGTGAATGCACCTTCAGGATAGCGAGCACTCAGTTTTTCAAAGTTCATCTGAATCACATCATCAAGACTGATGTCAAGTGCCATACATGCTTGAGCAACATACCACATAATGTCACCAACCTCACGCTTCATGTGAAAGACATTCTCTTCAGTATAAGGTTTGCCTTGAAGGAAGATCTTCTTAACAACCTCAGTAAACTCACCTGCCTCTGCAGTGAGTCCAAATGCAGCAGTCATGAGTTGAGTAACATTTGCACCACTTGCTTCCAACTCACTCAGTCGAGCAGAGAGAACAGGATAGTTAAGACTAGGAGCACTGGTGGTTTGCTTTACAAATTCAACGTACTTTTGAGTATCAATGTTTGCCATAATTAAGATACTGGAATGTTAAAGGACATAATTGTTCTGATTTTATCAGAATAATGTGGTGGTGCTTCGTGCCCAAGCATTGCTGGGAAGAATATTATATCACCCTCTTGAATATCAGGCAATACAGCACTTTTAATATCACCAAAAAATGGGTCTGGGAACGGCGGATAGAATGTTGTAGATGTGTGTTCTACTGGATCAAACTCAACGTAAAGGATTGCAGACATGCTACCAAACCCATGGTTATGGAGACCATGGCGTTCTCCCTTTTCATATTTTTGGGACCACAGTTGCCACCTATCCAAAGAACTAAATGGAAGACCAAATCCAGGAAGAACGGAATCTAAATCCTCCTTCATTATATCATACCATTTATCAAAGTAAGGACCTCTCCCATAACTTGTAAAATAATCAGTATGACACTCATGCCACCCCAGACTTGCTTCGTTGTTAATGAGATCTAAGAGAAGGGGTTTTTTTGTTTCCCAATCAACTACAGAATGTTTAACTACAGTAATTGGTGGGAATAACTGCCTACTTAGCAATAGTCCTTGTGTTTCCATAATGAATAACCTCTAAATTATCTGAACTGAACTTTCTCCAAGGATCTACTACAACACTACCTTCGGGAATCTCACAATACATTTCATCTCCTGGAGCATCGTCCCAATACCTATAAGTGGTAGTTGCACTATGTGCAAGCAAGAACAAAGCGGGTTCATCAGAGTCCCGAACATCTCCAGTGCATTTATCAACATAGGTTACAGTCTTTCCGTATTGTTCGCAGTAGTATCCAACTAAAAGACTATAACTACCATCAATATATTCTACAAGGGGTTTGTATGCTTTACCATGAATAACAATTGGGAGATTTTTTTCTTCTGCAAGATCAACAAGATACTTTGCCATATTCTTTGCTTGCACTTCTCTAGAACCCATCACAGAGGAAAAGATATCGTATCCCAAATCTAACTTTTGTGCTAGGAATCTCAATGCAATATTATCTCTTGGATGACATGCACCACCATCACCCATTCCAGCAGTCATATATGCTGGACTAATTACTCTGGTTGTACCCTTTGTAAGTGCTGAGGTAACAATATCAACGTTAATATTACCCAATCTAACAGCAACATCTTGAATCATATTGACAAAAGATATTTTACTGCTAATGAACGTATTGTAAAAAACTTTTACACATTCAATCTCTTCGTATGTTCCAACAACATACCAATCGAAGTCACCCCGTTCTCCACCAGTCAAAGAACCCTTGGTGACAAGACTTTCCGCAACCTTCTCAACAATACTTTTGTAAAATCTAATTACAGATCTTGCATCTGGAGAATATGGATCACCAGATGAAGTACCAATCATCACCATTTCTGGATCTACCATATCCTCTTCAACCGTTCCCATTGCAATGAGATAGGGGTTGTAAATAAAAGTACAGTTTGGAACTAAGGGAAGCAATTGTTCGCGGATAGTTCCTGGAAGAACTGTAGAAATTAATGATACAAGTATTCCATCAGCATACTTATTAATTTCAGCAAGAACACTTTTTACAATACTATAATCAAAGTCTTTTGGTTCCAGACTACTGGTTGGAAGACTCCCATCATATTCTGGAGAGTGTGGAGTAGGAACAGCAACAAATACAATTGCACTCTTCTCAACAACATCCTTAATGGAATTTTCCATTTGGATGAATCCTCCAATGAGGGATTTTGCTTCTTCTCTTTGTTCAATATCATACCCATAGACATTGTGACCAAAGTCGGACATGACTTTAGCACATGGATATCCTAGTTTACCTAAACCAATAAATCCTACTTTCATTCTCTTTCTAAGTCCAATGTTACACAGTGAAATCCACCACTTAGAGTTCTTTGGTGCCTCATTGGAAGCATAGCACATTCTATACCATAAGTTTCCAAGAGTTCTCTAGTTGGGTGCTGATGCTCTTCAAGAGCAACTAGATCTGGAGAAACACTAAACAAATTCATGTTACACCACTCTGATGCATTATTATAACCGATATGATAACCAATGTCCACTGGATCTGGAGCATTGATTATATCCCAAGTATTAAATGGGAATGGAAGT
>Ga0255751_10003352_pt1 | contig 14756 bp, 9 predicted proteins | sample 071ome_20_FD_179951 | JGI IMG/M metagenome (GOLD analysis project Ga0255751, IMG submission 179951) | Coastal salt marsh microbial communities from the Groves Creek Marsh, Skidaway Island, Georgia - 071412BT metaG (version 2) | ecosystem: Environmental > Aquatic > Marine > Intertidal zone > Salt...
AAACTGTCCTGATGAGCCATATTTCAAAAAAGATAAACAACAGGCAATTCAGTAAGAATATAACTGTCTTGAAAAACCCTAGAGGCAACACACTTCATGTTCGAGCAAACCGTTTCAGGCTTTTGGCTAAAAGGCATTCTTGCCTGTGCACAGGCGCAAGGCATCAGCCAGGATGAGGTCCTAAAGAAGGCAGGCGTTGCCCAGTTACCAAGCTCTATTGATGAAAGCGCTGGTAGCAATGATCGAGTGTCTCTGGATGCCACCGTTAACATCTGGAATGCAGCCATCGAATTAACTGAAGACCCCGTGTTTGGTTTTCACATGGGACGTCAATTCCGTCCGAACTGGTTTCATCTGATTCATTATCTATGGGCAAACAGTCCTGATGTACAAAGTGCTATTGAAACAGCGTTAAAGTATCAAGCACTCATCAGTGATGGTGGCGATGTAGCGCTTATTGAAGGGCAAGATTCAGCCATTATCGAATATCAACCAAGAGCGGCTAACCTGCCTTTCAGTTATCACCAGATTGATGCGGTTCTGACCATTCTGGTCTCTATGATGCGCTGGACCATTGATGATCAGTTTTCGCCACTCAAAATAAAAGTGCCCCATTCACAACCTGTACAGAGCGATGAATTCGATGCCTTCTTTAACTGTGCTATTGAGTACGAGAGTCAGATTGACGCTAAACCGAACGCATCTCAAATTATTCTTGAGAAGAGTTGGCTAAAGAAACCTCTTATTGGTGCAGACCCGAATCTTCTCGACATGCACCAACAACTGGCCGACCAAAAGCTAGCCGAGCTAGGCCGTACCAGTGTAAGTGCTCAAATCATTAGCAAGTTGAATATTTTGGGGAAATTTCAAAATCTGACAAAAGAATCGATAGCAAGCCAGTTAGGCACCAGCCCTCGTACTCTTCAACGCAAACTACAACAAGAAAACACCAGCTTTACCGAACTGTCAGATAATCTGAGAAAGTCCATGGCTGAACGTTATATTCAGCATGGCTACTCGACAAATAAACTGGTGGAAACGCTCGATTTCAAGGAAGTAAGCAGTCTGCATAAAGCCTGCAAACGTTGGTTCGGAAAAAGCTTGCAAGCCTATAGAGAAGAGATTTCCTAGAGAACCTCTAACGCTTTTTCTTTTTATCTTTATCCGACAACACGTCAGTGATGCCACCCACTAAGCGATTTACTTTTCGAATGGAACTGTAAACTTCTTTGGCCGTTATATCGTGTGCTTGTTGAATCACTTTGGTCGGTGTTTTCACAGGTTTCACCGAGCTTATGATTTCAAAGGATGTATCGGCAATAGATTGGTGAATTTTCTCTACTGAATGGGCACTGATATCGACAGCCTCCGTTAGAGATTTTATGTCGATCTCTTTTCTGGCAATCTCTTCCAGCAAGCCATCAACCTTGGCTTGATGGTTTAGTTCTATTTGCTGGACCGAAGATTCAATCCTGTTTGCCAAACCTATGAGGTAGTAAGCAATGCCTCCTGCCCCGGACAAGATCACAACCGCTAAGATAATGAAAAAAGCACTCATAATTCCCACCCGCCATTAGGCTTTGCTCGTTGAATCAAATGACCCTTTTGTAGTTTTAGAGCCATTCCCCTTTAGACCCACCATTTCGATACTGACATTGATCTCTCGCTCTGTCAGAGCCAATTCAAGTTCAGCCGCCACTTGTTTATAAACACGATATCGTATGTATTCCGGAGATACAGCACCGACCGCCTTGGCTAATTTCGATTCTTTTTGAGCAATCAAATGAGGATCATGAATGGTTAATTTTAAGTGTGGCAAAAACGCTTGACCTTCACCTTCTGACATTGATTTTTCAATGCCCTGTACTCGCTCAGAAATCTGATTAAACCGCCATAACAATAGTCCTAAAACGCCTAGCATCAGCAACAAAATAACTACTAACACTATGGATACAACTGACATAACTCTTTTCCTATCGTATTAATTCCAAATTTATAAATTCAATAACCAGAGAGCTGTGAATAAATCTCTCTAGTTCGAGCCGGGCATTAACCCACACTCTTTCAATATGGATTGCCAGGCGATCGTATGTTTCCGAACAGCGGTTTGATAACTCTGCCATAAACCTTGTTGATAGTTACTGTCCAGATTCATCATCACAAACTGCTCAAATGCTTGTGGCATATCGAAACTAACGGTCTCCAACAAGATCTGTTGTTGCTCATACCACAAGCCCACCTCCTGATGGAGAAAGGACATATAAGGTTGTACCCGACCAATGTAAAATTTAGTGAATACCGTATGCAGGATTCTGGCATCGGGCGTCACTTGCCCCATAGGGCAGATTCGAGCAGCCGCGTCACTTTCCAACATGTTTGTTCCTTGGTTGAGCAACCTTGTCATACCAGCCAAGGTTGCCAGCACCTGCCCGCCAGTGCTCTGGCGAGATAACCAACCAAATGAGGTTTCTAACGGTTCTCTGAAATTAGCCACTCGTAACGACTGATCCAGCTTCCCTTGCTCATGCTGAATAGATTCACTGATATCTCGACTACTGATATCTCGACTAAACATCGCAAGCGTCGAAAACGTCTGAAACACTTCTGGCGCTAACAATACTTGTTGCTGTAGTGAAAGCCATTGCTGAGTTGCGCCAAAGTAGCTTCGCATCTCAGGGCCTACCCAGACACTTAACCAGTAATGCCGGCTCAACTCTTCACGCTTGGCTCTTGCGGCGTTTAATAATAATTGATGCAACTCAGGATCAGTGTTTTGTAGGTGATCTAAACATTCATCACTGTCTTCAATAAACTGCCAATGATAAAGAAAGGCCTGACTGTAGGGCATCACCCGCCCAAGCACACTGTTCCTTTCTGCCGCAGTAATTTGTAAACGACAACCTGTCATTGCCAGAAAGTCGAGCAAATCTACTGAATGGTTGGTGAACTCAAGGGTTAAAAAGCGTTTATCCGGATAACTGATGACCTCTACAGAATCCAGCTCAAAGGGCTGGTCTAAGACATTGGACAAACGCCAAACATAATCTTCTACCATGTTTTGCTGTTCGGACGTTTGATCACAGCCCAACAGACTAAACAGCATAAGAATAGAAAAACTGATTCGCACCAAAGATCCAGTCATGATTCATTATTTCCAGATAACCCGCATTGAATAAAATCGCCAAAAGAGTGTTAGAATGTTCGCCGCCTGAGTCTACGATATTAAGGAATTTTGCTTTGTTAAGGACATTCAGTTTCCAACCTTTTCTTAAACTACTACTGCCTTTAAGTTTAGCGCTAGTTCTATCCAGTTGTTGCCTTTGTCCTAACCCTGAAGACAAGGTCGACCTATCGAAGCAAGCCTTAAGCCCCGTAGAGTTAACCAATTTATCCAGTCTCTACCAAAGTCTGAATGAAGCTGAACGTCCTAAGTTCGAATGCATTCAGGATGTAAAAACCAAGAAGACACTCTTTTTCGGTTACATGTTAAACCTGGTCAGAGAACACAATCAAAATATCCTGTCTGCTCGTGAAACCTTGATCGCCTTGCAAGAAAAGCAGCAAGCATCAATGAAACGCAAGAACGATGTAGACACAGAAAACCCAGAAACTTCAGAGGTGTTTACTCAAGACGAAAAAGACTGGCTCACTCGTTTGGCGAAAATGCATAGAGTCAATACGTCCCTGAAGAACGACATTTTCTTTGACGAACTACTGATGTCTATGGACATCATTCCTGCGTCTATGGCTCTGGCACAATCGGCGAATGAATCTGCCTGGGGTACTTCGCGCTTTGCCGTTCAAGCCAATAATCTGTTTGGTCAGTGGTGCTTCCAACCCGGTTGTGGAGTTGTACCACAACAGCGTCCTGAAGGCGCCACCTATGAAGTGAAGCTATTTTCTACGCCTTCCGAAGCGGTTGGCCAGTACATGCTGAACATCAATAGAAACCGCTCTTATCAAAAAGTCAGAAACATTCGTCACAGTTATCGCTCACAACAACAGGTGATTTCAGGTAACTCGTTGGCAGGTGGCTTAGAAAACTATTCCGCTCGGGGTGAGGCTTACATCGAAGAGCTTCGTAGTATGATCAGCTACAACAAACTGAAGCAATGGGATAAACCGTCTAATACGTATCCTGACATTTCACAACTTAACGTACCTAATTGTTAGGAAACCTAAAATACGTCATTTCGGGGAGTGAATTTCATAAAATTTGAACTCTCCCCTTCCCTCTCCCAGAACGGCTATGTCATCATCAACGACAGCATAATTATAACGATCGCCTCAATTGATTGAAGCCAAATGAGTTCCTCTATGACATCTACCCTCTTCTCTTTTTCACTGCGTTCTGTACTTGCCGTGATGTTTGCCGTCGGACTTGGTCTTGTAAGCAATACCAGCAACGCCAAGCAACTTAAGTACCTTGGACAACCCTTTCCAGACATTAAGCAAAGTTGGCGTGCAGATGATTACGAACTTGCCCTCGATAGCCTGATTACCATTCAAAAAAGCGAGCCTACTCTGCTGCCTAAACGTCGAGGTGAGTTTACCGGGCCGGTTTATGATCGCTTTATTTCAGAAGAAAACTTTCGCTACCAGTTAGACATTAAAGAGCCTATTGAAGAACGTCGAGAAGAGTCTGTTCGAGTATCTATCGTTCTGAAAGAAATGATGAGAACGTACTTTGACTTCAAGGCTAAAAAGCAACCCTACGGCTCAGAAGCACTCGGTATTATGAGCTTTTCTCTAAGACAACAAGCCATCTTCTTCACATTGACCGTAGAGCATTGGCTGCAACTACCAAGAATTGAAACGCAAACCCCCGAACGGCTTGGCGAGCTGGAAGAACATAAACGAGGCGCAGCATCATTGCTTTCCTCAGCCTTTAAATATCTTTCTTTGGTTGGCTATTTTGGACGAGAAGATCTGGAAATCTATGGCTGGGAACTGGCCCATATTGCCCCGGAACTGTTTGTTCATCTACCAATGGCCAAACAACAAAGCATCGTTATTCAGGTGGAGAACCTGAAAGACAACCACGATTATGAACAGGTACGAGAAGCCATGAACAAGCTTCATCAAAACCTGACTAAACTGGTCGAGCAACATCAGAAAGTTATTACAAGTCAATAAGCAAACAGTTTGAAACTTTTAAGAAGTAAAAGCGTTACGAGAGCAGCTTAGACAAGGCAAAAGGTTTTCTTAAACGCGGAGCTTATATTTTATAAGTGAGCATTTTAAGAAAACCTTTTAACACAGTATAAGCAATCGCAGTAGCTTTTATAGGAGGCCAAGTTCACGAGCCTTCGCAATAGCCTGCGTCCGATTCTTAACACCCAACTTAGTATTAATCTTTCGAGCGTGGGTCTTCACCGTATTCAAAGAAATAAATAGCTTATCCGCTACTGATTGATTTGAATGGCCTTCAGCAATCAACACCAAAACGCCTTGCTCACGATCGCTCAGTGGCACACAAGCATCATTACCAATACTCAGGTGCTCCCTTAAGCCTTCAAGGTGCTGTAGACGATAGATAAACTCGCCCAACTCGCCACGCTCATTAAGTTTGGCGAGCATAGGAGCAACTTGCCCACCTAACTCCATAAACGGGGCTATGTAGTTACAATTCATGGATTCCTGTAAGGCACGCTTTAACACCTTACTGCCTTGGCGAGACTCACCCATCGAGTCATAACATGTCGCCTGAAGTACCATCACAGGGATATGCATGATGGGTCTGGATTCTTCGGTCAGCTTCTTATTCAGTGTATCGCAAGACTCCAATGCTTCAGCCCATTCCTGATGATGACATTGTAATCGAATACCCAGTAAGTCGAGATAGTATTCGAGATGCGGTAACCATTCAGATAATGCCGGATGCCAATAATTTTGTTCCATCAGCTCAGCATACAGGTTTGCAGCAATATTGACCTGCCCTTCATCCAGCTTCAAAAATGCCTTAACCAAAGTAATCAGCGGCTGATAGAACTCATCCGGTACATTCCAACAGTGCATCAAACGCTCTAGTTCAAAGATGCCTCGATGCGCTTTTCTAAAAGAACGTTTCCCTCGATGAAGTAAAGCCTTCACTGAAAAGCCCAGGACTATCATTGGATCTTCATTATGCAGTGCCGTTTTAATGCCACGGTCACAGACATCTTCAGCATTAATCCAATCGCCCTGAATCCACAGAATGTAGGACTTGAGCATCATCATGCGACCATAGAAAGGCGACTGCGTCCCCAAAGTCTGTTGATAAAGTAAAGCAATGCCTTTATCAATTGACGCCAAGGCAGAGTGCCAGTCACCACGCTGCTGATGAAAACGACAAAGATCAATCAATACCGCAGATTCGAGTCGACCATCTGACCAATTTCTGGCTTTTCTCAAGTTCTCATTAATTCGCTGCTCACCCAGGCTGGAATCCCCGGTTGCCATAGCAATACGAGCTGAAAGGGTCCGATACATAGCCCCTGTAAGCTCACCTGAATCTTCAAATGTCTTATATTTAGCCAGTAATTCTTGTGTTAATTCATACTCACCCTGATATCGAGCACACCAGGCGCGAATTAAAATAACCAAAGGCGTCAGACCTACCTCGGCGGCTTGCTCGGCCGAAATACTATCTAGCCAATAGATTGCTCGATCAAAGTCCATCGAGTAAGCCCAAGCCCAAGCAATAGAAGCTCTGAGTTTTGAACTGCTCTCGATCACTGACTCAGTCAGCTGGGTCTCGAGTTTCTTTAACTGGTGGAAACCATGCTGTTGCAGCAAGAAATCACATGATTGCTCAGCCACCGTTAGAATAACATCGGCTTTTCCAAGATACGTACACAAATGGATGGCTTCAGAAAATGCCTGATGCTGAACAAACCACTCCGAGGATTTAACGATCCAGGGCTCGATGTCTTCTTTGGTTAACGCCTTTAGGTGAGTTTCCACTAACCAACTGCGATACACAGGGTTAAATAGATAATAATTTGTATTCGCCCCTTCAGGAGGAGATTGCAGAATCAACTGTTCTTTTAATACCGCAAAGCACACTTCACCTTCTTCACCGAACACATCTCGGCAAAACTGTTCAGAAATACGCTCAACCAAAGATAAGACAGCAAGGATATGCGCTGACTTGTTAAGCTTTGGTAAGTTGAACTGCTCCGACAAAAAAGAACTCAATCGAGAAAGTAAAATCGGCTCGTTGTAGGCCTCAGATGTTGTTGGCATGGAAACATCTTTTACCATCAACTCAACCGCTAAAGGCCAACCTAAGGTTCGCTGCATGATGAAATGAGCACGATCTTCCGCATCGACCACATTAAACTGCTGTAGACGCCTAACGACATCGCTATAGCCCATTGAAAAATCAATATATTGCATTAACTGAGGCTGAATATTGATCATCACCGGGCTATTGATCAATGCTTCATCCAGCTTTGACGAAATCACCAGAATCTTCAATTCAGCGGGCGTAAATCGAATAAGTGTTTCGAGAATAAAACGCTGATCCTTGGACGAATTAACACCATCCCAACCGTTAATCACCATAATACGGGTTGGATCTTTCGGTGCTTCACGATCTTGTTGTTTATCTGAATCCGTACGATTTTTTCTTTCTGAAGAAGAATTTTGAATACTGTGCTTGTTTAACCCCAATAAAAACGTTTCCAGTGCGTCCCGCCAACCAAACGCTATTTCTTTATAGGTTTCTGACATAGAGGCTTCTGGTAAACCCAGCAATTCTTTAATGGCGTCCAGCAAATAACAAAGAAAATCTTCTGTAGACTCACCTTCTCTGGATAATTCCACCCACTCAGCCATCCCGCCTTCTGATACAACAGAACGAGCATAAGCGCTGACAGCAAGACTTTTCCCATACCCTTTCGGCGCACAAGCAAACAATAAACGAGAACGATCCAGGCCTTGTTCTATGGCCTCTTTAACTTTTGGACGTACAGAAATATTGCCCTTTGCGGGAATCAAACGTCTTGAAGGGTGCAGCTTAAAAGCGCTTTTTTGAGGAGATGTGTGTGGAACGTCCATAGCTGGAAACAACCTATCCTTCTGATCACTCGGTGTAAAAACATTAGAATACTTATTCTAATTACGTCCGCATCATACTAAAGAGTGATACAAAAATACAAAGTTATCACCCCTACATCATCCTTTGGGTTTATTTCAGGCACAAAAAAACGCCCCCGAAGGAGCGTTTCTATGTCGATATTCTTATCTGAATTTAAGTTAATTCTTAAATAACAGAGTATCGATTAACGACGACCTGAACGACGAAGAGCTGCAGGTGTGTAGTCTTTCTCAGAACGCTCGAAACCGAACTCATAAGACTTACCTTCTTCGTTATCCAAACCTAGTACCAAGTAACGGCCTGCTAGAAGATCATAAAGAACTTCCGCTGCGTACCATGGAATGCCTGCATCGTAGAACTGAAGCGAGTGCGCTTCACCTACACGCCACAACTCACCACGGCCATCGTAATGGTCGATGATAGTTGCTTGCCAGCTATCTTCATCAATGAAGAACGTACGCTTACCGTAAATGTGACGCTGACCTTCTTTAATGGTCGCTTCAACTTCCCACACGCGATGAAGCTCATAGCGAGTATGATCAGGGTTCAAGTGTCCTGGGCGAATAATATCATCATACTTCAGAGACTTAGAGTTAAGTGGGTAAGAGTTATATGGGATATACATCTCTTTCTTACCAACCAATTTCCAGTCATAACGGTCAGGAGCACCGTTATACATGTCGAAGTTATCTGATGTACGCAGACCATCTGCTGCAGTACCTGGACCATCATAAGACACCTGAGGCGCACGACGTACACGACGCTGACCAGCGTTGTACAACCAAGCTAGACGAGGTTCTTTTACCTGGTCAAGTGTTTCGTGAACAAGCAGTACGTTACCCGCCAAACGCGCAGGAGCCAGTACTTGCTGTTTGAAATAGAACAGGATGTTAGATGGTTGGCTTAAATCCACACCTTTCAAGTTAGAACGGAAAGTAAATTCGTCCTGGAACTTAACCAACGTATAAGAACCATTTACCTGAGGTGTCGCCTGGTTAATCGTACGCTTAACCGAACCACCACGATAACGCACAATGTGGTTCCAGATAACCTTCATACCCGCTTCAGGATCCGCAGGATCAATCACTGGGAAAGGCACAGCTTTGATGTAACCCGTTAAACCATTACCACCATCTACAAGCTCAGTATTTGTAGCATTCTGCTTAATTACGTCATACAGCTCAGCAGGATATGCTGCAGTACGATGCGTTGGATAAACAGGCATTTTAAAAGTGTCATACTTGGTCAACATTGCTTGTTGGCCAGGAGACAACTTGTCCGCATATTGAGACATATTGCTCGCATCAATGGTGAACTTAGGTGTTTCACCAGCAAATGGAGAAATATACTCAGCACCATCAAAACCTGCAGGAGGAGTAGTAATGCCACCATCCCATGCAGGAATATCGCCACCGTTACCTGCTTTTTCAGCACCAATTGGCGTTAAGTCAGCACCCAAACGCGCTGCTTCTGCATCAGAAACCTTTGCCCATGCACCCGATGCCGCTACCGATAAAGCAAGTGCACCACTCAACACAAAAGTGTTTTTCAGTTTCATATCGAACCCTTTATTTTGTTTCCACCCTAAACAAGGTGGGGCAAATATCTTAATTCCTATTTGCCCGTCCTTGGCTTCTATTCATTCCGTCGAATTTATCTGTTTTTAGCTTAGAACGAATAACTCAAGCTTGCGTAAGCATTGTCACGATCATCTAGATCATTGTAATCCGCATTATTGAAGAACGCGGTGTACCCCATAGAGGCTTTCCATGCGTTCAAATAAAGTGCATTAACACCCATGTTCAACGCCATACGATCTTCGATGAACTGACTACCTGGCTCAGGGCCATTACCATCTACGTCATGAGACCAAGCGAAGAAAGGCTCAAGGTTTACACCCGCGAAGGCATTGTTATATTCCAACTTGCCTCGTACACGGTAACCCCATGAAAGCTCAGTGGTATAGCCATCCTGATTACAATAAGCCGGATTATCGTTGGCACCTGTACTACCAGTGTCACCACAGCTTGAGATACCAGGATAAGTATAAGCACCAATACCATAAGCACCTGAACGACCGAAACGAGCCTGATTTTGATCAGGAAGATCAGATACGTAAGTAGCACCAACTTCCGCAGCAATGGTCAAACGGCTTGCGCCCATTACCTGATCAAAGAACTTGATCGCAGTCATCTGAGCTTGCCAAATATCAAAGCGATCCCAACCTTCTACACGCTGACCTTGAAGTTGTGTTAATTCATTAGCAGCCAAACCATATTGCTTAGCAGCAATATCGATAGCGGCTACTGAAGGCAGACCAATTACACCATGTACCAAGTCAAATGCATTATATTGAACTGGAACGTCCTGTTTATAGCTCACTTCACCAGACAGAGAAATACCACCCTCAGTACTGGTGTTAAAACTGATACCCATCAACTTGATACGCTCTGGGTAAACAAGATTGAAGTAACCGTAGTCAGTACCAGACTGAAGTACTTGCCCTGCAATTACCGGAATTTTGTTGTGGTACTGCATATAGTAGAAACCGAATTCAGTATCATTCAGCTCTTCTGCATAGTAACGGAACGCCACACCAAACTGATCACGATCATCAGGCTCGGTATCTGGCTCATGAATTACCGAAGGTAAACCTAAGCTTGCATACGTATTGTCATCCACACCTGGAACGGTTGACAATAATACGTTACCGCAGTCTACGTTTGTAGCGAAATCAATGGTCGAGTAGAAAGTGCCGCAAGGGTCAACTTCAGTTTTGCGCCATTTCAACTGCCAGTAGGCTTCCATAGACAATGCATCTGTAATACCTACAGAGGTATACAACATTTCTACAGGTAGAAGAATGTCTTTAACTTCAGCACCTGGCGTACGAGCTGCTGTCGCGTCCACCGGGTTAGTAGAGTTAATACCACCCTGAATAAAAGTCGACTCACCCCAAGAGATTACTTGCTTACCAGCGCGAATAGAAACTGGCGTCTCATCTTCACCAACGTAAGTGTTCCACCAGACGAAAGCATCAAGAAGATCAATATCAGAACCAGCGTCATCACGAGCTGAAGGACTTAGTTCGTCATGCTCACGAGACTCGTCTTGAAGTTCAAAATCATAGAACGATTTCACACGAGTGAAGGCACCCACATCACCATAGCTAAACTCAATATCATTAGTCATTGAGATTTTCTTGGTGTAAGTATCACCTTTCTCGAAGTTTAAAGTACCGTCGTCGTAGTTATAGGTAGAACCATTACCCAATCTGCCATCAGGATCAGAGTTTGAGCGCGCTACACGACCCAAATTTGGATCTTCTGTACGCCATGCAGCAGAAGCTGTAATTTGAGTATCAATTTGAAGTGATCCCTCATCGCCTACATCGAACTGTAGTGCTGAAGCAGACAGTGAAGCCGTTGCCATAGAAACCGCCACTGCAAGGTCACGAACTAAAAATTTTCTTTTTATCATTAGTTTTCTCCGTATCTTGCCTCTGGTCCTCCAGAGGCAAGGAAATATTTCTTACTTAATCTACGAAAGACCAGTTATGGGGTTACGTCTTCAACAACTGCAGCGTTAGTCACTGTCAAACCTGTTCCTGAGAAGTTCAGGAAGCTAACAACCTGACTTGCCATTTCAGCATCAGTTGCAACAGGAGAAGCAGTCAACAAACTCGCCATACCAAATGATCCATGATCACCCGCAGAGAAACGCATAGCTACTTGCTGAGGAGTGCCAGGTGTTACAGAGGCATCTACATTCGTTAGACCCATGTGGTACATCAAAGGCTCTGTACCCGCCAACGGCGCTGCGAAACCTTGATAACCTGACACAGCAGAACTATCGATTGGAGCTACGTTATAGAAGTAAGGTAGATTCGTATCGGCATCAGCACCGTTAGGTACAACCGCATCACCACTAACTTCCATATGCAGAACACCAGTAGTGTTTGTGATCAATGGGCTGCTGTAAGCAGAAGATAGTGCCATTGGATCTACAGAATCGATCGTTGCCTGGAAGATATTCATAAAGGTTTCGAAGCTAGACGAAGTTTGAACAACATCATTAGCAGCTAGACCAGCCAACAAAGTAGGAGCAAATGCACTAGAATTTTCAAGCAACTTAGTTAGCTGACCACCACCATTCGCCAGTGTTGCTGACTGAATATGCGGAAGTGCATTGTTACCACAACCAAGTGCATTAAGCGTTTGTACATCATCGCTTGCTGCTACCGCTGCTGCAGTACCAGCCGGAATTGCTCCGCCTGAAGCATCTTCAACTGGCTGTAGAGTGTCTGCTACGAAAGTAGATGCTTGTCCACACGTCAGATTGTCAGCACCTAGAGCAGTCGTCAACTCATTGATGAACGTAGTATTTAAACCAGCGTCACCTGTATCTAGCTGAGCAATTGCACCTAGAGCGATTGGATTGTTATTTACATTGTAATAACCAACCGAGTTATTAACTGATACATAAGATGTACCAACAATTGAACCTAGAGAGTGACCAATGAAATGCGTCTGGTTAGCCGCACTCAAATCACCTAGATCTACGTCCGCAGTACCATCACTGTCCAAATCAATCTCGATATTTGGAATAGATGCGCCCAAGTTAAGTAGGTTCATCACAGACTGACGAAGGTTGTCACGAGTAATCTGATGGTGCAGTAGGTATACGAACAAGCTACCTGATTCATTACCACCATCAGCAATATCGCTTGCAGCGATTGCACGAGGTGTAGAACCATCATCAGTCGTCAATCCGAAGTGGTTTTCAGACAACATATATTGACCTAACACAGCTTCAGAATAACTCTGATAAAGCGCTAATTGAGTTGCGTCCGTACCACCAGCTTCTACTGCAGTGATCGCATCATCAATGACTGTTGGGTTCAAACCTGTACCAGCTGCAACAGCTGCACGTGCTGTTCCATCAACTACTGCTGAGCTAAGCGGACTCAACATAGCACCCGTTGATGTCAAATCAATCAATCCATTAGCATCAACAAAGTTGTCTGGTTCTAGACCATGAACAGCCAAGTCCATAGCTACAACTACGTAACCTGCACCAATAAGTTGTGTTGCAATAGGAGCAGCAACTGAACGGTTAGTAGTAATGCCATGCTGATAAAGCACCACACCACTCACATCAGAAAGATCACCATCCAACGCCTGTGCAGGCAAGTAAACTGTAATTGGCGCATCCAAGGTGCCGGTCTCTTTTGCGAATGGGAAGAAACGCGTTACTTTGGTTGAAGGGGCAGTTAAAGCAGGGTTAGCTAAGTCTGTCGCAAGAGTATCATCAGCTTGCCATTTAGCATTGATCACGTTAGCGGCTGTTAGCTGCTCAGTTGGATCAGCTGCTGCAGCTAGGTCCTGATAAAAAGAAGGCGTAGTCAGGTAATAAGGAACAGATACCGTACCGGCATGAACTACTGCTCCGAAGCCTAGATCCTGAGCACCTGCTTTCATAGTCACTGTACGTGCTTTAGGAGCTGGCAAGCTTCTCAACGCTTCAACGCCTGCAGCAAGAGCTGCATCACCACCTACAGCAGTTAACAATGCGTTACCAGTTAGACCATCTAAGTTATGGTTTTGCTGAAGTGCTGAGTTAGCAACACCCGGCGCTGCCATAGCGCTTAGTACTTCATTTGTACCACCAGTAGTAAATGAATAAGACATTACTACAGAATTTGGCGTTGCCGCTGCCGCTGCACCTACTGCTGCTGCCAAAGTAGTAGCATCAGTTACAGTCGAAATATCCACACCCAGGTCAATCAACAGTTGACGATTTTCAGCAGACAAATCAGCACCTGCTGCACCACCTGAACCAACAAATGTTAAGTAGTTAGTCAATGCAGGAGTAAGGATGGTTGATACATAACCTGAAGCAAGTTGTTCATAACCCTGAACAAGTGCACGCAAGCCATCCAACGCAACAGGAATAACTTCATCACCACTGATTGCATTGTATTGAACACTTGGATTTACAGACTCACCTGCAGTGTTCTTGATACCGTTGGTTAGGAAAACCATGTATCGAGTTGCACCATCAAGTGGCTCTGTTGGAGAAATACGTAGAACTGAACCCGCTGCACGATCAGATTGATCAATCACCTCTGCACGGAAACTAACTGCAGTTCCAAACGACTGAGAGATAGTAGTAGGGTCCGTACCATCTAAAGCAGATGGATTAATATAAGTTAACTGACCGTTTGCAAGACAACCTGTAATTGGATCCAGATCATTGCCATCAGTATCACGACAGTCTACTAGAGGCACCAAGAAAACAGACTGATTTGCTACAACAGTCGTCGCATCGATCGCGCCAGAGAATGGCAGATCGATTTGACCAGATACTGACGCACCGTCCATATCAGCCAAAGCATTGGTTACAGGGTTGAAGTTTGTACCTGTTGCTCCAGTTGTCGGATCAATAAATTGGAAATCGTTATCGCTTTCACCAGAGAAAACAATCGTTCCATCCACTGTACCGGAGTACTGAGCATCACTTGGGATCGGAAGAACAGATGCCGCTGGATTGTATAAAGGATAAGTACCTGGATTAGCAACCAGATCTAAAGAACCTTGATCAGCGCCACGCTGATTAGGGTTACCACCATTGGCATCAACAGAACCTGTACTGTCCGTACCAGAACAACCGG
>Ga0255751_10003353_pt1 | contig 14755 bp, 22 predicted proteins | sample 071ome_20_FD_179951 | JGI IMG/M metagenome (GOLD analysis project Ga0255751, IMG submission 179951) | Coastal salt marsh microbial communities from the Groves Creek Marsh, Skidaway Island, Georgia - 071412BT metaG (version 2) | ecosystem: Environmental > Aquatic > Marine > Intertidal zone >...
CCTGTAAGTAATAAATTCTTGCTTCAGTACACCATCATCAGGTGCGTGTAATGCTGTTAGCAATGGTCCTTCTTTTATTGTCATCTTGGCGCAAACTCCTGTTGTAATTTAATATTATCCATAAATTCTTTTTTAGTTCCACTATCTTCTTTGAAACTACCTTTTAACACTGTTGTTTGTGTTAAACTACTGTGTGCCATAATACCTCGATTCTCACAACATCCATGTGTTGCTTGAATATACACACCTAAGTTTTTAGCACCTGTTGCTTTTTCAATTTCGCGAGCAATATCATTAGCTAGTTCTTCTTGTAGTGTACCACGTCTAGCACACCACTGTGCGATACGTGTGTATTTGCTAAGTCCAATCACCTTGCCATTAGGAATAATTCCAATATATGCTACACCTGTTACTGGTTGATGATGATGTGAACAAACACTTCTTAGTTCACTACGAACTACTAGCATACCAGTGTATGCGTCTTCACCTTCATTCGGAAATGCTGTTGCTTTAGGAATAGGATCATAGCGACCACTCATGATCTCATTTACGTACATTTTAGCAAGACGTCGACCTGTGTCCATACTGTTAGGATCATTGTGACGATCAATAACAAGACTATCTAGTACACTTTCGAACTTACCTGTAAGTTCTTCAATTAGTGCTTCCTTGTCACCTTCTTGTAGTACTTCTGAAATGTTGTCGCCAGCCCAATAACGGATGCCGGCATCTTCTAGTTTTTGTTTAATTTGTGTTGACTTAGTCAATTTGTTTCTCCGAGTTATAGACGAGGATGTCTCTCATCATTTTATTATTGTAACACTTTTATCATATTAGAGCAACCGAAAAATTCATCTTTCAGTGTTTTTACTTGTTTATTTAGGTTTGGAAGATAATTATTGTAATTTTCCATATAATCAATAATCTTATCTATTACTTGTTTTTTGTTTAGTTGATAAGTTTGAAAATCTTTAGTCCATTCACTTGGATATTTGAAATCGTCTAAAGCCATTTCACTATAACTTAGTCTATCTGGTACCATAGGAATAGCGCCAACAATAGCACCTTCATACCAACTAATACCAAGTGTTTCTTGTAGATTAGCACTAAACACAAGTTTTGCTTGTCCTAGTAAATTGTGATATTCGTTTTTAGTAAGTTCTTGTTCTTGACAAATTACAAACTCATATTGTGGTAGAGATTCTTTTAGGTCACGAAAGATATCTACTTGTTTTTCTGGGGCAATACGATGAGGAAAAAGAATAAGATCTTTCTTCTCCATTCCGTTATACATAGAAAGAGTATTGGTCAAATACTCCATAGGCCAACCAGTACGCACAATTTTACTATCATCTGTATTAAATGCTTTTTTAAATAAATCTATGTGAAATTGTGTAGCATAAAAGTTATGATCATACACTTCAAACATACTTTGTTCAGCATGTCTTACCCAAGGTTTATCGCCTATTAGCCTACCCAAAAAATCAGCAGGATCATAAGAGCCAGCATGCCATAAGCCACCGATTCTAATGTCCACATTGAGTAGTTCAGCCATGTAGCGAAGCTGGATAACAGTCGGGTTCCAAGCGTCTGTATATAGGAAATAATCTCCGTCATGTATTTCTCCTTTACAGAATAGTTCTCCTATCTGTTCTAGTTGATTGCTTTTGTAAACATTAGTTCCGCCAAAGTTGAGGAACGCCCCAGGTGTTGTAGCCTGAGGCGTTTCTCCCCCACTTATAACTACGACTTCTTTACCTGTAGCATTATGCAATAGAGTAGGAACATGTTCCTTCCACTGTTTGGTGTAACGTGTATCTACTGCTTCAATGTCTACAATGTAAATTGTCATTTAGTTTTTCCTTTTATAATTGTTATTATATTTTGGTCTCCGTGGGCGGTAGTTACTACGCTTACTCGCCAAATAAGCTCGCCAATTTTCATTGGACTTGTTATAAAGGTGAGCAGGGTTGAACTCACGGAGTTCAAAGCGGCAAAAATCCAAGTACGCATCCAAGTCGTTGAAGACTCGAGTATACGCATCGCGGTTAAACTTAATTGCCATTTTATTAATCCTCTTATGATTATCACTATTGTGGTTTAGGGTAAAAAATTGAACAGCCATTTTCGCCATCTTCGGCAACATCAATTTCTACAAAGCGGCCTGGATACTTCGCAGAAATCTTTTCATACAATTCGTCAGCGATCATCTCGCACGATTTGTAATCCAACTCTAAAACGGACACTTCACTGTTGGTTGTGTCTTTTCCAGTATTTGTTTCTGTATTATAGAGCCTTTCGAGCCAGCGTTTGAACTGGATGAATTCGATGTCTCTATCGTCATGGAACACTTCGATACGCACCCTGAAGTGGAAAATATGACGATGAGGATAGCCAAGAAAACTAACATCGTCCCAATCATTTGTTTTAAGTTTTGGATCATCTAAAGCGGCCGGATATTTATGTATTCCTTCTTTACGGAAAGTCACCCATATGCTTCTATTTACCTTACTTTCCATGTAAACTTTTTTATCTTCTTCTCTCATTTTTCTCATCATGTAGTTGTGATAACTTTCTTGTTGTTCCATTATAGTATACCATTATTCTACGGGTTTGTCAAGTGTGTATTTTGTCCAATCTGTAAACTTTTCTCTGTCTAACAGATCATGTAAACTGTGACACCACACACCTGGATTGGTTGCCTTAAAGTCTTTATCATCAATTTTCAACATAGTGTTGTAGTTCCACTGTTTCACGTAAGGCACAGGAACGCGAAGTTGTGGGATAAAGTTTTCGTACTCAACTAAAGGACCGTCTAAAAATTCCTCTGCGGCAGTAATTGGAATATCTAAACTACACCAATAGCCATCGTTGAGGAATGTTTCAATCATTTTGTCCCATTCGTTGTAGTAATCATATGCTGAGTTTTTTCTCTCATGCGGTTTGAAACTGTGATTAGCACCAAAGAAAATATGTTTTTCATCATCTAGGTGCTGACGTATAACACTTACATCATTTAATCCTGTAACAAATAATGTTTTTAATCCGTAAGCAGGAGTTTTTTCAACTTCAATGCCTTTAAAAAAGGTAACATTATCTTCGGTTCCAGTTTCGTAGTCTCTTTTCATTGCTGTGCTTCTTCTATTGCTACAATACGTTCTTTAATGTGTAATTTTTCTTTTTTTAGTTGAGTTAGTTTTATTGGATCTGTACCTAAATAAGGATTAGACAACCTATCGATTTTAGTATCTAGTTCCAAATGTTTTTGTTTAAGATACTCTAAACTATCCTTGTTTGACATTATGCCTCCTGTTCGTGATATAGTTCCTCTAACTCAGCCAATGCTTCGTCGTTTGGATCGTTGAAGTCTTCAATACCACCTGTTTTTTGTTCTTCTTCGAACAAGTTATTAAACGTATTATTTGCTACACCACCTTTAAGTCGCATACCCATCATGTTGTTTAACATAGGTTTTGCTTGTTCGATCATTTCAAATGGTTTTTCACTAGCAAATAATTCCTCTACAAAGCGATCAAAGTACAATATATTACGTGGTACCCAATCACTAAATTCGTCACTCATATCTGAGTCTTTAATTTTACGCCATGCTCTCCAGTCTGGCTTAAATCTAGCAGTTTCAATATCAGTCAAGTTATTAGCACGTTGTACTGCTACGATATGACAGTATGTGTTATGTGCCATCATTAGTGCGTAACTAAAACTATCCCATGAAGTTTTACCTTCTTTGCCGATCTTGTTAAGCATACCTGGCTTGTACCAACATACGTCACCTTGCGTCATTCTGCGTCCAATTTCACTCTCAAATGGAAACGGAATGTGGAAGTGCTGACTAATGCTTTTATCGTCAGGCGCTTTATCCATAATCACCGACCAACGCTTGTTTGTATGCTGTGCGTTAGTATAAACTAGTCCATGAGCAGTAGCAATAAACGGTGAAGCACAATCAAATGATGCTGTGAAGTTTTCATTTACTGTTTTACGTACTTGACGCTGGATGCTAGTTAGATAGCAAGACCAATCTAGTTGTGCTGTTCCTAAGAAGTGCATCCAGTCTCTATCTTCTAATAGTTTTTCATCACGTAGTGTAATAATACGTTTTAGTGCAATTTCCATATCACACATGTTCTTACCACCCATTGCCCAACCTTCTGTTGGAAGATGTTTAACTGCTTGATACCAAGCATCGGCAGTTTCCCAGTCTGAACCTTGTAGCACATTTAAGAACTTTGTATTACCTAATCTATTATCAATAAAGTATTTGTTATTGTGGAGAGTTTTATCTAAACAATCTTGAAAGCTCTTTAGTCCTGTCTTAGGTGAATGAATATGATCACTAGCCCAAGTCGGAACATCAAGTAGCATTGACCAGTCTGCTGTTAGCTCTAACCAATTAAGAATATTACTACGAGTTTTATCTGCCGCGGCACCTTCAAAGTTATGCCAGTCAAATTTTAGTACACCTTTACCAATCTGATAACCACCTGAGTCACCAACAATAACTGTATTGTTTCTATCACGTTCTTGAATCATACTATCTTGTTTAATAGTTTTATCTAAGTCAAGTTGTGCGTGACCCGCAGAATACAAACCGTACTTGTATTCAAAGTACCCTTTGTCTGCGTTTAAAAAGTTCATACCTTCAATGCCTCGATCGAATCCTTTAGGTAAACGATCTGCCGGAACAAATTCTTCGTATCTTTGTTTAGATATGTATGTGGAATAGAAAGTACTAATAGCAGGCAAATACACTGCGTAGTCTTTCTGTAATGGTGTTAGTTGTACTGGTGCTTTCATATTTTTAATTTCCTGTAATTGCGAGATAAGCCAACCAAGGTACAAGCCAAGGATAAACTAGATGTTCTATAATTTCGTATATAACTAGTCCTGTAAGTAGTATTGCCCATATTCTCGATGTCTCTGCTTTATTGCTAACATAAGTAAACACCTTTGAATGAAATCTACCTATCCTATCTATTATACCTGGTTTCATAGTTTTATTTAGGCCGCCTGTGCTGGAATGATATATTTGTAATTTGCTAATCCGCTGTCTAGTTCAATCTGGATAGCACCATCGTTTGATAAGCTCATCTTAGTATTATTAACATCAGCAATCTTAAGAATAGCAAGAATTGGAGCAACCGGCCAAGTCCAACCGCGATCTAATGTACCTTCAACATCAGTAGCAAAGATAAATTCACCTGCGTGTGAACTTGCGTCACCAAAGATAAATTTAAGATTACCTTGATCAGTCTTAGCAAGGAATGTAGGATGTTCTGGGTTAGCACCTGCTTGGAAGTTCATACGTTGTACACCAGCAAGTGTAGGAACAATAGTTACGTTCCAATTAGCACCACGGAACTTAACAGTTTTCATCTTTTCATTAATAATTTCCATGTTCATGAAACGATAGTCGTTTTTAAAGTCACCGTTTTTGTTTTCAAAGTGAATACCTACAGGCATAGTTTCGCCGTTGCGTTCTGCTGTAGTAATATTAATTTTAGCATCTTCTTTGTATTCACTACCATCTAACAAATACTTTAGTTTGTTAAGTTGCGGCATACCAAAGATACCAATCATATCCGGATAAGGATTGTGTGTAGTTGCTTCCATGATCACTGAACGATCATCTGCCATTGAAAAGATAGCAGTGCTTTCTTCTTCTCCTGTAACTTTTACAGTAGTCAGAAAGCCAAGATTCTGTGTATGGCTAACAATGTCTTGTAAAATGTCTTTCATTTAGATTCTCCATAGTTCTATTATACATTATAGTACGTTTATTTAGGTTTGTCAACAGTTTGTTACTCAAAATCAAATAAATTATTGAACGTATTGTCTTGTCTTGTGGAAGAAATATCCCAATCCAAAACACCGATCAAATTTCCAAGTTTTTCATCGATAACTGTAGTTTCCATTGTTGCGTCATCGAATGGTAACTCTTTAAACCATTCCGGTAGTCTAAGTTCGTCTACTGGATACGCAACACTTGTATACCCCATTGGGTTATCTTTTACTTTACAAACAATAACTTTAGCACCGTCTGTAATAGTTTGAGAATACTTGTCTCCATTCATGCGTTTTAGTGTATTCCAATTAATACTAGCACGAACATGCCCAGGCATATTTGCCTTACCAAGTTTCTTTTCTTTTGCTTGATACTCTGTAATCTTGTTAGCACGTTTAGGAGAACCTTTCTCCCAACCCGGACGTCCGTGAAATTCTGTTCTAAATTCTGTAATGTAATCAAGAACATCTTCTTTAGGTTTTCCGTCTAGTACCATTTCAAGTACATTTTTAAGAAAGTCTTGAATAACAACAGGTGTATCAGAACGCTTAAGATCAAGACCCATTGCTTTAATCTTGCCTGGTTTTCCATCTACATCAACACGGAAACCTTCCATGTCATAGTATAAAACAGCATAGCGTTTCTTAGTAATAAAAAGTCCACTTGACGCAACAACTTCACGACCAGCGGCAATAACTTCACCACGTGTTTTCGGACAATGAAACTTATCAAGCATCATCTTAGGAAAACTTGCGGATGCTTCATCTGCTATCTGATCATACAGTTTCACGACACTGTCTTTATCCCAAGGAATTTGTCCTTTTTCAATTTCAGTTTTTAGTACATTGTAAGCACTAAAGTATGAGGAGTCAGTATCACCATAAATGATTGACTTACCTCTATAATCATATTCGCCTGTAATAATCTCATTGATCTTTGCGGCCATATGTTTAACAATAGTACGACCAGTTAGTGTAGTACTCTGGCCAATACGGTTATCAAAAAAGCGACACCCAGGATTAAGAATAGCACCGTATAGACTGTTAAGATTAATTTTCTTAACCAGCTGTCGTTTGTCCCAGTATTCAATTTCAATTTTATTTCCTGCGTCTTTTGCTTCTTTTAGTTTGCCTTGCATTTCTTTACGTTCAGCATACCAACGTTTTAGTAGTCCAGGTATAATACCTTCTTTCTCGTAAGTAAAGATAGTACCGTTAGCACTTAGCATCCAAGGCTGATTGCTTTCAAATATTAAATCATATATTTGTGCGCCTGTGAGTGTATCACTGTTGCCATCTTCCCAGTCGATGACAATTTCTTTTGACACGTTCTTTTCCATGACAAGTTCATATTCTAAACTACCAAACTGTCCTTCCCAAGATGCGGCAAATGACTTTTTATTACGAACCATTTGTTCTTCGATAAAGTTTTTAGTATAGTCTTGACGTAGTTGTCCCACGATAGTTTCAGGACCCATATTCAAAGCACGAATAGCACTAGGATACAGCGAGTTAATATCAACAGATCCAATCCATTCATGAATACCTTTTTTAGGATATGCTACATAAGCACCTGCCGCAGGCTCACTGCCTGGTTCACGTCTTATACGATTAGGAACAATAAAACCACGTCTGTGTGCTTCGTTAATAATACCTTGCTCTGTAACAGCAACAGCACCCATTGTTGTTTGTAGCATAACGGTATTTTCATGAGCAACTGTGTTTGCTAGATCTAAGAACTTTAGTTTTTTGTCTAGTTTATCAAGTAGTGCGGTATCTTGTCTGTTATATTCAATAAACGTTCTAAAGTCATTGTTGTATAACTGATCCAGTGTACCTTCGTAAACAGTTTTGTTTTCGCCTACTTCCATTTCACCGATAGCGTCTAGTCGATATGTGTGACGTTCTTCATAGGTATACTTACGATACAGTTCTAAACTATCTAAGTGTACACGACCTATAAAGTCATATGTAACACTCTTACGTCCAAACTTTTCAAACTCACGCTTCTTAGGCATTTGATTCCATAGGCAAAAACGTCTTGTATCTTCTTTGCTTAGTACTTTTGTTACACGGTTTACAGTGTACGGAATATCAAAGCCTTCGCTGTTCCAACCTGTTAAGATATCTGCGTCTTGAATTAGATCTAAGAAAGCATCAAGTAGTTCGCCTTCTGTATCAAACAAGTATGTGTTTGGGATACCTTCAATTGCTTTTTGTGCTTCTTCCATATTCATCGTCTTTGGCGGAATTGCTAAACAGATTAGTTCTTCCATCCATTGTAAATGAACAGCAATAGATGTAATAGGCATAAACGCATCCTCTGGCGATGCGTAACCACGTTCAGGATCAAAGTCAACCTCAATATCGAAAAACGCAACATTTAATTTAGGTGCGTCTTGATTGAGATAGTTATCTTCTAAACAACGGAATATTGGATTGATGTCGCTTTCAAAAAGTTTTTTACTGCTGTAAATTTTTTGCTCTTTGTGAAAGTCTTTTATGTTTTTACAAGTAACACGATTTAGAGGTTCGCCATATATGCTGGTGTACTTTCCTCTAGCATCGGGATAGTAAAATAGATATCTTGCGGGGTATTCTTTAAATTGACGTTTACCATTTGTGTCTCGTTCGACTACATGGATAGTGTCTGTATCACGATTGTAGAACGCATCTACATAACTCATATTGTTCTCCTATGCCATTTTCGGTTGACAAATACCTAGTGATCATTTATGGCTGATCTTACCTTTCTCAATCTTATTTATTACCACCATCCAGCGGCAACACCGAATCCGAATACGTTAACACAAGCAAAGTAAGAAGTTAAAAGCATGATCCATGCCGCACCTCTACGCCAACTTGCGTATACTTGTGTTATACTTCCTATAAAAAAACCTGGATATACTATAAGCATATTAGGATCTTTTGCGTTAATAGCAAGTGTTAGGCTTGCTCCAACTGTAAATATAAAACTAACAAGCTCAAATCCAAATGCTGTTTTATCAGAATGATAACTGTTTAACCAAAAGTCTACTACAGTTTGTTTCACGAAGCACCGTTATCGTCAGTAGGTAAATGATTGGTAATACCAAGAATACCTTCAATTTCTTCCCATTCTTCTTCGTGTGCTTTCCAATCGCCTTTATGAGCAATCTTAATTGCTTTGTTAATAATACTTGGTTTAACTTCTAATTCTTCTGCTACTGCCTTTACTGTATCTTTAAGGCCTGCTTGTAAATCTTCTACTTCTTGTAGTACTGTTGAGCCTTCTTTAATTAAACGATCTAACTTTGCCTTTTCTTCTGGACCGTAATGTGATCTTGCCATTATTTTCTCCTAGTTAATGTATGTATTATATAGTCATAAAAAAAGGCAGTCAAGTATTTTTAACTGCCTTTTTTACCAATATGTGTTTTGGATTATTCTGAAATTACAGTTTTGGAAACGTCCCAAACTCCACCGCGGCCTTCATAAACTTTAGCGGCGTATGCTTCTTGTTTTACACCACCTTCTGTAACTTTGGAAGCGGCAACACGTTTTGCCCAATTCCAAATAGCAGTGTCAACAGCATAAACTTTCATTTCACCATTGCTTTCTTTTACAATCTTAATAGCATCTAAGAAGCTCATTGATTCAGCAACTACTTTTTTAGTAGCAACAACTGATTCGTTCTTTTTAGATTTCTTTTGGAATTGTGGAGGTACTACACCTTTCTTAGGCTTGCCACCTTTTTTCGCATCTTTCTTAGCCGCAGGCTTTTTACCACCTTTAGCAAGATCGTTTTTACCTTTGCCATCTTCAGCATAGTCTGGAATGCCATTGTTGTTTTCGTCTGGCTTTTTCTTTGCTTCTTTAACAAGTTTTGCTTCTGCTGACTTTAGAATTTCGTCAACTTCTTCGTCGAACTTTTTGTTCTTCTTAGCATCTGTTTTAGAAACAGCATCTTCTTTCTTGGCTTTCTTTTTCTTGGTTCCGCCGTGTTCTGCCATTTTGATAATTTTCATTTCATTAGCAGGAACTTTCTTTTCGATGCCGTGTTTAAACTCTACATCGTACCATTCAACATGACCGTCGTCAGTTGGAATAGCGTGGCTTTCGTAAACAGGTTTGCCTTTGCCCCACTCAGGATGTTCTACAACAGTAGCGCAATCATGATCCTTAGTATGGCATAATTCTCTAATTTCATCATCTGTAAATCCTACAGACTCTTTCATCGCTGCATTCTTAGCATGACAATCGCAATGTTCGCAATCTGGACCGCACTTGCATTCTGTTACAGGCTTACCGCAACATGCTTCTGGGCACATTTCAACTTTTGCTTCTTCAACTTTCTTTGATTCTTCAAGTACAGTTGAAATACCTGCTTTGACACGTAGTTGTGCCGCTTCACTAAGCACTACTGGTGCTTTTGTGTCTGCTTTAGGAGCCTCAGCATTTGGATCTGCGATATTTGTTGGCTCAATATCTCTTAATTTTTTTACGATTGCGTTAAAGTCCATTGTTTTATCCTTGTTTACGTTCCTGCCATTGTTCGGCTAGTTTATTAGTAAGATCTTTTTTAATAGACTCATCGTAGTCCATTTCTTCATCACGATCAACGTCTTGATCTTCGTCACCAAATTTTGCTTCATATTTCATGTAATGATATACACTACCGATATAATCAGCCGCTTTTGTTATTTTAGATGCTGTCCAACCCTCTAAATTATCACCGGGTTCAATCATCTTAAACAATTTAACAGAATACTCTGCTAATCTATACAATTCTGATCTAGCCATATCAGCTTCGTGATCATAATTGCGTTCATTGGCTTCTTGAATAATCTTACTCTGTTTCATGCTAGTATTTATCTTCTACTTGGATCTTTTGATCGTACCCTGACCAGCCATTAAATAGTCACTATCCAACCCGTTATCTGTTGGTTTTTGCATTTTGGGCTTTACCTGCTTAGGCGCTTTAGTACCGCTTTTTCCAGGTGATCCTGTGTAAGACTTACCTTTGCTGTGTTTAGCAACAGGTGTACCTAAACTAACTGTAGCAGTGGTAGTTCCAGCATTGCTAAATTCAGTTATAATATCTCTAATCTTCATTTTATTTCCGTTACCGTTCTAATAATGCTCTTTTTACCAAATTGTGCCATTACTAGTCTACGAGCCATTTCTCTATTTTTAGCAACGACAGTAGTATCAGTCACTTGGCTGTAACCTGGCATGTTTATTTTAACACCCACTTTCCATAGTTTAAAGCCTTTTATTAGTTCTTGATACTTCATAACGTATTTATTTCTTTTTAGATTTGCGCTTTTTGTTTGGAAACAGTTTCTTAACGTTCATATATTCACCACCTACAGGTACGTCAGCAGTAGCGTTTTGTTTGGTAACAATGCCAACACCTGCGGCTTCTTCATCTACATTGTGTGGTATTTCTGACTTGCCCTTTACATCTTTAATTAATGATGGTGGAACTATTTTTACTGCTATATTTTTTTGTCCTATTTTCTTTTGTGCCCAAAATCTATGATGTCCGTCAATAACTTGATAACCACTAGCCATTTTTCTTACTAGTATAGGAGGAATATTATCTCCTTTTTCGATTCCGGCAATAATTTTTTTAACATTAGCCGCTGATTTCGGATCTTTCATTTTACTATCTGGTTCAAAACCTTTTATTATAGTTGCTGGTAACGTTGTTGATTTTAGTTCATCACCTTTGTAATCATTTACAAAGAATGCTCCCATCCAACCTGGATCATGACTCATGTAAACTCTAATTTGATTAGGTTGAGCATCTTCATTTATAATATCTCTAATTCTCATGCTGGTTGTTCCTGCTTCTGATCTTTCATATAATCATAAAGTTTCTTGCCACCGTACAGCACAGCAATAATAGCGGCAATCGGAATAGAATACTTTACCATTGCCTTTGCTAATCCAATAATAATATCTTCAGCAAGGTCTCCGAGATCTAAACTTTTTAACCACTCAAGTGCTTCGTCGACAGTTTCAAAAACTTTATATCCGCCGTATGCCGCTAAACTTTTACCAGGATTTTTAATTATAGTTTTACCTACTACTTGTGCGGCCTTGCCTGAATTTTTAGCAACACCTTTGGCAATTTGTTTAGCACCTTGTGAAGTTAACATTCTTGTTATAGCAGGCCCACCAACTCTTACTGCTGTTGCGAGAGCCGGAAGCATCCATACCCATTCATTCAACTGTTGGCTTTCGCCTATAGATTCTTTTTTCTTTTTCTTCTTTGGCAAACCGTTGTGCTTTGTGGAGGCAAAATCTTTAACATCGGACTTTTTCATATCTTTAGCAACTTTACCTGCTTCGCCGCCCTTAGGCATATCGCCTTTCTGCATAGCACGTACTATACCAAAAAACTGTTGTTGTTTTTTGCTTACTGCTTTTTCTGTTACAACATCTTTAATACGCATTAAACATTCTCCTTTGTAAAAGACGAAGGTATATCTTTTTCGTTTTTACAATCACATTGTGTACAAACATCGTTAGCACAGTCTTTACAATCTGGTTGATAACAATGACATCTGTGTCCACATTTTTTACAATATCTTTCAGTTCCAATCATAGCCATTGCTCCTTGATATATAAATTCTGCTTCAACAAATGGATTCATATAGTATTACTTACCTTTTCCACCCTTCATGTTAGCACACCAGTGATACATTTTAGCACGTTCGCCACTATACTTTTTTGCTTTAGCTCGTAAACTTGTTACACTGCCGTTACAACTAGCACCGGAACGCTTTACACGCCCCGGTCTACTTTTGCCTTTACGCTTACCATCGGCAAAGTTTTCTGTTACTTTACGTATTGCGGCAACAATATCTTCGTCTGTTATTGTATAACGGAATTTGCCCCTAGGCGAAATAGTTTTTCCAGTAATAAGTTTGAACCAATACTTTAGTTTTTCTATATCAGTAGTATTTTCTATCTTATCAGCAATAAGATCTATCATGGTTCCTCTTAAACTTCCAGCAGTAACAGCCAAGTCTTCTTCAACTTCATCATCTTTAGAAGCAATCATTTTTCCTAGGTCTCTACTTTTAAGATTCTGTGGTTCAAGTTTTTCTTCTCCTGAACCAATACGTCTGGCACGATTTAGTCCAGCAAGTATTTTCTTTAGTGAATCCTCGTCTGCTTGAAATTTAACACCAATACCGCCTGCGTTTTCCCATGCTGTAATGTTTGATCCTCTATCATCAATTAGTACATTAGGTGTGCCATCTGGATTGACAGCATGTTTTTCTTTTCTAGGTGTAATAAAAATTTCTGTTGGTTGAGGATTAAGATGTTTCTTAATCCATTCTCTTTTGTGTTTTTCTGAATTAGCAAAATCATTTCTAAGTGGACTAGAAATAATACCGTAACTACCTGCGGCCTGTACGGAAATATCTATAATTTTATCTGTAACTGGAAACTTAGGTAGTCTAGCAAAGAAGTCTGTGCCTACCATTTTGTCTAGTGTAGGATCTACTTTAGCAGGAGGAACATCTCTATAACTTTTTACTCCGGCAAGTTTAGCATATTCCTCAAAGAAGTTTGCTAGAACACCATCCATGTCTAGATAAACTTTAACTCCTTTTGGTAATTCTAATTCACTTGCTCTCATTATACACCGTACCTATTTTTCTTCTTTGGTGCTACTGGACTTAGTGTATTAGTGTCCTGTGGCTCGTCCATTGACTGATTAGCAAGTTGTGTACCTTTGTGACCTGATGCTTTTTCAGCGGCCTTTACAATATCATCATCTTCTTTTGTGTATGTACTAATAACAGCATGATTGGCAGCCGGCCCTTCTGGAGGCGCTTCATGGTTTGCCATCTGCATACTAAATCTATACATTAGATAAGGATCGGAACTAGGCATGCTAGGAAACTCTCTAGTATAGGCTAGAGGATCGCTAATCATATCTATATATTCTCTTTCAGTTAAGAACTCTTTCGCTCTCATTTCCTATTCCTTAGTCCTGGTGGATATTCTTGTCCTTTCCAGTACGGTCTGCTAAACCAAAGTTTAAACCATTCTGGAGTACCTGGACGAATATTGTCTCTTTTTTCAATCTGTCTTTTTTCTGTTCCGGTTACTGATATGTTTGATCCTTCGTAGGGTGTGTAACCTTTGAATTCGTTAATGCCCGCTAATTTTTTAAGTGTATCCAGGTCCATTTATTTCCCCAGAGCTTTTTTAATATTATCTACAGCGGCCTTTTCTGCTTTTTCTTTACGTTCTCTAGCTTTAGCAAGTTCGTCTTTAGACATTTTACCTTTACTTGGTGTAAAGTATGATTTACGTGGCTTGCCACTTACAGCATCACGATCACGCTGTGTATCATATTCTTCTTCATTGGTTTTACCAGCGTTAGCCATTTCGGGATCAAGTTTGGCAATTCCTATTGCGTTGGCCATCTTCTGTAGATCTTCTTTATTGAGAGGCCCAGCGCCTTGACGTTTAGGATACTTTAACTTAATGTAAAGTTTAAGATCTTCTTTATCCATATAACTGTATGGAGTAAAGTCAGCGTCAACGGTCTTACCTTGTGGAGTCACAATGGTGTGCCAAATCTTTACGTTATCGTCTTCACGATCTTCGTCAGGCATATACTTATGGCCCATAACTTCTAAGTCTCGATAGCCTTCTGCTATTGAATTCATATCGAGTTGCTTGCCCTTGTGTTTCTGATAACCACGTTTAGAATCTTTTTTCTTATCTCGGTGTGCGCCAGCACCGCCACCACCAATAGTAGCATTAGCATTTTTAGCAACTGGATTAGTTCTTCTGATTGGAGCTCCCATAGGCTTTACAACTGTAGCATTTTCACTTTGTAGTAATGCGTCTAATGGATTTTTAGGAACTGAAGGTTCTGTTTTTGGATCCATCTTAACTTCAACATCACCTAGTCCAATATTTTTAAATAGATTTCTAA
>Ga0255751_10003364_pt1 | contig 14738 bp, 9 predicted proteins | sample 071ome_20_FD_179951 | JGI IMG/M metagenome (GOLD analysis project Ga0255751, IMG submission 179951) | Coastal salt marsh microbial communities from the Groves Creek Marsh, Skidaway Island, Georgia - 071412BT metaG (version 2) | ecosystem: Environmental > Aquatic > Marine > Intertidal zone > Salt...
AGAGGAGAAATGATTTCGCGCCGCGCAAAGCGAAGAGCATGTGCCGTGCCAAGTCTCTCTCTCTCTCTCTTTCTGTATTCTGTTGTCGTTGCGCGGTCAAAAAGTGTCACTTTTACCCATCAACGAACTTCTTCATTATTTCCCTAAACTCGTGAAAGCGCGTTGATTTGCGCGATGCATATTCACGCGCTCCAGAGATGAGAACGCGCGATTCATCTTCATCTTCATCATCATTTTCTTCGTCCGCATCGCGGGGTACCGATGATGAAACGACGAGCGCGGACGACGACGACGACAAAGACGACGACGTGGATTTGTTTTACGACGCCACTCTCGACGCTAAAGATGAAAAGCGCGTTCGGGGAAAGAAGAAGAAGAAGAACAACGTTAACGACGCGACAGAAACCGACGCGATTCTTTCCTGCCCGAAGTGTCTCTCCACCGTGTGCACGCAATGTCAGAGACACGAGAAGTTTGACCTGCAATTTCGAGCGGTGGAGAGTTTCGGAACGACGGTCGACGAGGATATTTTTACCGACGACAACGGTTCGTTTCGAGGAAGGAAAGTGAGATGCGAAGCGTGCGAAGAGACGGTTGGTCTTTTGGACGAAGAAGACGTGTATCACTTTTTCAACGTCGTTCCGTCCAACTGACAAAAACGATGATGATGCTTTTGTTGGAGTTTTACGTCGATATTTGCGGATGGGGGGGAGAGAGAGAGAGATCTTCGCCGCGCGCGCTCTCTCTCGCGCGCGTATATATTCTTTCGCTTCTCGAAAAATACGCGCGTCCGTCGCCGAAGAGTCAAAAATAAACTCTGGTCTGCTAAAAAAGGTTTGACCGAGAGATTTTTTTTCTCGAGGTTTTATTACGGAAGCGGACGCGATAGGTGAAGAGTAAACAACGATGGATGGAGGAGACGCGAGCGAACTCGACTCCGATTTGGCGACGACATTATCGACGACGAAAGGTCAACGAGTCGATGTGAAAACTTTCAGCGGCGTTGAACGAGAAAGGAGCGCACTACAAAAATCGCCCTCTTCGTTCTCGAATGGTTACAGAAGAAGAAAGAAACAGTCTCGAGCGAAAAAGCTACTGGATGCGTCTGCGTTACCGAGCGCTCGCTTGTATCAGTCGTTCTCCGATTGGAAGTATATCGCTACGTTTGCTTCGGTCGCGTTAGTCATGGTGACTGTATTCTTCATCTATCTCTCCTTGGCGGCGTGGACGAGGTGCACGAGAAACATCAACTTAGAGTTACAAAAAGATAAAGGACAAGAGGAGTTAGTGAAGACGTGGTTGACGTGCACGTACGCTAGAGAAGTTGGGAAATCGTACAAACCGTGGAGATGGGACGATTTCGCGGTTTTGTTTGTTCGTTTATGCATGCTCTCTCAATTCGGCGAGGTTGTGTTTCACCAGATGGTCGGGTGGCACGTCTCGAGATTTCGAAATTGGAGAACAAAGATGTGCGTGTACTCGTTCGCTTTATACAATTTAACGTACTTTGGAACGATTGCTATTCTCGGGTTTTATCATCAATACACGCAATACGCGTGTTATTACCTCTTTGGCATTCTCATGTGGAGCGGATTATCGGCGTTTGATTTTTGGTCCACCAAAGGCATTTCCTACGGGTTCGTGTATATTTACTTAATGGCGATTATAGGCAAGAACGTGGTTGAATTTTTCTTAATCGTCATGAGCGATCAATCGGTATCGCCAACGATGAAGCTCTTCATTCGCTTCGGCTTAGACCCGATTTTTTGGGAGCTCGTGAGAGGAGCGGAAAGGCATTTCGCGCGTTTGAATCCATCGCCCGGGCCGTGTTTACAAATTCCGTATTACCTCTCCTTCGCGTTGCAACAGGCATTTTTTTCGAGATACGTGATGTTCCTCTTAGCTGCAGATGGGACTGTAAAATCGATGGCTACCGTGCAAACGATTCTTTCTTTGCACGAACTAATGATTGCTTTGACGACAAAAGATCGCGACAAGTATTTAGCTCGCGCGTTTTTGGGAAAGCAAACCGCAGAGGCGTTGTTGACGACGCAAAAGCAACACGACATTTTAGCGATGAACTCCGTCATTTCCGCGTTTGCGGAAATAGCGGCTATCATCGTCATTTCAATATACTTGTACGTCTTTAGGATGGCTAAAGTTGGGAACGAATCTATCGTTTCTTTAAAAAGTTACGCGATTCAAGCGGTCAATTTGATTGCGATTGAAATCGCGTTGTCGTTTTTGACCGTGTACGTCCAACAACGTTTTCACGGCATGCGGCACAAGAGCATGTTTCCGAAAATTAAGAAGAAAAAAAACGTCAACGACGACAACAATAACAAGAGGAGCTTTAAAGAAGAGAAAAGGAACAAGAAACAACAACAACAACAACAATCGCGACATCGATGGTTTGAAGGCGTTCGGAGGTTTCTCGAGCAACCGCCGTACGCGTTTTACGTGTTCATATGGGTCGGCGTCATGCTCATACATAAAATTACCACTTACTTGGTCGGCGGTCAATTTCATCGGTACTTGTGCCCGCGCGTGGACGAACGCGATGGGTCAATATACACGTTTCAATGCACCACCGAGGACCTGGATTTAGCCCCAGGCGGGTTCTATTTCAACATGCGCGGATTTATGATTCAAATGATTGACTTTCCAGTCGCGAATAACGAGGAAAAGTTTTATCGAAACACTTCGCAAAGTTGGGTGTATGCAGACGAATAAACGAGAGAGGACGATTCGTTTCGTCGGTTTTATATAAAATTTTATATGAATGGTTATTAGAATAAAAGCTCGTCTCGTTGCACATTTACTATTAAACGTTTACGCCCACTCGATCGGAAACACTTCCGCCTTCGGGTCGTACTTCGCCGCGTATTCTTGCAACCCCTTCCACAAGTTCGGCTCGACGCCGATCGTCCCTTTCTTGATGTTCTCCGCGGCCAACGCGTCGCCTCTCTCGCCCGGCAAGTTGATCGAACTCACGCCGTCCTTCTTCTCCGCGTTCTTCACGCGGTCCATCACAAACGCGCTTTGCTCTAAGAAATCGTCGTTGCCTAAAATCTTCGGGTCAATGGCGAACACCAAGTTACCCCAGTTCTTCGCCGCCTTCTTGTCGTTGTACGCGGCGCCGACCAACGGACCGGCCAACAACTCGATGCACAAGGCCAAGTTGCTCGACTTGTACCCGCAATCAAAGGTCATGATCGCCCCGCCATCCAACGCGGCGTTCGCATCAGTGGTCATGTTACCGTCCTTGTCTTGCGCAACGTTCGGCGGTAACGGCTTGCCGCTCGTCTTGGCTTCCAACAACCCGAAGAACGCGTACGCCGAAGTCGCCATATCCAAAGTCATCGGCTCGCCTCCTTTTCTCGGGATGGAGCAACCAATCGGGTTGGTACCAAAAATCGCTTGCTTCGCCCCAGCCGGCGCCACAAACTCCGGCGATTGCGCCAAAACAATCCCAACCAAGCCTTGCTCGCCAATCTTCTTCGCGTAGTACCCCAACGCGCCCGTACTCGTAAATGTGTGGTTCGTACCGACCACCCCGACGCCGTGCGCCTTGCACTTCTCGATGGCGAGCTCCGCGGCTTTGTCCAAGACAATCATGCCGTGGTTGTTACCGCCATCGATGGCGGCAGATAACGGAACAGGTTCGGTAATCTTGATTGGCGTCGCGTCCGGGTCGCGGGCGATGCCGTTCGTCGTCACTTTAATGATACCTTTAGAGAGAGAGAAGTCAGAGAGTGTCAATTTGTGAGCATCGTGGATATACACAAACATATCTAAAACATACCTTGGTTATTCCCTCTCAACTGCGCGTACATCAAGATGTCCAAGATGCACTCGGTCGCTTTATCGTCGTACCCGTACGTTTTGATCGCTTTTCGAGTCGTTTCGGTCAACTCATCGATGGAAACGACGACGTCGTCCGACGACGCTCGCACCACTTGCACACATCGCCTCGTCGACAAAGGGGTCGCTCTTCTCTTTGCAGAAGAAGAAGAAGAAGAAGAAGAAGTGGAAGATTTCACGGACATTAAGCCGGAAGAAAGGAGCGATCGGGAAGAAGTCATCGTAAAACTCATGACGTTATCTTTTGCTTGTTGCCTTTGTTTATATCGAGAGCGTTTGAAGCGTTTCTGATTTGTGTCGCTCGCGCGGATGATGGATTATATAGTTTCCAGTTTGGAAAAAATATCCAAAAGAACGGGTAACGAACACACCGAGAAGTGAACACGTCACGACCAAAATTTTTAGGGTTTCAGTCAAAAAATTTTTTTATAAACCCTAAACAAAAAAATATGCGCATGGAGAGTACGCGTCTCGCGACGAGCGAGCGCATAAAATTTAAAAGCGAATCACCACGATGCCGAAACAAGGCCCGTGGTGCTTGCACATCTCGCTCGAGCTGAAAAGCGAACACGTGGATAAGTTCTTGCTGAAATTTTCAGAGCTCGCTCGGCACGTGGAAGCGAACGAGCCGGAGACGTTATCGTACGAGATTGGAAGAAGCGACCAACATCCGAACAAGTTCATCATAGTAGAGCGGTATTCGAAGAAAGAGTTTTTAGCGGACCCGCATCAGACGTCGGAACCGTTTAGAAAGTTTAAAGAGTGGATGAACGCGAACGAGGAGATGTTTGTCTCCAAGGAGGGGTTTAGTTTTTACGAGCAGCAGATTGGGTACATGCACAGATAGACTATAGATATTATAGATTGATTTTGTTGTACTGAAAACGTATGTGACAGTGTATTTACTATGGCATGTGTAACAAGTTTTTCTCTAACTTTGCGCTTGTGTGCTATTATTCTTCTTCCTTTTTGTCCTTCTTTTTCTTCTTCTCTCTCTTCTTCTTGCGAGCTTCGTCGACCCATCTTTGAATCTCTTTTACTTCCGCCAGTCGCGCGCGTTTGACGCTCGCTGGGTCGTCTTTGGAAGAAAACATTAAATCGTTGTGGTGAGCGCCTTCGTCGATTTTGACGAGTACGACGCGCGGGTTGGACGTTTCCAAGACGCCGAGTAAATGCCACGGGTCTAACATTCCGTTTGAAAAGACAATGTTTGAGGCAAAGTTCTCAACCATTTTCCGACCGCCGTATGTTTCTTGCGCGAAGTACGGTCTCGGCTGGACGCCGTACGCGTCACGACAGTAGCGGAATTCGTTGGTTTCGTTCCAAGGAGACGACCAATACATGTCGTTTTCACCGCCGCTCGTTTCCATCGGCATGAACATTTCCGAACAGTATTGATATCCCCATAAATCTTCAGTAGCTTTCGTGTCGTTGTTCGGCGACGGATCGCCGATGGTAAAACACTGTTCCGTTTTCGTGGCGTTGTAGTAGATGCTGACCGCCTCTCTCAAATTTTCTAACACAGCTAACGAAGAGTTTGAGTTTTTATCGTCGACCATCATCGCATCGCACACTACTTTCATCGGCCACGCCGGTAGCCTCCCTTTTCCGGATAACATGTACCCGCTCTCGACCGGATAATCACCCATGGCGATGTAATCCAAGGCTGATTGAGCCCATTCTGCGACTTCGTATGGCGATTCGATATCGTCGCACGCTCTGAACGTGTGTTTTAAAACGTCTAAATATATCTTATCGTTTTCATCCCCCGATTCTATTAACAAAGTAAACGCGTCTTGAATTCTCTTCGGACACTCGGCACCGTGTCCGCTCACGAGAGCGGTATACGTCGATCCTCTCGCAAACGCGTTCGGATCCACCGGCGGATCTTCCCCGTCGAACGCGTATATCGGCGCCGACGCCGCAATTGCCCCATCCACCACATGCGCATACTTCATCCTCATCCACGACGCCAACATCCCGCCGTACGACCCGCCAAACGCAATTACCGCGACGGCGTCCTCGTACTCTTCCCTCAACTTTCGAACCAGCGAAGCGTAATCCGCCAAAGCTTCCATCGAGTTCAAATGTTTCAATGTATTTCTCTCATCAGCATCGTTGTCATTGTCGTCGTCCTCCTTCTCCCCACTCGTCATCGGTGACGATTTCCCGTAATATCTGTGTTCCGCGAACACCAACAGCGCGTTGAAATGTTCCGCGTTTTCCCACATTAATCCCGTATTTTCTAAATACGACTCCACGTTCGCTTCGTTCCCAGTGTAGAAAAAAATCGGAGAGTCTTTGCGGTAATACTCCGAGCACACGAAATATCTCGTCCGAAAACTCGATTTCCCCTCCTCGTTTCCTTCTCCTTCGCCCCAAGCGAAGTGCGAGAGCGGTTGCTCGATGTACTTCTCCTCGCATCGCGAGACGCGCTGCTTTTCTCCTCCATCTTCTTTCTCGTCGATGAATAATCTCGTTACGAATTTGCTTCTCGTTCTACTTCCCGCCGGTCTGAGGATGCTCATCGAGTCGTCGTTTCCGTCGTCGCGAATCAGAGACGCCGCTCCTCCTCGATTATTGTTGAAGAGTGAAAAAGCGGCGCGACTTTCCGCGACTCTCGTCGTCGCGCTGCTCGCGAACAAAAGCGCGAGGAGGAAGAGGAGATGCATTTTTTTTTGTGGGTATTTAAAGTGTGAGGGATGCCTTTCAGAGAAATCGTGTGTGGTGTGAAAATAGAATCGTAGTATTATATATTATAAAAGCTACTTGTTGTTGTGTTACGCCTTGCTACCTCCTTTGGGCGGTTGTCTCGGCGGTAATCTCGTAGGTGTCCCCGGCGGAGGTAAGGACGCGCTCACGTCCGGCAAGATTTCCATCGAGCCGAGCGGCGTCGTGCGCTGCGAGGTGACGGATCCGGGCATGGAAATATTCTTCCGCAGAGTACCTTGACGTCTCGGCGTGGTCGTGCCTACCACGGAGACGTCGCTATAGCTATCGCTGGACGTCATGCTATCGTCGTGTGATTCCGACGTCGCTCGTTTTTTGAATTTTTGACCGCCGCCCCCGGCGTCGACTTCGGTGGTGATGCCTAAACATTGTTTACACGCGCCGCGTTCTACACTCTCTTCGTTTTGGACGAGTTCGTAAAGGCTTGGTTTGAATAAGCGTTTCAATGAACTCACGACGATATACGGTAGCAGGCATAAAAACGTCACCGCCCAAAATCCGAGCCAATATTTCGGGGTCATCACGATCGATTCGGTAAAGATTTTGTACGAGTACGTGGAGTAATACACGTCCGTGTGACTCAAGACGACGTTTAAGATCCACCACAACGCGAAGGATCCCCAAATGGTTAAATGATGGATCCACGTCCAGTAGTTAATGAACAGACCAATTTGTAAGTTCAAAGTGAAAACTAAGGAGGTATACATGGTTGTACCAACTTCCCACAAACCAAAGACGTGACCGTCCTCGTGGTCGGCAGTGCCTGAGTGCACCGCTTTCATGATGGACCAATAGGTGACGACGGCGACCCAGATGGCGTTTAACGCCCACACAGCTTGCGATTTCTTGTTGAAATTTTTATTCCTTTGCGTTTCAGAGTACAACTCTGGGTGTTTCAAACTGGATTCCGGTCGAACGTCTTGGTCGAAGAGGCCGAGAATGATGACAGGATAACAGACGAAGAAGATGTTGAACGAGGACATCAACCAATCGTTGTAAATGACTTGACCACTCGCAGCGGCGTGTAAGTTGTATATGAATATGGTCAAACCAAACGCCAAGTTCTTGTAAAAGAAGTAGCACACCATTCGGGCGACTCTTTTGTAAGAGTACCGACCGTGCAAAAGCAACAGACGTTCGAGAAATCGAAACTGAGCAAAGGCGAAATCAGACGCCATCACAGCTTGCATGCCTTCTTGACCAGAAATGCCAACACCAATGTGCGCAGCTTGAATCATACCGACGTCGTTAGCGCCATCACCGATGGCTAACGTGATCTTCCCGGAATCTTTTACGAGTTTTGTTACCAAAGCTTTTTGTAACGGGGAGACTCGACAGCAAATCACTGCCGCGCAAGAGGTCCCTAATTTCAAAAAGTTGTCCTTCAGCTCTGGCGATAACGCGAACGATAACGATCGCCCATCGATGACTAAACCCATTTCCGCATCCGCATCCGCGCATTGTTGCGCAATTTCTAAACCTTCGTCAATTTGCTGCGAAACGGCTCGTAATCCTTGAGTCTGCATCTCCTCCTTGGAAATCTCGCCTTCGGATTCGAGCTTGACTAATTCTTCGACGTTAATTACTTTCAAACTCATTTGCGGGGTGATCAATGAACACGCGGAGCCGATGTTGATAGCCGTATCTTGCTTATCGCCGGTGAGTACCCAGACGGCGATGCCCGCACGCATTAATTGCTCAATACACCGCGGCACACCCGTTTGGAGTTTATCCTCAATCGCCGTCGCGCCAACTAATTCCAAGTCTTTTTCTATGAGTTCCGCGACGGCGTCCAACTCTTCGTCGCGTTTCTTCATCGCTTGAGAGGCTTTGATGAATTTCTTATTCCACGCTTCGTACTCGCTCGAAGAAATTTCTCTTTGCGCTAAACACAAGGTTCTCAACCCGCAAGCGGCGTAATCGTCGATGTGTTCTTGCGTGGACCCTTTCGCCGCGTTACCACCTTTATTACCGACCGCCAACCGTTCGTAAATGACTGAATCCGCACCTTTCGTCATCAAAATGATTTTATTGTCGTCTTTAGAGCGAACGACGACGGACATGCGCTTCCTCGTCGAGTTGAATTCTAACAGGTTCAAAACTTCATACGTTCTCACGGTGTCTTTTTCGCTCTTGTTCAAGGATTGTTCGAGAACTTCCACCGTCGTGCTCGTTCGGTTGGTGAAGAAGAATCCAAACCTTTTCGCGGCGACGACAAACGCGAGTTCATCCGGTGATTCCGCTTGGTATACGATTTGGTCTGGCGTTCGTTCGCCTTCCGGGATGACGGTTTGGCAAACGGCTAAAATTCGAAAGAACGAACGCAACTGTTCGCGATCGGGAGACGTTCGCCACTGTCCGTCCGTTAATCGGCTGTCGATGAAATTAAACGACGGCTCGATAGCTTTAGAGGATCGCGCGGGCGGATTCCCACCTTGCCTTTTGATCAACGCGTGTTCGATTTCCGTAATCCCTTCCCCGTAAGAAATGCCGTTGACGGATAATTTGAAGAACTCCATCGCGTTACAGGTTAAAGTCCCGGTTTTATCGGATAAAACGGTATGTACCATCCCGAGTTCTTCGTTCAAGTTACTCGTTCGCGCGTTCATCGGCGTATCTGTTTCTTCGTGGTACATTTTTCGGTCCCGATTTAACAACACCATCGCTTGGAAAACTTTCACAAATTCCAACGAGACGTACAAAGAAATAGGAATCAAATATCCGTACAACACGTACGAGGTAAAAAACGCAAACACGCCGACAATGTCAGTTTTATTCACGTCGAACGGCTCGTCCGAGTTCGCGGTATCTAAGTACCAGTGCTTCGGACTTTCGTTCTTCACCCACCAGGAACAATAAATCGCGGAAATCGTGGACATCGAGAGTAGCAAAATGAGCATGCCTAAAACGACGTAATCCATCTGTTTTTCCACGTGCGATCGCTTCGAGGGCGTTTCCGACGCGTTCATCATAACTTTTGAATCGTGTCCGGTGTAAATGACGATACCGTAGACGTATTCCGTGTTTCGTAATTGCGACCCTCTCAACAGAACGTTCGTCGGGGTAACGGCTATTTTCTTCTTTTCCGAAACGAAAGGCGGTTTCAACTCCAAGTTCCCGCTGAACGTGTATAAAGAGTTATTCGGGTGTTCGCACTCGACCGTACATAACTTGCCACTCAAGTGCTCCTCTGCGGTCGTCATCGCGTCTTGCCGAGAATGGCAACACAAATTCGCCAGCTTTGCGTCTGAAATCACCTTGACCCCGTCGCCCATATCCACGCTTCTCTTCAACTTCAAGTTTGTCTCGCCGTCCAAATTCTTCGTTTCTACGTAACACGTTCTCTCCTCGTTGCTCGATCCGATCATGATCAAATCGCACGGAAAGAACGCATCCCGCATCACTCTGACGACGTCGCCGCACACCAAATCTCGCCACTCCTTATTCTCCATGCACTCTCCATTAAACCGTTCAATTGGTGTTCGATTTTGCTCGTTATCTTGCTTGTGCCTCTTATAATCCTCGACCGCTTCTTTCGTCATACTCAGCGTGATGATAAACGTCAGCGGCACCCACATCGTGTACGGCTTAATCGGCGAAATGCTCTCGAAACACGAAATCGTCGCCACGGATAAAAAGTACAAGTTTGCCACTCTTCGAAATTGTTCGTACAAACCTTTCGGAAGAAACGTCACCACGTTATACTTCGACGTCGATATCGAGTTGCTCTTAAACTTCAACGCAGCGTTCGTCTCTCGATCGGCGCTGATTGAAAACACCCGCGACGCCGCTTTTTCCTGTTCCCTTTTAAACAGAGTTGTAGCTCGTTCCAAAACCGATGGCGATTTTTGCATATTCTTCTTCTTCTTCTTCTTCGAAGACGACGACGACGACGAACTCACGGACGGTCTCGATTCCACGTCGGGGACGGTGATAACCGTTTGCGTCGTCTTATCTCTCGTCGTCATCATCGTCGTCTTCGATGGATTTGAATCGCCAACAACACCGCTCAAATAATGTCTCACTACTTTTTTTCTGTTGACCTCGATGTGATGAGACGCGTAATTTGATCTCTCTCTCTCTCTTCAAAACGAAACCGAAAGAAAGGACCAAACCGTCCTCGCGGAAACCGATTTCGAGCGCGCGTATTCCTCTCCTTTTTTTTCTCGCGAAAACGCTTTTCTCTCGCCAGAGAGAGAGAGAGAGAGAGAGAGAGAGAGATAGAGACGATGAGAAAAGAAGTAGACCGGGAGAAGAGGTCTCTGGCCTTTTGAAGAATTTGTTCTTTTTTTTTTGAATCATAAAATCACAATTTTTTAATTAAAACTCTTTGCTAATAATATACTCTTACGCGGTGGACACTTTAGTGAACGGCAAACCTTCGGCGTCGACGCACTCGTAGCTCGCGTCGTCGGTGGGGACTTTGTCTTCGCTGCCGACGATGCATACGGTCATCGGTTTGTTCAAGAGGTACTCTTTCGCGACTCTGGTCATGTCTTCGGCTTTGCAATCGAGCAAACGCGTGCGGAAGTTTTGTCGTTGGGCGTCGGTCATTCTTTGCGCGTATAAGGATTGGCCGCGCGAGGCTGGGGCGATCGGAGAGTCGATGGATTTGAACGCGCGCAAATGCGCCTCTTCGACCATGGTTTTCGTGATTGAGTTCGGTTGGGAGGCCCATTCGCAGGCTTTTTGGAACGTGTCGATGGTTTCGATCGTGTTCGGGTCGCGATAGGAGGAGAAGTAGAAGATGCCGGCGGACGGGACGAACGAGGAACCACCGCCGTAAGCGCCGCCTTTCTCGCGAATCTCTCGGTGGAGAAATTCCGTACTCATCGCTTGCGAGAGGAGGAACAACGCCGGAGCGTCCGGGTGTTCGTACCCGACGGTTTCAATCGCTCCGGTGCAGTAGTTGGTTTGACCTTTGATGGCGACGTACGTCTTCGAACCGGATTGCGGCGTAAACGCGGACAATTTCGCGTTCACGGACTCATCCGCGGAGGAGGAGGAGGAGGACGAAGATTTACTTCCCGTGGACGGCAAAGCCGACAACCATTTCGCCAACTGGGCCTTGCCGGCGTCGACGTCTTGCGCTTGAGACGCAACGCGGCATCTCTTCACGTTCTCCGGGGTTAAGAGCAAACTTTGAATCTCAGAGCACGCGGCTTTGACTTCTTCCACGCCAGCTTGTTCTGCTTTCGCCAACCGTTGCGCCAAGGCGACTTGCGGAAGACCGCCGGTGCGGTTTTCGAGTTCACCCGCGGCGGTCATTTTGCTCGCGCAGACGGCTTTACCGTACCCCATGCCGTTCTGCGCGACGGAAGCGCCCAACTGCGCGGAACGACGTTTAATCAAAAACTTCAATCGCTCGTCGTCGCCGAACCATTTGGCATCCGTGCAGACGTCCAACAAGATGTCACCCATGGCGTCGGCGTTACGCGCTAAACAGTGCGATCCAATGTTCATGACAACTTCGCCGTTTTCGGTCCATTTCAACGGCGTCTTCGTGTCGTTGTTGCTGAGAATGTCGATGGACACGCCACCGCTCACACCCTTAATTTTCTCCGCGAAATCTTTGTATCCAACCTTCGAGGTGCCGATTTGATCCACGTAATCCGCGAAGTAGTCCAAGTACGGCGTGAGTCTGTCTGGTAATTGAGAGCAATCGAACATGGCGCCGACGTAGACGACCCCGTTCGTCGGTTGTTCGTCCACTTGTAACTTCAAGTCGATGTTGTTCGAGCTCAATCGCAACGTTTGCTCTTTCGATCCCCACTTTTTAATCGATCGGTCCACCGCTTCGGCAACTTTTAGCGTCGGCAACAACTCGGCGTTTTGTTCGCCGTCTTGCGCGGCTTTTAATTTGATGCCGTCCTCGACGATTTTCTTCTTCTCGTCTTCGGAAAGTTTGGACTCGATTTCTTTCAACAACTTGTTCTCGGCTTCTTCCAATTTCGCGTCGTACTTTTCGTCCGAGCGCGCGCGAACGATCACCTTGTGTTGGTTGTTCAAGAAATACTTCGAGATTAAGTTTTGCCAATACTGAGGATCGGAATCCAATTTCTCTTGCAACTGCCTCGCGAGCTCGAGCGTTCTCAGCGGTCTCAAAGCGTCGCCGTCGTGCACCCACGTGGACATGGTCCCGATACCAACCATTAAACCAAAGTTTGGCTTCACAGCCGCGGCGTCTAATTCGATTTGGTGCAACGTAGAGTCGACTCGGTTTCTCGGAAACCCAGATTTTGCAACTTTCTCCAACGTTTCTTGAATTTTTTGTTCGACGATTGGAATCTCTTCTTCCCCTACGCCTTTCACGCCGACCGAGAAGGAGGTTTCTCTTCTCGAGTTGCCGTAGCCGCTTCCCGGCGCTAAGCCGCTCCCGTACCCAGGCTCTAACAAAGCCTCGTGGAAGTATGATTGCGGACCGGAAAGCAACAAATCTGACGCGACCGATAACGCAAAGTTATCCAATTTCGCGTTCTCGTCGTCCTTAACGTTGTTCAACATCAACCACGCGGTGGACGTTATGGAGGTTTTCTTCGGATCGTTCACCACGGAGTCTCTCGGGACGGAAACTTCCGCCACGACTGGAGAGGTGTATCTCTTTTCGTCCGAAATATCCAACTTGGACACGTCGATCGCTTCAAACTGGTTCAACGCCATCGTTTCCGCGTTCATCAACGTCTCCTCCAAGGGGAAATCGCCGTACGTGTAAAATCGAGCGTTGGACGGGTGATAATGCAACGCGTGAAACGCTTTCAATTGTTCGTAGGTCAAATCCGGAATCGCGGTCGGGTCACCGCCGGAGTTGTAATGGAACGTAGACGTTGGAAACAAGTTCGCTCCGAGCGCTCGCATGAATCTCGCATTTTGTGACCCCATCGCGCCTTTCATTTCGTTAAAGACGACCCCTTTATACTTCAAGCCGCTGTTCGCATCTTCCGTCTTGGCGAATTCAAATCGGTGCCCTTCCTGTCTGAAATCCTGCTCTTCCAACTTTGGAAAGAACACGGCGTCTAAGTACACGCTCAACAAGTTATCGTAATCCACTCTGTTCATCGTCGCGAACGGATAGCACGTAAAATCCGCGCTCGTCATCGCGTTCATAAACGTCGAGAGCGACCTTCTCAACATGTTAAAAAACGGGTCTCGAATCGGGTACTTGTTCGACCCGCACAGCGTCGTGTGCTCCAAAATGTGCGCCACCCCGGTGTCATCCATCGGTACCGTCTTAAAGCCAACGTTAAACGCGTTGTTCGAGTCGTCCGCGCCGATGTGTAGCCAATGCGCGCCCGTTTTCACGTGTTTCAAAGACACCGACACGACTTGGTAATCCGGCACCGGTTCAACCTTCTCCACGCGAAACGCGCCGTTCGCCAACACATCCCCGGGTTTCAAAGCCTTCAAATCTTCTAAAAGCGAAGAAGAAGAAGGAGAAGAAGGAGACGCTTTTTGACCGTTGTTCGACGACGACGAAACTGCCGTCGTCGCCGAAGCGACAACCATCGTCGACGATATCATCATCTGTCTTCTCGTTACCGAAGATGCAGCAGCGGATGAAGATGAAGATTTAGAAGAAGAAGAACAGCGAAGCGCGTTGTTGCTTTTCCTCAACAACACCGCGGAAGGAGAAGACGAAGAAGAGAAGACTTTCAGCGCCGCCGATGCTCTGCCGCCGTGGTGCATTTAAAAAGAGTGTATTTAAGCGCGCAACGCGTGGCGTTTTTTGTGTAGAAGTTCGTGGTGCACAAAAAACGTGTGACGTCGTTTCGAACTTCAAAAAAACCCTAAACAAAAATAGTATAGTTTTTAGTATTGTTTTTGAGTCAGATCAATTTAACACGCGTAACGTTCTCTCTGTATCTAAAAAAAAGCACACATACCGAACATAAAACGACCTCTCGAGGAATCAACACGTGTGTAAAACGAACGATCGCGCGCTCGATATTTGTTTTTTCTTGACCTGGATGGGCTCACAAAGAAACGATGTACTACTTTGAACACTTTGTCGTTTGTCGCATGTTATTAGGTGATTTCTTCTACACGGGGGTGCTCAATTTTCACAAATCCCTAAATTTTTTCTTCATTTGTTTTTACGCGAAAAGTTTTTGTGCGCGACGACACGAGAGAGCACGGAGAAGAAGAAG
>Ga0255751_10003390_pt1 | contig 14656 bp, 3 predicted proteins | sample 071ome_20_FD_179951 | JGI IMG/M metagenome (GOLD analysis project Ga0255751, IMG submission 179951) | Coastal salt marsh microbial communities from the Groves Creek Marsh, Skidaway Island, Georgia - 071412BT metaG (version 2) | ecosystem: Environmental > Aquatic > Marine > Intertidal zone > Salt...
GAGCAAGGTAAAGAAGACCATAGCGCAAACAGAAGGTACGCTGGCCGGCAAAGCGGACCTGCCAGATATCAGCGGAGAAGCGTCACTGGACAATTTCGAATAGGATAAATTAAAGTATGTCAATGTACAAAGATCAGAGGGGATTCACAGATTCGTTAAACAACCAGAAGTACTTCGACCAGAAGTACCTGGACAAGGACCCCGGACCATTCATTGCAACTGTCAAGTTCCCCAACGACCCCACCAGGATGGGCAGGTTGGGTGTGAACATACCAGCGCTGACGGGCACCACGGACCCATCACCTGAGCAGATCATATGGTGCCAGTACCTATCACCCTTCTATGGTGTCAAGCCACTGCAGAGCGTTAGCAAGACGGACCCATACACCTACACAGCCAGCCAGACCAGTTACGGAATGTGGGCGGTGCCACCGGACGTGGACACCACGGTCCTGGTCATATTCGCGAAGGGTCAACAGGACAGGTACAACGCCTTCTGGATGGGGTGTGTGCAGGAGCCCTACACCAACGCACAGATACCCGGACACGCGGCAAGCCCAGACACGGCCATGCCCAGCAACGGCGGAGACTCCGGCGAGAGCAAACAGGACACATACGGCACGGACATCCGGCCCACCGGAGAGAAGAACAGGGGTATAGAAGCGGACACGCTGGACCAACAGAAGTTCCCGATCAATGACAGATTGGCGGCACAGCTCATGGCACAGGGACTGATCGCGGACAGGTACAGGGGGACCACTACTAGTAGCGCCCGCAGGGAATCTCCCAGCGCGGTGTTCGGCATCAGCACGCCAGGCAGGATAAAACCAGATTCAAAAAAACCCAACATAGGTTTGAACAACTCACCGGTGAGCGTGGATCGTGATCACGGACACAGTTTCGTCATGGACGATGGCGCTAGGGACGGCACGAACCAACTCACAAGACTGAGGACCGCTTCGGGACACCAACTGCTGATGCATGACACCGAGGGAGTAATATACATCGCCAATGGTTCTGGAAACGCCTACATAGAGATGAACAGTGAAGGCAGGATTGACGTTTACTCGGGCGTGGGCGGAATCAACATGCGTACCGAGGGAGACTTCAACCTGCACTCGGACGCCAACATCAACATGCACGCCGCCGGCCAGGTCAGGATGAGCTCTGGTAACGAGATGGTGCAGAGCGCGGGCACGTACATGCTGAACCTGGGGGACAAGGGCATATTCAACAGTTCGCAAAAGGGCAGTATAAGAGATTATTCAAAAGATGGTATAACTTCCTACACGGATGGGGTACAGTTGCACGGTGCCTTGGGTGCCATACACCTCGCGGGTCAGCAGGTGCATTTCAATTCAACTTCGGCCAGCGACACCTGGGGACCAAAGTGGTTGGACACTGACGCCGCTGGGATGACGCCAAGACAGGAGGGCGACGTGGAGTTGGCCAAGAAGGGCATAGAGCCACTGAGATCATTCACCAGGCAGACAGAGACCACGGTGCATAGGTTCGTCACACACGAGCCCATGCCGAGGTTCCGGGGATTCACTTCGGAGGGCGCACTGCCCACGGGGGGAGCGGACAACAAGAAACAGTGGTACAGGCTTTCGAGCACACCAGGCACAGTGGAGTGGATGGAACAGCAAAACAGGTTATCGCCAAAACTGCCCATAAGAAAAGCACAGGCACAGGCAGATGCGGAGAGAATACTAAGAGACTTAATGGGCACGTCAACCGATCCGGCCAAGGCCAGAGAGATACTAAAACAGACCTTCGAAACCTATGACACGGATTTCAACATAGCGAACCTGGTCAAGGGCAAGTGGGACATCAAGGACAGCATCAGCAACCAGTTCAAGGGCTTCGACGTGTCTGACTCCGTGGCAGATGTGCTCAACAACCAGACCAAGAAACTGGCGGACCAGGTCATCGACACAGTGACCGGATCCAAGGTGGCGGAGATGTTCAAGGACAACGTGTTCGTGAACCAGGCGGGGGAACTGTTCGCCCTGGGTGACACCAGCAAGATACTGTCGGGAGACATCAAGGGCTTCGCCACAGACGTGGGGAGCAACGTGGTGCAGAGCGTGGCGGACAAGGCGTTCAACGCACTCAAGACCGGCAACCTCAGCAAGAAGGCCATAGGCGTGGACAAGTTCGGCAACACCATATATGAACGATCGGGACTGCCCACCAGCATCGGCGGCTTTGACCTATCCGGGATCACGGGCACGATCAACATAGGCAACATAGCATCTATAGGTGACCTCAAGGCCACAACCAACGTGTTCAAGAACGTGGTGGCCGGACAGGTGACCTCCTCGATACAACAGACGGCGATCACGGCGGTAGCGTCACAGGCCAAGGGATTCCTCCAAGGACTGGCCGGCAACACTGCCAGGGAACTGGGTGCACAGGGCATCAAGGCCGGTGTGTTCACTAACCTGGGCGCCAAGATAGGGAGCATGTCATTGCCAGCATTCCTGGGAGGAGGATCCGTCGGTAGTGTGGTCAGTGCCATCGGCAGTTTCTTCAGTGATGAGAGACTGAAGGAGGATATACGATTTGTTGGTAGATCACCTTCAGGAATCAACATCTACGAGTTTAAATACAAGCACACGTCGGGCACGTGGCAGGGTGTGATGGCACAGGAGGTGCCATGGGCCAGGACCATGACCAGTACGGGATTCTACATGGTTGACTACAGCAAGGTCGACGTGGAATTCAGGAGATTGAACTGATGGCAGAAAATGACAACATAAATCTTACAAACAAGACGGTGACCTTCAAGGGTTTCAGTAGCCGCGCGGACAAGCAGAACTTCAAACTGTATGACTTCGAGGTGGCCAAGCAGGACCTGATCAACAGGCTCTCTGTGCGCAAGGGAGAGAGGGTGGAGAACCCCGAGTTTGGCACTATCATATATGATGCCATCTTTGAGCCATTCACGGAATCACTAAAGGACGCCATAGTAGAAGATATAACACAAAATCTCAATGCTGATCCCAGGATAAGCACACAGGAGATACTGGTATCAGAGGCGGACAAGGGCATAGCCATACAGGCCACTATAACATATGTGCCGCTGAACATCACAGAGAAACTAAGGTTCAACTTCGACGAGAACTCTCTTCTGCGTCTATCTTAATATACGCACATTTCCTCGCATATAAATACCGTTGTATATACAATGGCCACAACAGATAGACAGAACAGATTACTAGTAGCCGAGGATTGGCGTAAGATCTACCAGGCTTTCCAACAGGCAGACTTCAAAAGTTACGACTTCGAGACACTGAGAAGGACCATGGTGGCCTACCTCAGGGAGAACTACCCAGATGATTTCAACGACTTCGTCGAGAGTTCCGAATATGTCGCCCTAATAGATCTCATAGCCTACATCGCACAGGCTTTATCATTCAGGGTGGATCTCAACGCAAGGGAGAACTTCCTAGAGACAGCCGAGAGGAGGAACTCGATCCTTAGGTTGGCCAGGCTGATCAACTACAACGCCAAACGTAATCAACCAGCGACAGGACTCCTTAAGATAGATTCGATATCTACAACACAGGACATCAGAGATTCGTCAGGTACTAACCTGGCCAACTCCACGATAGTCTGGAATGATTCTGTGAACTCAAACTACAGAGAACAGTTCACGGCCATACTAAATGCGGCCAACCAGACAGGACAACTGTTTGGCAACCCAAGGGAATCATCCGCTATAGGAGGGATCAACACAGAGGTATACACACTGAGTTCCAATCAAGTGGATTTGCCGATTTTCAAGTTTACAAAATCAGTAGGCGGAGTAAGCAGACAGTTTGAAATAGTGTCCAGCACAATAAATGATTCAGATTCGATCTACGAATCATCGCCGATTCCGGGAACAGGATTGACGTACACATACAGATCAGATGGTTCCGGCGACAGTTCCAACAACACAGGATTTTTCTTCCTGTTCAAACAGGGAAATCTGCAGTATGCTGATTTCACAGTAGACACTGCGGTAACCAATTATGTGAGGTCCATAGCGGCATCGAATATCAACGACACAGATGTTTGGTTATACAAACTAGATCAGTTTGGTCAGATTGCAGAGAAATGGATCAAGGTGCCGGCCCTAACCGGTAATAATGTCTTGTATAATTCCTTAGCAAAGGACGAGAGAAACATTTACAATGTTGTCACTAAGAACAATGACTCGGTTGATCTTGTTTTCGGTGATGGAAATTTTTCTAACATACCTTTAGGATCTTTCAGGACATACCACAGGATCAGTGACAACGCCAAATTTACTATACAGCCTGCCGACATGCAGAACGTACAAATATCAGTGCCGTATACGGATGCCAATGGTGCGCAACAGACTTTGACGATAACAATGAGTCTGAAGTCCAGTGTGTACAACGCCTCGTCCACAGAGTCAAACGATTCCATTAGGGAGAAGGCCGCACAGGTGTACTACTCGCAGAACAGGATGATAACAGCAGAGGATTACCAAGTAGTACCACTGTCAGCGTCTCAGGAGATAGTCAAAGTTAGGTCAGTCAACAGATCAGCATCAGGCATATCAAGGGCCAAGGAAATACTGGATCCAACGGGCGCATATTCCAACGTTTCTGTGTTCGCCGAAGATGGCATACTGTACAGGGAAGAATCTGTTCAGCAATTTACATTCAACTTCAACAACAGGAGTGACATACAATCGGTCATAAACAACTCTGTGGAGAACAAATTGAAAGAGGCCTACGCTAGGCAGTTCTATTACTTGAAATATGGCACTAAGGATGTCAGCACACTGACAGCGACATGGAATTCTACAACAACTTCTACAAACACCAACACCGGTTACTTCACTTCAGGCGGTGCGTTGGTCATAGGAGATTTCGCCACTTCCAACATGAAGTTCGCCAAACCCGGTGCACTGGTTAAATTCACTTCCCCAGACACTAGGAAGTTTTTAAACGGAAAACTAGTGACATCGACCACAGACAATTCAGAGGACAGATTATGGGCCAAGATAGGTGCTGTCGTGGGCGACGGAGCCAATTCAGGATTGGGGAATCTAGAATCGGGAGTGGGGCCAGTCACACTGAACAACATCGTTCCACAGGGTTCGGTAGTCAACGCCATTATTGCAAATTTCGCCACATCGTTTTCTGCAACATTAGAAGCGGATCTTATAGATAGGATAGAGGCTTATGAGGATTTTGGTCTGAGATACGATGTTAATTCAGAGACCTGGAAGGTAATAACCGCAACCAATCTCAGTACCAGTTCAGTATTCAACCTCACCAACACTGGTTCTGTAACAGGCACCAACGCGGACGCCAGTTGGTGGTTCAAGTTCACTAATGATGGCAACACATACACGGTGCAGTATAGGAAACTGGATTACATATTTGAATCGGAATCACAGAACAAGTTCCACTATGATGTGGAAGAGAGAATATATGATTACAAGACAGGCAAGAGTGTGAAAGACACAGTCAAAATTTTGAAAACCAACAGCCTTGTTTCAACGGGCAACAGCGTGGGATATCCCATAACCTGGCAGGTGGTGGACACAGTCACCGAGTCAGATGGATTCCAAGACAACAGGAAGGTCAAGGTCGGGTTCTACGACGACGACGACGATGGTGTAGTTGACAATCCAGATATTTTTGACATCATAGTTGAACCTACTTTATCAGAATCCACTAAGTTCGTGTTCTTCGAGAAATACATATCTTATGATACCATAGAGAGGTATAGACCATACGCGGCGACCAATTTCGTGGTCACAGAGAACGAAGCAGACATCAATCTCAACACGTCCACGTACACTGACGGACAGTTGTTCTATTTCTATGATGCCAGTGAGGACGTGATCAAAAAATACAGCTCAACAACCAACACACTGTCAACGACCACAGACTATCTGGCCAGACGTGGCAGGAGTTCGATCAGTTTCCAGTACAAGCATCATGCAGGGCAAGAAACCAGGATTGATCCCAGCGTGTCCAACATCGTTGATGTCTATTTGTTAGAAAGGACATACGACAACCTATATAGGATATGGTTACAGGACGGTGGTTCTAAACCAACACCATCCACGTCAGACCAATTGAGGATCAATTACTCGGGTGTGCTCAATCCCTTGAAATCACTTTCAGACCAGATCGTGTATCATCCGGTCAAGTACAAGATTCTGTTCGGCACCAATGCCGATGAGGAACTACAGGCCACTTTCAAGGTTGTTAAGAATAACAAGACCAATGTGACCGACGCGGTTATAAAGACAAGAGTGATAGCCGCCATAAACGAGTTCTTCGCTTTGGACAACTGGGATTTCGGAGACACCTTCTATTTCACGGAACTAGCCGCTTACATACACAATCAATTGGCGCCAGATCTACTGACGGCAGTGATCGTGCCAAACCAGTCAGGACAGGGTTTTGGGTCTCTGTTCCAGATCGATTCAGCGGCAGACGAGATTTTCATCAGTGGGGCCACCGTTGATGATGTCACAATCATAAGTGCTTTGGGAGCCAACCAATTGGCGGCCTCTGGCACGGTTGTAACATCCACATCAACTGCCACTACCAACACCACCACAGGATCAGCGGTATCAGGCTCTACTACATCAGGATCCGGTTCAACGACCGGCAGTAGTGGGGCGGGATACTAATGGCCGACGATCCAACCAACGCATTAACGAATAATGAGGTAGTCCGACAGGGCACGAACGAGTATCGCAGGACGGTACAGCACCTACCGGCTTTCTACAGGACCGACACCAACCAGCGTTTCCTCGCCAGCACGTTAGACCCATTGGTACAGAAGGGCGAACTGGAGAGGCTGGATGGCTATATCGGAAGACAGGATGCTTACACAAGACAGGTTACAGATAGATATCTAACTGCCACCAGCAGAGATAGGTTCGCATACCAGTTAGAACCCGCGGTGACCTACACTGACAGAGACACGACATCGGTCAACCCAGAGGATCAGGTCAAATTCACTGCAACGTACGACGACTACATCAACCAGATCCGGTACCTTGGAGGAAAGGTCAACAACCATGACAGGCTCAACAAGGAGACCGTTTACAGTTGGAACCCGGCCATAGACTACGACAAATTGGTCAACTACAGGGAGTACTATTGGATACCAGAGGGTCCAGGCTCTATAGAGATAGATTCTGTGGGACCAAGTGCGGTAGTCGAGTACAAGGTCGAAGCATATGCTGATAATTCGGGTTGGGAGTTCCCACACAGGGAGAATGAAAAGAATCCTATAATAACTTTGTACAGGGGTAACACTTACAAGTTTGATATAAATGCAAAAGGTCATCCATTCTGGATAATGACCGAACCCTACAAAAGTAAAGTGGCCCTAGACGGATCAACGTCAACTGTATATTCATCAGGTGTTACAAACAACGGTTCTGACACAGCAACAGTAATTTTCACTGTGCCTTCTTTTGTGGATGAGGATTTGACTCCCAGCACTTTATACTATCAGTGTGGTAACCATGACGGTATGTATGGAATACTACAGATCAAAGAAGCCACGAGCACAACTGCAATAAATCCTCAAGATGATATAATAGGAGTCAAGAACTACAGCCTAAGGACTCTGGACCTGAGCAACGGCATGAAGATAAAATTCACAAACAGTCTGGTATCAACGGCATATCAAAACAAAGAATATTACGTGGAGGGTGTAGGTGACGCCATAACACTTACTGATGTTGATGGTTTGATCACTCCGGCAAGTTATGCAACGGAGACCACCATACTGTACGATTCGGTGGCCTATGACACACGTCCATACGCCCTGGCCTACTACACGCCAGAAACCAAGGACTACATAACCATCAAGAGGGACTCACAAGACCAGAACGCATGGTCCAGGTACAACAGGTGGTTCCACAGGTCCGTGATCGAGGAGACCGCAAGGATAAGTGGGTTCACACCCGTGCTCAACGAGGATGACAGGGCCAAGAGACCCATTATAGAGTTCGACTCGGGACTGGCACTGTACAACCACGGCACGGTGGCCAAGAGATCGGTCACACTGTATGACACAGTGACCACTGACGCGTTCAGCAACGTGGTGGGACAGACGGGTTACATAGTAGATGGATTAGCGTTGGCAAACGGCATGAGGGTCATCTTCGCGTCTGACACAGATCCCATAGTCAAGAACAAGATATACGACGTGAACTTCGTAACAGCGGGCGATTCCACACAGGTCATATCGTTAACAGAGGCCACCGACGGCACTCCATCGGACAAGGATAACGTGTTCATAGAATTTGGTACAATCAATCAAGGCAAGACGTTATACTTTGACGGAGACACAGAGGCATGGAAGGAAGCACAGCAGAAGACTAAAGTTAACCAACAGCCGTTGTTTGGAATGTGGGACAATCAACACACTCCGTTCGACAATGAAATCAAATATCCAAATAGCACATTCGCAGGAGCGAAAATATTTTCTTATGCCACTTCAGACACCGCGACCACAGACACGGTGCTGGGCATAAAGGTCAAGTACAATACCATAAACAATGTAGGAGACATAGTGTTCGAGTCTGACCACACGTCAGGAACGTTTACCTATAAAGACGGAAATAAAACAATCACTAAAAACCTTGCGGAAGGACATCTACACTACACCACTGGTAGAACCACGCACAATTCAAGGAGCGCCTGGATCAAGAGGACCAACGAGAGCCGACAGCGTGTGATCAGGACTTTCATAGTTGATGACACGGAGAAACAGTTGTTCCCGATAGACTTCTATAAAAACTCATTTTCACTCACAGACCTTACAGTGTCGGTTTCGGTTAACGGTGTAAGGAAAACATTAAACACAGATTACACATTAGTGGATGGCACAAAAAACAAGTATGTGAGGTTCAACAGCGATTTAAAAATCGATGATCAGATCCGGATAGCGGCGCACAGCAGTGCTGACAAGATCACTGACAAGGGCATATACGAGATTCCAGAGAACCTTGCCACCAACAGTCTAAACCAACAACTTGGAACATTCACCTACGGACAGATATTGAACCACGTGAGGGACATATTTGACAAGAACCAAGACATCACGGGTGCGATACCTGGAACCAGCAACCTACGTGACAGACCAGATGCCAGATTGAAAGGTGGGACCATACACCAGCATGAGGCCCCACTGCTCCCGGCCATCTTTGGATTAATAGACCAGGAGACCAATATTGCTACTAGTATAGACTACGTGAACCAAGAGTACGAGAAGTGGTACAACGCTTTCTTGACACACGCCACAGGAACCGCCTACGAGGGAGTGGCCGCTGACAGGGTGGACGAGATCATAACAGCCATCACGCCAGGCAGGAACAACACCTTTCCGTTCTTCTACGAGGACATGATAGGTTGGGGAGAGAATGTCAGCACCAGGTCATACACGGTTCAAGGGTCATCACAGACGGAATACGCTCTTGATTCACAACACGACATCACAACACTCAGCAACAGGGCAGTGTACGTTTACCTAAACGGTGCACAACTACTGCTTGGTTCAGATTACACATTCAGCACCACTGATGACAGCGTCAACATAACAAAAGCACTGGTCGAGGGTGACAAAGTAGTGATCAAGGACTACCCAGATACCACAGGCAGTTACATGCCACCGTCACCGACCAAGTTGGGAATGTATCCCAAGTTCAAACCAGAAGCATTCACTGACGACACATACTTGACCAGCACGCCAGTGATCAGGAAACATGATGGATCCATTATCAAGGCCTATGGCGATGAGCGCGATGACCTTATACTGGAACTGGAGAAGCGAATCTATAACAACATCAAAGTAAATTATGATTCGTCCCTGATTGACTTACACGATGTGATGCCCAGCGCCTTCACATCAACGGAATACACACTGCAGGAGATCACAGATGTGATGGGACCAGACTTCTACCAGTGGGCGGGCAGGAACAACGTGCAGTACATCAACAACACAATCTTTTCTGAAGGTTTTCCGTTCACTTACAATTATGCCAAGTCAACTGACAGGTTGAACAAACAGACTCTGCCGGGACACTGGAGGGGCATCTACATGTATTTCTATGACACCGACTCACCGCACACCAGACCTTGGGAGATGTTGGGACACTCGGAGAAGCCCACCAACTGGGACAGCACCTATGGAACAGCACCTTACACGTCAGGCAATGACGTGTTGTGGAACAAGATTGCCACGGAGCCAGGCAGGTACGGAAAACCAGACATAAGATCATACCTACCAGTGGACGCCTCGGGCAACTTACTGGATCCGATTGCGGCCGGACTGGTAGACAACTTTGACATACCGGGAAGACAGGCCTCTTGGAAGTTTGGTGACCAAGCTCCAGCGGAGACGGCATGGAGGAGATCCAGTTCTTATCCGTTCACTGTTATGAAAACACTGGCACTGACCAAGCCTGCCAAGTTTTTCAGCAACCTGTTCGATCCGTCAAGATTGACCACCAACACGGCGGGCAACCAGATATACACAGAGACCGGAATCAGGAAGACACTGGCAACGGCCAAGTACCATCTCGAAACCAGCACAGACAACAACACAGGGATCACTACTAGATATCAGACAGCGGGATACCAACCTTTCGTGGTCAACTATCTGGTGTCAAAAAATTTAGATCCCGGGACTTTCTATTATGACAAAATGAAGAACTTGTTAGTACAGTTGGCCTACAAGTTGGGCGGATTCACAGACAAGGACAACATCAAAATATTGACAGATTCTGTTTCTCCGGGATCAAAGTCAGGATCAAAATTTATTCCAGACGAGAACTACAAGATCCTGTTCAGGACATCAAATCCTGTTAAGAGCTTTGATTATTCTGGTGTTCTGATAGAGAAGAACACTGACACCAGCAGTGACGGATCAACACTGTTGGGTGGTTACAAGGTATTGGGTTACAGCACGATTAAACCTTACTTCAACTTCAATTATCCTGTTAAGACCACAACGAGCACAGCAGTATCTGTGCAGGGATCACAACAGATTAAACAGTACGCCTCTTATCAGGAAACTGTGCAGACCATACCATATGGGCATGTGTTTGACACCATACAGGACGTGGCCGACTTCCTGTTCGGTTACGGACACTGGTTGGAAGACCAAGGATTCAGATTCAATAAGTTCTCAAATGAACTGAAGGAAACACTCAACTGGGCCAACGCTGTGAGGGAATTCCTGTTCTGGACCACACAGGAGTGGGCGCCAGGATCGGTAGTTACGGTTTCTCCGGCCGCGGATGGTTTTGAACTAGACACAAATAATTCCATAGTGGGAAGATTACGGAACCTAGCGGGTGATTACTCATTGCTAGATGCAGGTGGCAGAAAGGTTGACATAAGAGAAATTTCTACCAAGAGAGTGGGCAAGACATTTGAGTTAGGAGTGAAATCAGACAGCATAGGCGTATACAACATAGCATTGAACACGGTGCAGAAGGAACACATCTTTTTATTTGATAATTCGACTGTGTTCGCAGACATCATCTATGAACCATTCACAGGATTCAGACAGCAGAGATTGAAACTAGTGGGTTGGAAGACGGCCAATTGGAATGGCGACTACTACGCACCGGGTTTTATGTTCGACGCCGCACAGGTGACATACTGGTTGGCCAATACCGATTACAGAATAGGCGATAGCATAGAATACCAAGGCAAGTTCTACGTTGCCAAGTTGAACCATACTTCAGGTAACACATTCGACAACACAAAGTGGTTTCTGAAAGCAGACAAGCCCGCACCACAGTTGATACCTAACTTTGACTACAAGATCGCACAGTTCAACGATTTCTACAATTTAGAGACCAACAACTTCGATGAGTCACAGCAACAGTTGGCACAGAGATTGATAGGATATCAGAGCAGGGACTACCTGGAGAACCTTTTCGTCAACGACGTGTCACAGTACAAGTTCTATCAGGGCTACATCAGGGAGAAGGGCACGCAGAATGCCATGAACAAGATTTTAAAGGCACAGTACGAAGGATCAAACATACAGTTGGACCTATATCCAGAGTGGATGATCAGGACCGGTCGTTTTGGTAACACCGATTCCGTGGAGAACATACAGATCACTCTTCGTGATGATGAGATTACAGCGGACCCACAGAGCATAGAATTACTGGACACATCCAACGACACCAAGGAATACGCAAGATCAGAGGCAATCGTCAGGAATAAATTGTACAATAAACCCGTAGACTATACTGCCTCCAGCACTTTCTCTAGATTGGATTACACCCAGGAGGGAACAGATAGAGACACCGCACAGGTGTACAAGACAGCGGGATACCCACAGTTAAATCAGGTCCAGCACACGGCGTTCAACATAGATGACATTCTCAACATTGACATGAATGCGATAGCGGCCAATGATTTAATATGGGTGGCCAATAAGACCAACAGGGATTGGGACGTGTTGAGATTGACCAGCGCTGGCATTAAGATAGCCACCTTAAGAAGCATCAACAATGCAACCCAACTGGAGATAACATTCACAGGATCACATGGACTTTCTGCAGGCACGACAACCACGCAGGCCGACTACTTTGGGATATCCAACAGTGAAGAGCAAACACTGAACAGGGCTTTCATTGTAGCAGGAACGCCAGATCACAGGACCGTGATTATAGACTATGACGGTAACACAGGATTTATTCCAACGTTAGAGGACGGGTCGACGGCCGACAGTTACGGTAACGTATACAAATTCGTGTCGGTGAGGTTATCATCGATGGACAACGTCAACGATCTCTTGAGTTATTCAGAATATTTGGACAAAAACGATGCCATAGAACGCGAAGGAGACAAGGTTTTTGCGGACGCAGACAGTTCGGGATTATGGAGAGTGTACGAGAAACAGGATCCTTACACACAAAGATTAGTGCTTTCTCCAGATTCGATCACCACCGAACAGGAGTTTGGACACCGCGTGGTGGCCAGGAATGACGGAAGGACGGTGATAATATCAGCACCGGGCAAGGGACAGGGCGAAGTGCACTTCCTGTTCAGGACCACGTCCACGGCGGGCACGCTTCTACAATCACAGTCGGTAGGCACAATGACCGACAATGACGACAACACCAGCAGACTGGGTGACTCACTGTCTATAAGCACAGACGAGAATTTCGTTGTCGCGGGTGCTCCTTACTGCAACACTATCGGATCAGACGGAAGTACTAGATTCACAGATTCCGGATTGCTCAAGGTTTACGTGTGGGATCCAAGCACATTTAAATTTGGAATACTGTCAACGGTGACGCCACCGACGGACGAGGCATCGCAGAACTTTGGATGGGCGCACAAGATTTCAGAACCGACAACAGCGTCGGTGAGGGACACGGCCCAGAAGTACATGTTCGTGTCAGCACCAGGACACAGCAATGACACGGGAAGGGTGTACCTGTACACCTGGGGCATAGGCGAGGACGGATCAACCTACGACACATGGACACAGGACTACACCATAGAGGCACCGGATGGTGGCTCGGGACAGAGGTTCGGCCACAGGATAGCGGCCAACGACAACGGTGACATCTTGGCTGTCACTTCAGTGGCACCGGGCAACGCCGGCAAAGTAGAGATATTCGTGAGGACATCACAGAGCTCTGATGGAAGCACACAGAACTCGTTCGCACTGGCACAGACCCTGACGGGGGTGACCAGCGATGGATCCAGCATCAACACAGCATTCGGTGAATCCATAGCCATGAGCAAGGACGGCACCACGCTGATCATAGGTGCGCCGGGTGTTGATGGAACGGAGCAACCAGATGCCGGGGCGATCTACCACTACAAGTGGAATGCGGATGGGTCAACCAACACCTACACTCTACAGCAGACCATAAACGCACCAGACACACAGTCAAACATGAAGTTCGGAACCAGCATAGACATCAACCAGTCGGCAACAAGATTGGTGATAGGTGCGGAGAAGTTTGCCAACGCTCGTGAGATGAAGTTTGATTCGGGCGAGACCACGTTCGACCTACAGGACACAACAATAGTTGATTCCAACGTGGAATCGGGAGGGGCCTACACAGCAACCATGTACAATACCAAGTTCGTTGTGGACGATATGTTGATCACGGACAACGTGTCAGCCGACGACGACTTTGGAAAGGGAGTCTGCATGATTGATAATTCTGTCTTTGTTGGCGCACCGAGAGATGACGGTAACACGACATCAGATGGAAGTAGTAAAGTGTCCAATGACGGTACGGTGGCTTGTTTTGATCTTACTGTCAACGGTGAGTATGCCTGGAAGAACCTGGTAACAGAGACTCCGTTGATAGACACAGAGAAACTAGGGCAGGTGTTTGAATTCAATAATAAAACCAAACAGATCAGAGATTATTATGAACTGTATGATCCTGTCAAAGGAAGAATACCAGGAGTAGCGGACAGGGAGATCAACATCAAGACCACGTGGGATCCGGCCACTTACAATTTTGGTACTGACTCCAGCACGAAGACATCATGGGCCGCGGATCACCTAGGTGAAGTATGGTGGGACCTATCCACGGTCAAGTGGTTATGGTATGAGCAAGACACACAGGAATACAAGGTCAACAACTGGGGTAATACGT
>Ga0255751_10003398_pt1 | contig 14629 bp, 9 predicted proteins | sample 071ome_20_FD_179951 | JGI IMG/M metagenome (GOLD analysis project Ga0255751, IMG submission 179951) | Coastal salt marsh microbial communities from the Groves Creek Marsh, Skidaway Island, Georgia - 071412BT metaG (version 2) | ecosystem: Environmental > Aquatic > Marine > Intertidal zone > Salt...
CCAGACTGGGCGAGGGAGTCTCATCAAGTATGTCTCCTCCTCCAACGTCGTCATCAGAGGTTTCACTCGTGGGGTCGCGTGCGTCGAGGAATGCGACAGCGCCAACGTCCCACATGAAATCGAGAGTTGGCGTTGACGTCGGCGTCGCCGATTGATGGCGGATGAGTATTACACAGACTAGACCGACGCGATGTATCGGGAGTGGTTCATCTAGGAAATGTATCGCAAATACGTGGAGAAGCCCGTCCAAGGCAAATCGCGATTTTCTGACATGTATGTAGACATTACGCCGCGATGGACGCTTCTGAGTTTGCCTTGGCGCGAGCGACAAAGACTTCTTGAGCTGCGGCGACGTTTTCGGTCTTACCGCCCCACGCCTTGAGGCAACTCGCTTGGAGAGCGCGTCCGTAAGAGAACGAGAGCGTCCACGGACGTCGAGCGATGCCGCCAGTGTTCATCAAGCGAAGACGTTCGGTGGCTTGCTCTTCCGTTTGACCACCAGACAAGAACAAAATTCCCGGCACAGACGGCGGGACCGTGTCTCGGAGAGCCAAGACGGTCATATCTGCGATTTGTTGGTCCGTAGTATCTTGTCCACAGCTCGATCCCGGAGTCACCATGTTCGGTTTGAGGATCATGCCGTCCATGGCGACGCCGTGCAACCGAAGCGCCGAAAAGACGGCGTCGAGGACGCGCTTCGTCGTCTCGAAGCAAACTTCGATGGAGTGCGAGCCATCCATGAGAATCTCGGGCTCGACGATCGGCACCAAACCGTTCGCTTGGCAAATCGACGCGTATCTCGCCAACCCGTTTGCGTTCTCTCTCACCGCGAGTTCGCTCGGAAAACCGCGCGCCGGGTTAATATTCATAACCGCGCGCCACTTGGCGAATCGAGCTCCGAGCTCGTAATACTCCTTACATCTCGCCCCCAATCCGTCCAATCCGCCCGTCGTCGTCTCGTCTTCGCTGCCCGGCAGCGCGACGACGCCTGCGTCCACCTTGATTCCCGGAACCACGCCTCTCTTCGTCAACTCCTCGACAAAGCTCACCCCATCGCTCTTACCCGTCGATCGAATCGTTTCATCAAACATAATGACACCGCTGACGTACTCCTCCCATCCCGACGCCGTGAAGAGCAGCGTGCGCAGCGCGACGCGGTGTTCGAGCGTGTTTTCGAGACCAATCGAAGCGAGTCTCTTTCCAATCGTCCCCGTCGACTCGTCCGCCGCGAGGACACCCTTTCCGGGCGTGGACAATCGCAGCGCGGTCGCTCTGAGTTCTTCACCGTACGTCGACATCGTCGCGATAGGTTGCGTCGGCGTCTTCGGCGTCCACCCGTCGTCGTCTGCCGGCGTCGTGACGTGGATTTTCTTATCCTCAGCGAAACATATTTGTATGCATAAACAGTAACCCATATTGATCCACCCGACGAGCGATGGCGAACGTCGCGTCGCGACCGCCGCGTCACATCGCGACGACGCGCTCGCACCGGCGAACCATGTCGCCGAAGACGCAGGTCGCCGCCTGGATCGCCGCGGCGTCCAACCTGCGCGACGACGCGCGCGCGTTCAATCGAGAACTGTCGAAATGGGTGCGCGGCTCGGGGAGACACTTAAATTCAGGCGGTAAAAACTCGGCGCCGACGCGCGCGCCGAACGGTGCGATCGATCTCAGGATGGCGTTCGTCTACGCCGTGGCGATGTTTGTCTTCAACTGGGCGCTGCGCGTGCTCTTGGTGGAGCCGGTGGCGAAGAGGCTGTTGGGTTTCGCCGACGGGAAGGCGATGACGCGGGGGCGCCGGGCAAAGGTGGAAAAGTTTGCGCAGAGCGCGCTGGAGATGGTGACGTACGGGGCGTTCAGCGTGTTCGGTATGGCTATCGTACCGCAGCAGACGTGGTTTTGGCCGTCGGCGTCGTGGTGGATCGGGTTTCCGAAGAAAACCTTGGCTGTGGACGGCGCGCTGCGGTGTTATTACTTGGCGTACGGAGCGCGTTACGCCGCGGGAGCGCTCAACGTTTTACTCGAGCACAAGCGCAAAGACTTTTGGTCGATGCAGATTCATCACTTTGCAACAATTGGTGTGATTTGGGTCTCTTACGCCTACGGTTGGACGCGCGTCGGAGCCATCATCATGCTCGTGCTCGACCCGGCGGACGTTCCGTTGCACGCCGCCAAGTGCGCCAAGTACATCGGAGACGCTCGAGGTAAAAAGAAGTTTCAACTCGCCGCCGACGTGCTCTTTGGCATTTTTCTCGTCACATTCTTCGTGATGCGTTTGGTCATGTACCCTTACGTCGTGTGGAGCTCACACTTTGAGGCGAGAAACTACTTCCCGCCGAGCGTCGGGTACTGGACGTGCGTCGTCCTGCTGTATATTATTCTCGCGTTACAAGTGTACTGGTTCAAGCTGATCCTCAACGTAGTTCATCGAGTTTTAGTCACCGGGTCGGCAGAGGACGTCAGAAGCGACGACGAGGACGAGGACGAGGACGACGAAACGAGCGCGGCTCGGGCGAAGAAGAATGCCTGACGCTTCGCTTTGTTTTGTTTCTTTGCAATAATCAAATCAATTCTTTCCGTGTTTACACCCCACTCTGCGTCGCCTGCACCGCGCCACTGTCGAGAGAAACATGCCCCGAACCGCGTCGACGTCGCGACTGACGACCGGACCGGTGTCGTCGACGCGATTTCGCTCGAGGCGCCGCGGCGTCGGCGTCGTCGCGAACGCTCGAGCCAGGGACGCCGCGCGAAAGCAATGGATGGATAAATCTATCGCCGTCGTCGGCGCCGGTCCGTCCGGTCTCGCCACCGCGCTCGCGCTTCGGAAGCGTGGGATCGATAACGTTCAAGTGTTTGATAGAGTGTCGGAGATTAAACCGAACATCGGGGGTGGGTTTAACCTGAATGGCGGCGCGCGGGTGCTGTGCGAGCTCGGGTTGGAGGACGCGTACGCAGAGTTGGCGAACGATTTGCTCGGTGTCAAGTCTCGGAGAGTGGATGGAGGTCAGACTTTGTTTGAAGTCAAGGTGCACGATGAAATTCGGCGAGACGAAGGGGCGAGAGAGGCGTTGGTGAGTGAAAAGGGAAAGGTTCTCGCCGGAACGGTACAGAGAGCCGATTTGCAGCGAGCGATGGCGGCGGCGCTTCCGGATGAATGTTTGGCGCTCGGTCGAGGGGTGAAGACGGTGTCGTCGAGCTCTGGAGCGGCGCAAATCGAGTTTGAAGACGGGACGAGCGAGTCGTTCGATTTAGTCATCGGAGCTGACGGAATCGATAGTCGAGTCCGACCGGCGGTCGACGGGAAGCGATCTACGCCAAAGTATAGTGGCATCAGAATCGTGTTTGGATGTACGCCGGCGGGTTCGGAAGCGCGACCGGCGAGCGATGTTAACACCGCGCACCAGTGGTTTGCCGATGGGGCGTACATGCTCGTCTTCTCGGGTGGAGGCGACGCACCCGGGGCGAAGCAACACAACATCGCGCTTTGCATTCAAGACGAAGCCAAGCGAGACGAAAACACGGCGTGGCGCGCGAAATCTGCGGCAAAGGAGGAAGCTATCGCGCTCATGCGTGAGAAGGGTATTCCAGATGGCGCAATCAACGTCGCCGAGGCGTGCGATAGATTTTTCGACGTCGGCGTGCACTATCACGACGTACTGGACACGTGGAGCGACTCGGAAGGAACGGTGGCGCTCGTGGGTGACGCGTGTCACGCGATGCCGCCATTCCTAGGACAAGGTGCAAACCAAGCGATGCAAGACGCGCTCTGCATCGCGACGCAGCTTTCCGAAGTCGGCACAAAGTACGACACGGTCAAGGCTGCGCTCAACGCGTACGAGGCTATTCGGAAGCCCCCGACGGCGGCGATTATGCAAAGCTCGCGGTTCATCGGGGCGTTGGAGACTGGCGCTGGACCAGTCAGTTTGTTTAGAGATTTAGCGTTTTTCATAGCGGGCACGCTCGGTATTACCGCAAAAGTATTCTTGAGCGGCGCGATGCCGAGATTTGGCGACGAAGAGGCGGCGAACTGAGTTGTAAAAATAAAGAATTAAACTGTCTTTACATGAAGCGAAAACGCCTTACTATACATTTGCTTTGCGAAACTGAGTGGTGGCTAATACGGCGAATTCGGACTCTTTTTCGTCTTCATAGGAATGATAATGTTTGAAGTCGACGGTGGTTTCATATCCTTGATGTCGTCAAGCTGAATCTGAGTGGTTACCTTCTCCACGCCGCGGATCAGCTTCATCTCCACCGTCTCCCCGACTTGGAGCTTGTCCAGCGTGCGATACAAATCACTCGAGTCTTGGATGGGCTCTCCAGCGAGTTCAATGATGATATCTCCGAGAATTAAGCGTCCAGATTCGTCTCGCGAAGTTGAACGTACGCCCGCTCGGTAAGCCGGCCCTCCCTCGCGAGCGTCGAGAACGAGGACGCCGCCTAAACCGAGCTGGTCCAAAGCTCCGTCTGGCGCGAACGAGATGCCGAGGATTGGACGGGTCACTCGGCCTGTGCGAATGATTTGATCCACGATACCGCTCACCATGTCGCTTGGAAGCGCGAATCCGACGCCGCTCGACGTCCCAGACGCGCTATAAATGGCGGTGTTTATACCGATCAACTGTCCGCTTGAGTTGAGCAAAGGGCCTCCGCTGTTCCCGGGATTGATTGCGGCATCCGTCTGAATGATCCCATCGATCGGCCTACCCGTGTTCCCGCTCTGAATCTCGCGCCCAAGGCCGCTGATGATACCAGTCGTGAGCGTGTGATCCAAGCCGAACGGGTTGCCGATGGCGTACACGCGCTGTCCGACCATGGCTTCTCCGCTCGTACCGATGACGAGCGGCTTCATCACCCGCAACGCCTCTGGATCCGTCACCTGCAACACGGCAATGTCCTTATCGTCGTCAAACCCCACAATGGCTGCGTCGAAGACTTTCTGCTTCGCGACGCCGCCCTCTTTCGGCAGGAAAGACACCTTGAGCTGATTCGCCTTGTCGATGACGTGGTAGTTGGTGACAATGTGCCCCTTTGCGTCCCACACGATGCCGCTCCCTGCCCCTTGCGGGGCCTCCGTAAGGTTCAAAGTGAACGCATCGCGCCGCACCGCAACATTCGTAATGTACACCACGCTCGACTTGGCGTCGTTAAACAGATTCACCGTCTCCCTCTCCCCGTCGGTGAGTCTCTGTTTGACTTGCACCGTCCTGTACGTAGCGTCTCGCGTCTCGCTCTTCGCCGGCATCGGCAGGTTCACCGGGCCATCGCCTCGCGGAAACACACCGGGTTCAACGAACGCGCGTCTTTCGTCCCCGAATGGAATCTCCCCATCCTCCTCGTCGCCGTCCGCGCCATCGATGGGTGCCCTCGGGTCAAAGTAATACCGCCCGCCATCCGCGCGCGCATCCGCCACGAAATGAGATTCCAACTCACGCCTCGGGCCGACCGCCGCCTCGCCGCCATCGAACGCCCGCGCATCCATCGCGATTTGCATCGTCAACGCTACCGCCGTCGCTGCGCACCCCGCTCGACGCGCGAGATCGCGCGCTGCGTCGGTAAAGTCGGCACTCTGGGCACCTCGCACGCGTGACGTAACGTCTTCCCTTTCGCCGTCGCGCGCGCGCATCGTCGTCGCGACGCGCGCGGCGCTGCGTCGGCGTAGGAGACGACGCGATCGATCCTTCGCGTCGCATCGCGTCGGTAAAACCGCCGCCTCGGTCGCGACGACGGTTGCGAACATTGTTTTGTAACGAAGCGACGAAGTGTGAGGTGGGCGCTGAATCCTCACAACCCTGCGCGTCATGGACGCCCGCGACGACGACGCCCGCCCGTCGGGCGTCTCGGCGACGCACGCGCGACACATAGAGATCCTGTGTCGGTACTACGCGCGCGAAGGACCGGCGTTCGAGCGACGGGCGTGCGAGGAACGAGCGTACGAGGATGGCTTTGAGTTTTTGCCGAGGGTGGACTCGGACGACGGAACGCTTCGCTTCGTCGACGATCGGGGCGGTGGGACGACGGAAGGGGTTCTGGCGGCAAGGGAGATGTACGCAACGGAACGGAGACGGGCGTTGGAGGCGCACGCGGCGTTTGCGGGAACGATGTTTGTGGATGATTTACAGACGCTGTCGAATTGCGAGGGAGCGGACGCGGATCGAGTCAAAGACGCGTCGGCGAACGCGCGAATCGAGGACGCGGCTGGCGACGATCGGGGTGGGGGGAGCTTGACTGCGGATGAGATGGCTGCGGCGGTGTCTCGGGCGCAAGAGATTGCGCAGAGACTCTTTGCGAGCGCGGAGACGACGTCGAGCCAGCCGCCGACGGAGGACGCGGAACGAGCCGCAACGCCGAAAGCCATCGAAACGCAGGACGCGGGCGCGCGCCAGACGATTGTGGTTGACTTTGGCGCCGATGGAGCGGTGACCATGTCTCGACGCGGGGAGGAAAACTCGACGCCGGGGGCGGGTACGCAGGGTGACGACGACGACGACGACGACTTTGACTTTGATACGCTCTTGTCCGGTTTCGTGAGAGAAGAGATTGAAGAAGCTATAAACGTGGGGGTTAACGCGAACGCCGAGGCCGGAACCACGGTGAACGATAACGCCGCGGAAACCCCTGCGGTGGAAGCCGCTGTGGAACCTCCCGCGTCGACGGAGGCGGAGGAGATCGCCATCGCAGAAAATCCGCCAACGAAACCGACTGAAACGCCGGTCAACAAGGCGGAGGAAACGGTCGATCTTTCGCTCCTCTTCCCGAGCTCGAAGCGTAAACCTGTGGGTAACTTGGGCGGATTTGAAGAAATTATGAAGCCGAAGAAGAAGAAGAAACCGAAGAAGCCCAAGTATGCGCCGACGCCGAAACTCACGGATGATCTCGTCGGTCTCCCAGTTCGGAGCGAGGACCAAGATGATGACGACGAGCTCGAAGAGACGGACGTGGACGACTCTCCGCAAGTGACCGAAGCTGTTGACGAAGTATTCTTCCTTCCGGGACGCCCTGTGAAAACGAGGGTTCCAGTTGAAGAGGATGAAGACGTGACGCAACGAGTCGCAGAGGAGACAAATAAAGAGACTGAGGTTGAGGTTCTCGCGACGACAGACGTCGAGGATGAAGGTGAGGACGATGTGGTGACGGTAGTTGAAGCAACCGAGGTTCTCGCGACGACAGATGTCGAAGACGAAGGCGAGGAAGAGGTATTCCAACTTCCGGGGCGTCCGGTTATGAAAGTGTCGGAGCCCGTCACCCCAGTCAAAGAAGTTGTCGCGTTCATGCTTCCGGGCAAACCTGTGCGAAAGCAGGAAGAACAAACAAAAGAGCCCACACCAAAGCAAGAGAAGAAAAAGGTGGGAAGACCTCCAAAGAAGGAGAAGACGCCGGAGGCCACGACGACCGAGCCAGCTTCGACCGCATTCGCGTTGCCTGGGAGACCGGTCAACATCGCACCCATGTTTCCGGGTAAGCCGATCGAAAAGAACGCGCGCCCGAAGCAGACTAAGAGTGCACGAGCGCCGATTGCAATCCCGCCGCCCGTCGAAGACAAGGAGCGAGAGTCATCAGAGGAGAGAACCTCGACGCCCGTGCCCGCCGCGGAACCGGAAGTGAAACCTGTAGCGTCAACATCACCAAAACTCGTCGATTCGCCTGCCGATTGTGCGAACGACGGCTTGCCGGGCTTGCCGGCATCCAAGACGAAGGGTCAGAAGAAGCTTCCTCCCAAGATTGTCGCCGACACGGTGCTCGCGCAGCGCGTCATGGCGTTTATCAAGTCTACGCTGCAGACGCAAGAATTGACGAGACCGCAGTACAAGATGATTTTGCGCAAGAGCATGCATAAAGTCATCACGACCGTTCCCGACAAGTTCAGTCAAAACACCGAAGAAGGCGCTTCTTCGTTCCTGACGGATTCGAGAAAGCGCAAAATCAACACGCTGCTCGACGCGTACATTGTGCGAGTGAGGACGCGCACGCAGGGGCCGAAAGGATCCACGCCGAATGTATGATTAAGTACAAGATTGTTTATGGGACGCATGATCGGTGTGTCTTATCGTGTTTCATCGCAGAAACACCACTTAGCCAGAAAAGAAAGAAATCCCTAGCATCAATAGCACATTGCAATTCAACGTCATGATTCATTTTGGCACAACTTTGCGTCGCGAAGCGTTCCGAACACTCTTTGATATCTCTTTATTCAATTTTGTAGCTAATAAGAAAGAAATACTGTTGCATAGACGCTCTACTCACTTACTCGATATTCACCAACCCCGTGATTCGGCGGAACTCGTCAGTGTACGCCGAGTCGCCGTTCGCCGCCGACGGCGCGGAAACCGCCGCCGACGCCTTCTTCTTCTCCCCCTCCGCTCGCTTGACTCGGCTGTACAAGAAGACACCGAACAATGCGAGAGCGGTACCCGCCATGTTGAGGCTGGACACCGGATTCTTGAAATACAGTAACGTCACGACAATGACGGTGACGCGCTTCATGCAGTTACCGACAGAGTGTGTCACTGGCGAGACGCGAGAAAGAATCATGTACGAAATTTGCTGGTACATTTGAAAGCAAAATCCGGCAATCAAGAGGCGCTTCGCGAGCTCTTGGAAGCTCACACCGACTGCAGCCATGGCGCTCGGGGTGAAACGAACGCCTTCGATGCCGACGGCGATCGGAAGGCACACCAAACAGCTGAGCATGGTGATGACGCTGAAGAGGTTGATGTTGTCGATGGCCCCTTTGATGGAAGACAATCCCATCATCTTCTTGCTCAACACATTTCTCGATTGAAAGGTAATGTTAGAGCCCATGGCGGAGAGGAAACCCGCCCAGTTGAAGCTCACTTCGGTGATGGAGGCGAGCGCGACGCCCCCGACGACGGGAACGAGCGCTCCCATGACGGCCAACGATGGAATGTCCCCCAAGAACAACGCCGAGAGTAACACCGAAAAGAAGGGCTCCATCGCCTTGATGGTGTGCGTGAACGACACCGCCACCTTGCCCAGAGACACATTCGTCAACAAGTTACCGACGGTATGAATCACAGCCAACGGAACAATCGGCTTGAGCATCTCCTTATTCAGCGTCGGCGGTTTCTTCGCCCCGCTCGCCCACATAGCCGCGATCAGCGCGCTCCCGACCCCGAGTTCAATCAGCGTCACCGTCACCGGGTACGGGAAGCTCTTCAAAATTTGTTTGTTATAAATGTTAAACACAATGTTGAACCCGTACCAGCACATGAAGAGCGCGAGAAGCAACCCAGCGTTCAACGCGTCCTTGCCCCGCGCCTTCCAAACCTCGCCCTTATCCGCGGTCGCGTTCGCCCGCGGCGCCGTCCCGCGTCGTCGTCCCCGCGTCTCGCGTCGTCCCGCCCCGGCGATCATCGCGCGATGCATCACCCTCGTCATCTTCACCGCGTCGCCGTCGCCTCGCGTCGCCTCCGCGACAACCGCGGCTCTCGCGACGCGTCTTTCGATGCCACAGCCAGCCGCCGCCGCCGGTCGACATTCACCGATCTTTTGCGCCGCTCTTCCCATCGTGCGCGTCGTCGTCGCGCGTCGCGCCATCGTCGCCGCGTTCGGCGTCATCGCGGTGGACATCGTCGCGTCGTCGTTCGATCGGTCGGTCGGCGTCCGTCCCTCGTCGACGTCTGTCGCGACGCGGCCGTCGCGCGAGGGTAATCTAATCGACGCATCTTTAAAAAACCACCCAGGTGTATGTTTAAACAGTATGTAGGGTTTTGGAAAGAAGCCCTGCATCGCTCTGTCGGTGCTCTCTGACCAGGGCGAACACCGCTCGGGGAACTTTTCGATTGGCGTGCGATTCCACCGCGGGCGTCGGGCTTTGGTTTCGGTTCCCCCGCGCGGGTCGGTTCGTTGGATCGGGACTCGTCGCGGCGCTGGCGTCGTTCGTTCGGTCGTTCGTTCGTTCGGTCGGTCCGCCGGAGCTCTGGCGGAGGAACGGCGCTCCGCGCGACTGGCGCGTCCGTCCATCCGTCCATCCGTCGCTAAATAGAAATCTAAATGTTACATGCGCGCGCGCGCGCGCTCAGATGAAGGGAATCATGGCTCGACACCGCGCCGGGTATCGCCGAGGAAAGGTTTCGCGGTACCACCTCGCCGTCGCCGCGGCGCGCGGATACAGATTGGCAAAGGTCCAAAACGCAAACGCGCGCGCGGCTCGAACGTGTGGACACAAAGCGGCGAACGCGGTCCACTCGATGAGCTCACCGAGGTAGTGCGGACATGCGACGAGGTAGAAAAGACCGCCTCTGGGCATGACGTAACGCCCAGAGCGCTCAGACTCGGGGGCGGACGCCGCCGTAGCTCGCAAACGCCGAAGCTTCGCGTCGTGATAGACGTTGATGAAGACACCGAGAACGAAAGCGACGACGGCGTATCGAAGATGGAGCTCATTCGCTGGCGCTTGACCTCTGTACGCGAGCTCGGAGCCGACGAGAATACCGTTCACGACGTTGAACGCCACCGCGGACGAGACGGTTATCCACGCCGTGGGTCCAAGCGAACGGGTGAGTGGGTACACCACCGCTCGGTGCGCGTAGTGCGCAAACCACACCGCGACGAGCGCGCGGACGTACGCCGGGTCGCTCGATCCGCCTTTTGCAAACTCGGGGAAGATTTCCGACCCGCGGGTGACGCCCAACCAGAGGAAGATTGGGCTGGGAATCTCTTGTAAAAACCAACCCAACCCGCCGCGCATCTTTGGACCCCAACCGGCGGCGAAAAACTTGCCGTACGGGGCGTTGGTGGTGAAGAGGAAAGGGAAAGTCACCGCCGCGATGGCGACCCAGGCGGTGAGGACCTGGTCGTGGGATACCATCGTACCAGAGGCGCGGCCCGAACGGGCGGTGCGCGCGGATGCGCCGACGCCGCGGTTTGAAGACGGGTCCGGGGCGCCGCGACCCATTTGATAGCGAGGCAACAAACCCGGCAGACTCAGCGCTTCTTGACGACGCTCAAGAGCTCTGCGCGGGTGTAAAAGGCTCTGAAATCCTTCTTGCGGTTCACCTTGGCGTACTTGACGTCGCGATAAATCAAATAGAACAACGGGAAGACGGTGAATAGCGTCGTCAACGCGAGGAGGTTGTAATCCTCGCGCGCCAACGCGTCGCAACACGTCTCCTGAATCGGATTCCAGTACACCCTCGGGGCGTTGAGATCGATGGAGAGCTCGTGGAGGACGCTAGTGCGTCTGAGCGCGCCGATGCTCATCTCGTACTTGCGCTCGAAGGATTGCTGAAAGTCCAAGTGTAAAAAGTGTAGCTCCGTCTGACCGGCGTCGAGCGCCTCGACGGGGGCGCGCAGACACTCGCTCAGACCCTTCAAACCGTACCACTCCGTCTTTGCGTCGTAACTCTCGTCGTAAGCGACGCTGCAGTTTCTGTGTCCGCCCCAATTGTTATCGCACACGTACCACAGCGGCACCGGATCCCGCGTCGCCCAACCGTCGCGAGTCACCGGCACGGCGCAGTACGTCCCACTCGCCTCCGCCCCAGCCTTATACATGTACTTTTCATCCGGCGGCGGAAGCGTCGCGTGGTACTCCCCCATCAAATCAAACCTAAAGTGCTCCTTCCGAATGTCTACGAGCGAAATCGCATCCGCGTCCTTGGCGTCGACGCGCAACCCGCCCACCGTCGCTCGCTCCACAACCACCGGGTCCGTTCGACTCCACGGACTCAGCGCGCTCGTCGCCGTCAGCGTCGCCGGAAGCAGACTCAACGCCAAACCAATCGTCGCGTGTTCTGCGTACCTCGTCGGCCGCTTCGCGATCGCTCGAACCGCGCCCAACAAACACGCCGCTCCGCACGTCGTCGCTCCAAAGTACACCCCACCCACGCACGCGCACCCGATCGCCGGGGCGTACACGAGCATCCAACCCATCGCGAACCCGATCGCCTTGAACGTCGCCCGCTCCCACCGCCCCAGCATCGCCGTCGCCGTCTCGAATCGTCGCGAAAAGAGCGTCCACGCGCCCGCGGCTCGTTTCAACGCCCGTCTCCAGCGTCGCGAAAACGTCGTGGGCGTCTTCGTCGTCGGCGTCTTCGCCATCCCGCGCCGGGCAGTGGACGCGGCGAACAACGCGGCGAGCCACCCACCGGCGCGCTTCGACGAGGAACGACGACGACGCGGCGTCGGCGACGGCATCGTTGTTAGTGCGCGCGCGCGCGCAGTTGTAACGACTTTTTTTGGTTTGACAAAATTCAAAACGTCAGTCGCCGACGACGGGACGATCGGACGACGGAGATGCCGCGCGCGCGACGCGTCGTGTCCGTCGCGATGAGCGGGGCGGTGCAGAACGCCGTCGTGCCGCTCTTCGCGGCGGTACAGCTCGCGCTTTTTGGACTGATTCGAACGCAGACTTCAGCGCAGGCGGCGTTCGGACTCGTCGCGTTGACGACGAACGTGGCGACGACGTCGTTGAATTTCCTCGCGGATGGCGTCGCGGCAAAGGTTGGGAGGTATCTCGGACGCGGGGAGCGAGAAGAAGCCGGGGCGGCGGGACGGTTGGCGTTGACGTGCGCGTTGCTCGCGGGCGGGGCGAGCGCGGCTTCGTTGACCGCGGCGTTGAGAGATGGACGAATGCTCCAAGCGTTCGGGTTGGATGCGCACACGGAGAGTTTGTCAAAGACGTACTTTTGGTATAGAACGGCGGCGGTACCGTTCGCGTGCGTGTTTTCGTGTGCGATGGGGATTTTGAGTGGGATTGGACGGGTGAACGCGGCGACGGGGTGTCAAATCGGTAGAGCGGCGAGCGAGACTTTGGCGGTGGTTTTCGCGTTGGTCATCGGAGGCGACGACGCGTCGCGGGTCATGCGCGCCGCGGGGGTGGGGTATTTTGTCGCGGTCGTCGCGCAGGCGGTGGTCGGGACGACGTTGACGCTGCGAATGCATACGAGGGACGGGGACGAAGAGAACCACGCGTACTCGGCGCCACTCGACGTCTTTGGCGCAAAATCCTTGGCGATGCGAGAGGCGTTCGATTTCGTTCGCGATGGGTTGTCCATGTGGTCGCGATCGGTGTTGTTACAAGCGTCGTTTCTCATCGCCATGGGCGTCGCCGCGAGGTCGTTTGATGCCGCCGGATTGGCGGCGCACCACATCGTCACGAGTTTATGGATGATTTGTTCTCATTTCACTGACGGGTACGCGACGGCGGCAGTCGTCATCGGAAGCCGACTATTCGGCGCCGGGCGCAAACGTGAGCTCATTAATCTCTCGCGAGCACTCGTCGGCGTGGGTGTCGTCACCGGTGCGTTGTTCAGCGCGATTCTCATCGCCGGCGAATCTGGAATTCCGAATTTGTACACGCGAGACGAAGCGACAAAGAGTGCGCTGCTGTCTTCAGGCGTCTGGCGAGTTCTCGTCATCGCGCAACCGGTGAACGCGGCGTGTTTCGTGTACGACGGTTTCATCTACGCGACGCATTCGTTCGAGTACATCAGAGAAGTGATGGCGAGCGGTGTGGGATTGGTGTTTCTCCCGGCGCTCTTCTTTGCCAATCGGCCGACGGCATCGCTGCGCGGCATTTGGACGGCAAAGCTAGCGTTGAACGTCTGGCGCGTCTTCTGGCTCGCCGCGCGCGTGCACGTGTGGTTACCCACGCAAGAACTCGAACGCGTATTAGAACCGGATTCTTCGTCAGAAGAGGATGACGACAACTACGACGAGGATCACGATGATCGAAGTGCGCCGTACGAGCCTTTGATTTCGTCGCCAGGCGAGACGACGGCGGACTCGCCCGCGATTCCGTCTGGATCGACCCCAGGGGGTGTACGATACGAATCGTCGCTCAAACCGTCTAAGATTAAGAACAATCCGGGGTTATCACCGATTCGCACGCCCGAGCTCGCGTTGGCGAGATCGAGTAACCTGCGCGCGAGCGCGGATCAGTTTCAACCGCGATGAGGCGGCGGTATCACTAAGTAGCATTGATGTAAATTCACAAATCTATCTCTCTCACGATTCCCAGTCGAAATCACTCCCGCTGTCGTCCTCGGCAGCCTCAGCCACGGCTTTGGCCTCGCGTCTCGCCCGCTTCTTCGCCGCGCGCGCCTCGTTTGGATTGTATTGCCCTTCGGCTCCGTACAGTGCGCGTTGTCGCGACGACGCCGCCTTCGACTTCGACTTCGCCTCGGCGTGTCGCAACGCGCGTTGCGTGCGTCCAGCCTCGCTATCGTCGCGAGCCATCGCCATCGGGGCGTGTGTGCCGTCTCCGTCGTCTCCGTCGGCGCCATCGTCATCCTCATCCATGCCGTCGTCGTCGTCGCTCAAATCGTGCGCTTCGATGAAACCGTTACCCATCGTCTGCACGGGCATGAAATCGTCACCCTCTTCCTCCTCGGGGAGTCCCGCGATGACGGTCGATTGCTCGTCAGCAAACACCTTGTCTGCGTCGAACTCTTCGCTCCAGTTTCCTACGATTTCCGCCGATGCGTGCTCCTTGTTCGCCGTGCGTTCGGGAGGCGACGTAAAGTACGGAATGCGGCCATTGTTCCAATCCGTCAAGACGACGCGCGCCGCCGCCTTCAAGTCTGGAATGCCACCTTTCTTGAGCTTACCCTGCACCCGCGCGACTTGACGAAGGAAATCGTCTACATCTCCAAACCTTCCCGTC
>Ga0255751_10003414_pt1 | contig 14600 bp, 15 predicted proteins | sample 071ome_20_FD_179951 | JGI IMG/M metagenome (GOLD analysis project Ga0255751, IMG submission 179951) | Coastal salt marsh microbial communities from the Groves Creek Marsh, Skidaway Island, Georgia - 071412BT metaG (version 2) | ecosystem: Environmental > Aquatic > Marine > Intertidal zone >...
TTTACGTGGTCCACAGTTCCACGCAGCATGGGCAGATGAAGTCGCAGCATGGCGTAACCAACAAGACGTATGGGATATGCTACAGTTTACACTGCGCTTGGGACGTAAGCCACAAGTTATGGTGACTACCACCCCAAAACCTACCAAGCTAATGAGACACCTGCTTAAGAATGAGCGTTCTCATGTTACCCATGGGTCTACCTTCGACAACTCTGCTAACCTTGCTACTCCGTTTCTTGAGGGAATTAAGAAAGAGTACGAAGGAACTAGACTAGGTCGACAGGAACTCTACGCTGAAATGCTAGAGGAAGCCGATGGAGCACTCTGGAGTACTGAGATACTAGATGGTGCAGAAGTAGACCAAAAAGATGTACCCGAGTTAAATAGGATTGTAGTTGCACTAGACCCTGCCGTAACTGCTAACTCCGAGTCAGACATGACTGGTATTGTAGTTGCAGGGGTAGATGTAAACGGAATAGGCTATGTCCTCGAAGATGCCACGGATAGACTTAGTCCTGCAGAGTGGGCAGCAAAAGCTATCTCGTTATACAAATCGTATAGTGCTGACCGTATCGTTGCCGAACGCAACCAAGGCGGTGAAATGGTACGCCGAACGCTTGAAGCAGAAGACGAAACAGTTCCTATCAGGCTTGTCCACGCTTCTCGAGGAAAAATGGCTAGGGCTGAACCTATATCTGCGCTCTATGAAAGAGGCCGTGTTAAACACGTTAAAGGTCTTGACGAGCTGGAAACGCAAATGAGAACTTGGGAGCCGCTGGGATCAGTAGGCTCCCCCGACCGTTTAGACGCATGTGTATGGGCTTTGACCGATCTAATGCTCAACGGAGTGAATAACCCCACTGTACGACTCTCTTACGCTTCCGCAAAAGGCCTAAACGAGAATAATATTTATCTAGGGTAGTATCTGACTTAGGTAAAACTTCGTCACAGGATAACCAATGAAAAAGCTAAGTGAAGAGTTAGGTAAGGTAGAGTTAGGCCAAGGCGGCACTAACACTAAAGACGGTACAATTCGTGCAGACGAGTTCCTGCCTGACCTTAAAGGTAAGCGAGCAGTCCGTAAATACCGTGAGATGCGTGATAACGACAGTACTATCGGCGCTATCATGTATGCTACGGAACAAGTCTTACGTGACGTAGACTATTATGTAGAACCAGCCAATGATTCCGATGAGGCTAAGAAGGAGGCAGACTTCGTCAAGAGTATTCTAGAGGATATGGAACATACCCTAGATGATCACATCTCTGAAGCGTTGTCTCATTTGACTTTTGGATTCTCGATCTTTGAGGTGGTCTACAAGCGGAGACGCGGTCCAGACTTCCGAGCAGGTAAGAAACACTCTAAATATACCGATGGCCGCATCGGAGTACGCAAACTTGCGTCTCGCGCACAATGGACGATTGAGCGATTTGATGTGGACAAGACAACAGGAGATGTCCTGGGTGTCCGCCAAGAGCAAAACTATGGGATTAAGAGCCTTTTCATCCCAGCTAACAAGATACTACACTACAAGACGACGAACACGAACAACGACCCATCTGGACGCTCTATCCTACGGAATGCATACTCTTCTTACCAATACCTTAAGAACCTTCAGAACATCGAAGCGATAGCAGTAGAGCGTGAATTACATGGTGTCCCAGTTGGTCGTATTGCTGCAGAGTACTTAAGTCCAGATGCAACAGCAGACCAAGCCTCCGTCCGAGCACAGATGGAGAAGATTCTACGTGATCTTAAGTTTAATGAACAAGGTTATGCGCTTCTTCCTTCTGATGTCTATCGTGATGCTGATGGCAAGCCTACTAATCAACGTATCGTGGACATCGAACTTATCGCATCAAATGGCTCTCGAAACATTGATATTAACCCTATCATCAGCCGTTATCAGCATGATATTGCTCGTAGTGTTATGGCTGAGTTTTTAATGCTAGGAGCAGGGGCAAATGGCTCTTATGCATTGTCTAAGTCTAAAACTGACTTATTCCTCAGATCTATGGAGTCTTATATTAACTCTATCTTTGACGTGTTGAATAAGCAGTTGGTAGAGCCTCTCTGGCACATGAATGGTCTAAACTTTGATCTGATGCCTAAGATATGCGCAGGAGACGTAGCACCACACGACCTACGTGAGCTTGGTAGCTACCTACGCAACTTGAACGGCGCTAACATTGATTTGAGCGACCAAGATGACATAGTTAATGCTCTGTTGGCTAACGCAGAGCTTCCACCTAAAAAGGTAACTGAATAAATGGCAACCTTAAATAATAGAGTATTCGATAATGGTTTGACGGTACTAGATACTGAAGCAAACCGCATCGACATCACCTCGCAAGAGGCCACAACATACACCGAAGCTACTAGTACCTACACACTAGGCAATTCTACATCACTTTCTATCGGCGCACCTGCTGATCGTAGTGGTGGCGGTCGTGAGGTCACTGCAGCAGCTATTTCAGACGGCTCAGTGAGCGGCACAGGCACTGCAACACACTTTGCTATTGTAGACACCGCAAACTCTCGTTTGTTAGCTACAGGCGCTCTCAGCTCCTCTCAGGCAGTGACATCTGGTAACACATTTACACTAGCTTCATTTACTATCGGTATCCCAGACCCTGCATAAGGTGACTAATGGTTGTTCTCGTTAATAGGGCAAAAATGTCCACTAGTACTACAGGCACTGGTACAATAACACTAGGGTCTGCTGTTGATGGCTATCAGACCTTTGCTGATGCAGGGGTTTCTGATGGTGATGTTGTTAGATACGTTATTGAAGACGGTGACAACTGGGAAATAGGGACAGGGACTTATACTGCGACAGGTACGACACTTTCTCGTACTGTAATTGAGAGTAATAACTCAGATAGCGCAATTACCCTTACTGGCAGTGCTGAAGTCTTTATCTCAGCAACGGCGGCTGACATCGGTATTATACCAGCTACAACTGCCACAACCGCAACAACCTCTGAGACAGCAATAGCTACTTACTCTACAACAAGCTATTCTTCAGCTAAACTGATTGTATCAGTAACAAGAGGCTCTGATAGACAAGTTTCAGAATTACTCGTCGTTCACGATGGTACTACCGCTTCTGCTACAGAGTATGCACAAGTATATACTAATGCTTCTTTAGCTACTTTTAACGTAGATATAGATTCGGGAAATGTTAGAATTTTAGCAACCCCTAGCTCTGCTACAAGCACAAGCTACACGATAAAAGAAATACTAGTAGACGCTTAAGGATAAATAGATGCTGGGTTTTACACCACTAGCTTCCGCTGCCCTAGCTGATGACGGTGGGGTTAGAAACATAGCTTTCACTGCTACTGCACTGGCTACTGGTTCTCCAGCTATTTCTACTCCGTCTATTACTCAAGAACATAGTATAGATTTAACCTCTATTCTAACCTCTGCATCTGTTGTTTCTAATGCCAGTATGGCAGAAGACGAAACTTTCGCTGCAGATTCTATTACTACTCAGTCTCCTGACTTAGGCTCTCCTGCAGTAACGCAAGAACACGCCTTAACCCCTACTGGATTTACTACAGGTTCCCCAGACGTAGATATTCCTTTAGCTAAATCTTTGTCGATCTCAGGGTTTAATACAGGTGTACCTGTCTTTAGTTCTGTAACTCTAGGTCAAAGAACTGATCCTATAGCTGCTGCAGCACTAAGCAAGAAGATGTCAGGCGGTTGGCCTAAGAGAGGCTACGAAGTCCCTGATGGTCGCTTAGTTCAAGCTGAACGTGAGATACAACAAACATATGGCGATGTAGTCTCTATAGACCTTAAAGCTAAGTCTCTTAACAAGTTTGGTAAATCAGCAGAGATAGCAGCAAACAGCGGCCTACAGACAATTTGGAGTGTTGGCGGTAACGAAACTTATGTTTCAGCTAATGACATTTCCCACGTATCTTCCTCTTCTGCTTCAGATACAGTTCAGGTTACTATCGAAGGTCATACACTCTCTAATAACGAATTTACCTTTGTTATTCAGACGATTACTCTGAGCGGTCAGACCAAGGTAGCTCTATCTACACCTTTAGCTCGTGTATCTCGTATATACAATAGTGGTAGTACAGAGTTAGTAGGTCGTGTTGTAGTATATGAGGACACTACTCTATCCGCAGGTGTTCCTACAGACGCTACAAAGATACACATTGATATCCCTGCAGGACTTCAACAGTCGTTCAAAGCTGCAACTACGTTTAGTAAAGAAGACTACTTTATTATGACTGGCATACAAGGATCAGTCAGCCTTAAGCAAACTGCAGCAGTAGACTTTTACTTAGAGGTACGTGAAGTGGGTAAAGTCTTTAGACAAGCAGGTGCATACTCAGCTTCCTCTACTGGCGGTGACTTCAACATCTCTTTAGATCCTGCTCTTATTGTCCCTAAGAATGCTGATGTCCGTATTCGTTGTGAGACAGCAGATAACAATACCGTAGCCTTCGGTATATTCAAAGGCTACATAGCTAAGGTACTCTAATGCCATACTCTAGTAATGCAGAACTTCCTAAAGCGGTACGTCAAACTGTACCAGAGGACAAGCATACTCAGTTCCGTCGAGTGTTCAACTCAGTGCTAGAAGACACTAAGAGTGAACAACGTGCTTTCCAGTCAGCCTGGGCTGCTGTTAAGAAACGTCAGATGGACGATGACATATTTACTACCCCGGCAGAAGCTCGTAGCCGATCTTTCATGCTAGGGTTTGATGGAGACATCCATACTCATGAGGTAGGCGCTGTTGTGTACTATATGCCAGGTAAAACTCATGATGACTATCTTGACTATCATAAAGAGCTTGCAGGTATTCAAGAGATTCCTCAGGAACAAGAGGAAGAAAAAGAGGGAGACCTCTTAGCTCGTATCCTCTCTGCAGTAATCGAGGAGGTCACTAAAGTAGAGACCAGTACTCTTGCTGCTAAGGTTAAAGAGCATAATGAGAAGCATGGTAGCAAGGGTAAAGTTACCACCTCCATGCTACGTCAAGTCTATAATAGAGGGGTAGGCGCATACAAAACTAATCCCGGTTCTGTGCGCCCGAATGTGACCTCTCCCGAACAGTGGGCTATGGCTCGTGTCAACAATTTCCTACGCACTATCCGTACAGGCCGCTTCCGTAGTGGTAAGCATGATACTGATCTCTTACCTTCTAAACATCCTCTCAGCACCAGAAAATCACAAGTATGGGATGGAAGCGATCTACCAACGCAGGAGCAAGTTGATAAAGCCGATAAGCCTCTAAACAAACCCTTCAGACTACCTGCAGGATCAAGCAAGAAGTTTGGAGTTTATGTAAAAGACGGAGACAAGACCAAGAAGGTTACCTTTGGTGATCCTAACATGGAGATCCGTCGAGACGATCCTAAGGCTCGTGCCAACTTCCGTAGCAGACATTCTTGCGATACCGCATCAGACAAGACCTCTGCTCGTTACTGGTCTTGCCGTATGTGGGAGAAAGGCACTTCAGTGACTGATTTAACAAAAGACATCGAAGGGCAAATCCTAAAGACTGATGATGAACAACGCATCGTCTATGGATGGGCCTCTGTCATTACTGAGAAAGGTGAACGTGTAGTTGACCGTCAGGGTGACGTAATCGAAGCCGAGACGCTTGTTAAAGCCGTGAATGACTTCATGGAGAACGTGCGTGTCGGTAAAACAATGCACACAGGCGAACAAACAGGGATGGTTATCCACTCCCTACCAATCACCAAAGAGATCGGTGATAGCCTCGGCATACAGAGTGACCGCGAAGGCTGGGTCGTAGCTTATAAAGTATACGATGATGCAGTCTGGAAGATGGTCAAATCTGGTGAACTTGCGGCCTTCAGCATTGGCGGTCGTGCGATTAAGGAGAAATTAGATGAACCTTCTTAAACAACTAGAGCTTGATGAGTTATCTCTGGTGGATCGCCCAGCTAATGCGTCTGCCAAGGTTGCCCTATTTAAGCGAGATACAGAGGAATCTGATATGACTAATGAAGTCGAAAAAATGTCTGATGACCTAAAGGCAAAACTAAAGCCTTACATGGACAAAGGAATGAATGAAGAAGAAGCTATGAAAGCCTATCAGATGGACATGAAGAAGTCTGATGATGAAGCAGAAGTAGACCTAAGCCTAGATGTTCTAGAAGCTGAAGTCGAAACTCTTAAGGCAGACAATGAGCGTCTTCGCAAGTCTTTGATTGAGAATGGCTTTGTGATCAAAGCTGAGTCAGTCGAAAAGAAAGAAGAAGTAGAGACTATTGATGTGAACGGTGAGATGGTTGTTAAGTCAGACATCCCTGCTCCTGTCTTGAAAGCTCTTGAAGAAGCTGCAGTAGAAAAGCGTCAGGTTGAACTACGCAAGGCTGCTGAAGCTGAACTTCCTCACTTTGACGTAGAAGTAGCTATGGCTCTTCTAGATGTCATCAAGAGTGATGAAAAAGTCCTAGAAGCACTTAAGGGCGCAGATGCTGCCTTTGCTGCTGCTATGGACGAAGTGGGAGAGAAAGCAGTCGATGCCGATATGCTAGACCCACAATCTAAATTGGACAAGATGGTAGAGGCACATGTCGCAGAACATGGTGTCAACAAATACGCTGCTTTTGATGCCATCTCTAAAACAGCAGAGGGTAAAGCCCTCATCGCCAAAACTTATGAGAAGGATGAGTAATCATGGCTGTAACACAATCTCGTGACACACGCTCACTAATTGCTGGCGAAGACCTATCGTCTTCTCAGTTTAAATTTGTAACTCTGGAATCAGACGGTCAGGTAGACCTAGCTGATGCTGCAGGTGAGAACTGCTTCGGAGTACTAGAAAATGACCCAGCAGCAGGTGCAGAAGCAACTGTTGTTGTATCAGGTCAAACACGCATCACATGTGGCGGTACAGTCGCAGCAGGTGCAGAACTTCAAACAGACGCATCAGGGGACGCAATCACTGCGGCTGCTGGGGATGTTGTAATGGGCTATGCTTTGGAAGCAGGTGTTGACGGTCAAGTGATCGCAATGGAACTGATCCAAGGTGGTCGTGTAATCCCAACAGCGTAACTTGAGTAGAAGGAATATAAACAATGCCTATGCTAACAGCCTCTCAGGTACATATTGATCAGCCGTTAACAAACCTGACCATTGCGTACCTACAAGACCAAAACAACTTTATCGCTGATAAGGTCTTCCCAAACGTAGCAGTCGACAAAAAGACTAACAAGTTCTACGAATACAACCGTGCAGACTTCTTCCGTAACGAAGTACAGCCTCGTGCGCCACGCACACGCTCACAACGTGTCGGTATGTCACTCTCAACACAGACATACACTGCAGAAGTTCGTTCATTGTCAACAGACTTTGACTTCGAGACACTAGCCAACGCTGACACAGCACTAGACATTCGTCGTGGTGCATCAGAAATGCTAACACACAATCTATTGATTGACCGTGAAAGCCGTTGGATGTCAACATTCTTCGACACAAACATCTGGACAACAGAGTATGATGGTGTTGCTAACGCTGCCAACGACACTGCAGCAGAAGTCACACAGTGGGATGACTACACAAACTCAACACCAATCGTAGACGTAACTAACGCTCGTCGTGCGATGCAGAAAGCTTCTGGTGGCTTCAAGCCAAACAAAATGGTTGTTACTCGTGATGTTCACGACACACTAGTCAACCACCCAGACGTTCTAGCACGTATCAACGGTGGCGCAACAGTTACTAACACTGCTTTGGTAACACAAGCTAAACTAGCTGAAATCTTTGAGGTTGCAGAGTACTACATCGTTGACGCGATTGAGAACACTGCTTCTGAAGGTTTGACAGAAGCTCTAGACTTCGTAGCAACTAAGAAAGCTGCGTTGTACTATGCTCCTACATCAGCAGGCTTGATGGTTCCATCAGCAGGTTACAACTTCACATGGAACGAACTAGATAACGCATCTGGTTACGGTATTGACATTCGCTCATATACTGGTGACTTCCTACGTGTTGAAGGTGTTGCAGAACTTCTAGAAGCAAACATGGCTTACGACCAAAAGGTTGTAGGTGCTGATCTAGGTGTATTCTTCAACACAATCTTGTCATAAGGAGTAGGTGAATGACCCGACCACCATTCCAATATGATAAGCCGATCTTCGTGCGCCACCCAAATGGGTTGCTAATGAATGGTAAACGGTATGCTAAAGGTGATCTCGTTCCTTGGAAGGAGCGGGGTCTACCCCTAAACAATATCGAACGCTTGTATAACGAGCACTACCTTCACCATAACGAAGACATGGAAGAGGCGGTACGACCACCAGTAGGAGATGGTCTAGACGAGATGACTGTAGAACAGCTACACATCCTTGTCAAAGCTATCAACGAAAAGGTCAAAGCTAAAACTTCGAGCACTGTAGAGTTCGACAAGAAGAAATGTCGTTCATCTAAAGTCAAAGATAAGCAAGCAGGTTTGATACGCTCTTGGCGTAGGAACTACGGACATTTAGAGGCTGAATAATGGCTTGGACATACGACGAAACTGATCTTGACAAAACAACGGCTTCAGGTCGACTTAATGTCGTTCGTCTTCTCATAGGAGACACTGACACTAACGACCAGCTTATTAAGAACGAAGAGATCACTTTCGCTCTATCGGAGTCCAATAATAATGTTTACTTTGCTGGGTCTTGGGCGGCAGGAACTATCGCTGCACAGTTTGCTCGTAGGGTTGATACAAAATTAGATGGGGCCTTGTCATCTAACTATAGCGATCTCGCTAAACAGTATAAGGCCCTTTCTGCAGACCTCCGTGAGCAAGGACAGAAGTACTCAATGACTTCTGCTAGCTTACGTGCAGGTGGGATCTCAAGTGCTGCTATTGATGCAGCTCAAGCTCTTACTGATCGTCCTTCTGCTGCTTTCTCTAAAGGGCAGTTCGATAATCCACCTAATGACAGTCAGTACATTCGGGATTATGACTAATGGGTTTCAGAGCATACGACCTCTTAAAACTCGTAGAGGAGCATGGGGAAACTCTTACACTGCGTAAGAAGACCTATGGTGCTTACGACCCTGCGACTAGTAGAGTATCTGGCACTTCTACAGACGACTACAGTATGACTGCTTACTTCTACAACTATGAACTAGGTGTATCTGATCTAGCTAACGTAGAACGTGGTATGCGTAAGTGCTTAATTTCCGCCCTAGGGTTAGCTGTAAGTCCTGATACAGAAGATGAGATCTTAGGTAACGGTGATAAAGTAAATATCACAAACGTAGTTACAATGTATTCTGCTGGCCAGGCTATTTGCTATATCTGTGACGTGAGGGAATAATGCAGGTTACAGTTCGTAAAGCGCAGATAGAAAAAAAGTCTAAGAGACTTGAAGATGCCGCAAGAAGACGTATATATGATGCATTGGACGAAGCTATCGACTATCTTAGTTTCAATGTTCCAGTAGATACTGGAGCCTATGCCAACTCCATGCACTTAAATATTAGAGGAGACTCCTCTGGACACGGAGAGACCTCTAGAAGAAAACAAAGACAACAAGCTGCAGACCCTGTCCTTAATGAAATGGAGACACGTCTAAGAGCAGGTCTAGAGAACATAGACCCATTAGACGGTGCAACTATTGTCAACAATGCCCCTCATGCCGACTATGTAGAAAATAAATTTGGCATCTTTGATCAGCTTCGGAACTTCTTGAGATGAGCACTATTTATCACCACATAAGACGTGCCTTAGAGACTAAGCTGTCTAATGAGGGTATCGCTGATATAGCCTATGAAAACGTAGCCTATAGCCCAACTACTGGCACTAGCTTTTTACAACCAGTTTTTATCCCGACAATCCGTAGACCTTCCGTAATGGGAACAAGCCCACAACAAAGAAATCAGGGCTTATTTAGGGTTCTTTGTCACGCTGCAGAAGGTACTGGGCCTAACACTGCCGATAGCCTTGCTAACAGTGTTATTGATGCCTTTGAAGCAGCTACAGATGTTAGCTACAACACTGGCTCAGAAACTATCTTGGTATCTATAGACTACGCTGAAAGATCAGCAGGATTGTTAGATGCCCCTTGGTACATCGTTCCAGTCAACATTGGCTGGTATATCTATAATTAGGAGAATATAAATGGCCTTCGCACAGGGTTCACGTTCCACGCTGTCTTTCCTAGCTGAAAGCACATTTGGCACAACGCCAGCAGGGAACTTCCAAAACTTACCTTTTACCACACACTCTCTAAACCTATCGAAAGACCGTGTTGCTGGTACAGACATCCAATCAGACCGTCAGCCACGAGTTGACCGTCACGGTAACCGCGTTGTAGGTGGAGACATCGTAGCTGACCTTCGTCATGCTGAGTTCGACACACTTATGCAAGCTGCTCTAATGGCAGACAATGATTTCGCCACAGGCTTTACTGCAGGTGACGGTTCTACAACTGTTGCTAACGCAGCTATCGCAGGTACAACACCACAGTTCTTCTCACTAGAAGACTATGCTGCAGACATCGACCAAGCTCGTTTGTTCAGCGGCTGTACTGTTAACACAATGTCAGTCTCTATGGCTCCAAACCAGATGGTTTCAACAACCTTTGGTATTGTGGGTAAAGACATGTCAGTATCTGGCACACAGAAGACACAAGATGCTTCCGCGGGTAACGCGCCTTTTGACGCTTACTCAGGTGACATCAAACTAGGTAACGTAGGTTCTCTAGGTTCAGCTTTGACATTGATCACTGCTGTTGACTTTACTATCACCAACAACTTTGCTCCAACATTGGTTATCGGTGAAAGTACTGCGTCTGCACTAGAGTTCGGCATGATCAACATCGAAGGTACAGTATCTGCATACTTCGAGGATGACACACTACTTAACCGCTTCTTGAACGAGACTGAGTCTTCACTAGAGGTGTCAGTTGGTGATGGTTCAAACACACTAACATTCTTATTCCCACGTATCAAAGTTAACTCTGCGGATGTGGGTGTAGACGGACCAACTTCACGTATCGTGAACATGTCTTTTGTTGCTCTTCGTGACACATCAGACTTGTCGTCTTCTACAACAGACACAAACACAATCCTGAAAGTTCTTAAGTCAGGTGCGTAAGTAATCCCTAGCTAGGGCGAGGGGAGTGGTTGTCGGGTGCTGCTCCCCTCATTTAACTAACCCGATGTTAACTCGAAAAGGAAACTCGATATGGATCTTATGAATCTAAAACCCACTTCCGACACAGTGGAAGTCGTATTGAAACACCCAAGTACTCTTGAAGATTTGACCAATGATGATGGCTCAGAAATGACTATCACTCTACATGCTTCACACTCAAAAGAGTACAAGAAGGTGGTACACGATCAACAAGATCGTCGCATCAAGATGATGCAAAAGAAAGCCAAGACACAGATCACGGCGCAGGACATTGAGCGTGACGCTATTGAGCTATTAGCTAAGGTCACTGCAGACTGGAACATCACTTACGGTGGTGAACAGCCTAAGCCTACCCCTGCCAAGGTCAAAGAGGTCTACACTGATGTGTTCTGGATTCGTGAACAGATCGAGGAGGCTTTCGCTGATAGCTTGGATTTTACGACAGCCTGATCGAGGAGCTGCTAGAGTTTGCTGAGCAAAGCTTTACTCTAAGCTCTACAGACAAAGATGGCGTGTCGCTAAAAGACCACTTAGAACTAATTGAGGAGCAGACTGGAAAAACACCAAAGGAATTAGAGACTAAACCTTTTCCCATGTTGGTGCAATATATCTGGTCTGCTTTTGTTAGTTTAAGCGATGGGCGGTCAGCAGGTTTTAGTGGACCTAATCCACTGTCGTATACTGAAATAAAAGCTTGGATGGACCTGACCAACGAGCACCTATCTCCCCGAGACATTGAGGCGATAAAGAAGCTGGATACAGCTTACCTAAGGACACAGCATGGCTGATATTAAACTTGATATTGAAGTTAACGGCACTCGTCAGTTAAAACAAGCTGCCGACCAAATGCTTCGTACAGGTAATGTTAGTAGGAAACTAGCTAAAGACTTCTCAGCTACTGCTGCTGCAAACGCACGTCTTGTAAAAGAGACCCGCAGAGTAGAGTCAGTAAAGAAGCAGCTAAGGAAGGCTGTAAAAGACGAGATAATCAGCTCTAATCAAGCTACAAGAGCACTCAACGAGGAGATTAGAAAGGCTAAAGAACGTGTCCTTACTGACAAAACACTCATAGACCAAGCTAAAAAACGAGCTAAAGCTGCTGAAGAACTTAGAAAAGAGACAGACAGACTTACGAGGGCATATGCCCCTGCAAGGGCTGCGGAACAGCAATATGCTCAAGTCCAAAGAGAGATTCAACAGGCTCACAGACGTGGTATAATTACCTTAGAAGAGATGCAAACCGCTCTGGCATCCACAGCAAAACAATATAATGAATTTAGGAAAGGTATAGCTACTGGTGGTAATCAGTTTGCTAAGTTTAATCTAGGTGTTTATAATGCCAGACAGAGTGTCCGTAAGTTCGGTAACATTGAACTTCAACAAGTTGGTTATCAGGTAGGTGACTTCTTTGTTCAGGTACAGTCTGGCACTGATGCGATGGTTGCTTTTGGGCAACAGGCTTCTCAGTTAGCAGGGGTATTTGGAGCTACTGGTGCTATCATAGGTGCAGGTATCTCTATATTTACTGCAGTTTCTGGTAGCCTACTTCGTATGGCTGAGGATGCCGATGGGGCTAAGGAGAAAGTGGACGAACTTCGTCAGTCTCTTGAGTCCATGCAAGCTCAAGCTAAGGCAGCAGGATTTGGTGTAAGTACAACAGAGTTGGCTTTCCTTGATGCCCTTGCTGCGGCTCAATTAAAGTACCAAGAAGCTAGACAAAACTATCAAGATGCTCGTGAGTTATTCGAGGCCTCTAAAAACGACGACATGACTGAGCAGGACATCCAAGATGTTCTCTACGATGACATAAAGGCAATGGAAGAGGCAAGAAAAGCTGCAGGAGATGCATCTCAAAGCTATCAAGATTTCTTAGCCGCCAGAACTAGCTTAATAAGTGGAGCAAATATAGATGCCTTTGGGGGTTTAGGAGATCCTCGTTATGGTACAGAGGAAGTCTCATACTTACGTGACTTAGACGAGCAAGCTGCAATAGCTTCTTTCGAGAGACAGGCAGAAGCCGAACGTGCTCTTTTTGCAGAAAACGCCGCTTACGAGCAAAAGATAGCTAAGGAGAGGGAACAAGATCGTCTTGGTCTCCTAGCTGATCGAGGGGAAGCAGAGCGTAAGCTAGCAGAAGAGAACGCAGCTTTTGAATCTGCTCAAGATGAAAAACGATCTGAACTAAGGTTAGCTCGGTTAAAAGTTAGTGCCGCCTTGCAAGCTAAAGGTTTTCAAAACCAAGCAGATGCAGCAGCGGCAGCTAAAAAAGAACTTGAGGAAAGAGCTAAGGCCGAACTTGATCTGTATGAAGAAAACCTTCGCTATGAAAAAAGACAAGAGCAACTGAGGCAAAAAGAATTAGATCGTCAGAATAAAATAAATACTCAAGCTCGTGCAGCACTTGCAGTTGATCAAGCGAGAGAAAGACTTTCTTACGCACAACTTCAGTATGGTAAAGATAGTGAACGAGCTAGGATGTATGAGCTAGCTCTTGCTGAAATTCAAGTTAGAGAAGCTGAGAAGCTTAAAGGTACAAACTCTGATATTGTAGATGAATTAGTATCTGCAACACGTCAGCACTTAGAAAACAAGTTCTTACTAGAAGATCAAACAAAAGAAGCAAAAGAGCTTGAGGCAGCACTAAGAGCAGCTCGAAGAGCCTTTGCAACAGCAGACATTTCCCAGATACCGGGCGAAGAAGCTGCGGCTGCAACTCAGCAACAAAGAATAGATGAGCTTAAGAAAGCTTGGGAAGACTTTAAGAACAAGCGGGACAAAGGCTCTTCTAAGACTCTTAAAGACATCAATGACACCATTAAGGCTCTTAAGGAACAGACTGCTCAAGAGAGTAAACTTCTTGGTCTCATTGGGGAACGTCGTAAAGAAGAAGAGATTTTCTACGACCTAGTCTTAGCTAACAGAGATGCAGACATCAAGCTGTCCGAGGAAAAGCTACGTGCTGTTGCTAAAGAAATAGCTGCCCAGAAGCAAGCTAACGAGATGTATGAGAAGGCTATCGGGTTTGTAGACGGCATGACAGATGCGTTCTCTGACTTTATAGCTAACGGTCTTGACGACTTTAAGTCCTTCGTAAGCTCTATTAAGGACATGTTCATCAGGCTACTGGCTGACATGATTGCACAAGCTGCAGCAAACCGTATTTTCATCCCTATTACTGCAGGTTTTATGGCTAGTGCTGGGGGTGCTGCTGCTGGTACAGCTATGGGTACTGCAGTAGGTGCTGGTGGAATAGGTGCTGGCTTGGCGATGGGTGCTTACGGTCTTGGTGCAGGTGCATCTGCTGCTCTAGGTATAGGCGGCTACACAAGTGCTGGACTGTTTAACGTAAGTGCTAACGCTGCTGTTGCTACCGCTGCTGGTGCAAGCCCTATGATGGCTACTATAGGTGCTGCCTTACCTGCTATCATCGCTGTAGCTGCTGTTGTAGGTCTACTAACC
>Ga0255751_10003427_pt1 | contig 14564 bp, 14 predicted proteins | sample 071ome_20_FD_179951 | JGI IMG/M metagenome (GOLD analysis project Ga0255751, IMG submission 179951) | Coastal salt marsh microbial communities from the Groves Creek Marsh, Skidaway Island, Georgia - 071412BT metaG (version 2) | ecosystem: Environmental > Aquatic > Marine > Intertidal zone >...
CCTCGACTCATTACAAGATGAGCACTTGGTCTTACAAGAAAATGAAGATGAGCAGGAAAACTAATTCTGCCTCATTTCGTTAAGCAAATCGTTCACCAGTGTTTGTGTGATTTGACCCTGCTTTGAGTGAATCCGTTGAACCAATTCATCGATTTCATGCTCAAGAGCACCCGATGTCATTGCCATATTTTTGACATGTAATTTCATATGTCCTTTTTGGATTCCATCCGTCGCCAGTGCCCGCATAGCCCCTAGATTTTGAGCCAGTCCTGCACTCACCATGATGCCTGCTAGTTGACGAGCTGATGTGATACCTAGAATCTTCAAATTTGCCATCGCTGTAGGGTGAACTTTGGAAGCACCACCGACAATACCAACAGCAATTGGCACTTCGATTGAACCAACCAAATTTCCATCCACATCCACGGACCATGTTGACATCGATGTGTATTGCCCTCCAATCGATGCATAAGCGTGACAACCTGCTTCAATCGCTCTCCAATCTTGGCCACATGCTACTGCTATGCTACTAATTGCATTCATGATTCCTTTGTTATGCGTAGCTGCACGATAAGGATCACCTTTTGCAAAGAGGTACGCTTCCATGACTTTCTCAATGACCTCTGAGCCGGATTCAACCGAGCCATCGTGACTCATCTCTTGGGGTGTGAAGATGGCTGTTGAACGTGCAAGTCGATGGGTTGCTAGATTCGATAGAATCTTGAGATGGGCTCTTCCATCTGTCAGTGATTCGAGAAACGGTGCAATTCGCTCCGCCATTGAATTGACAGCATTTGCACCCATAGCATCTTGGCAATTGATGTGCAAATGAACGATGACCATGTCCAATCCATCCACTGAGAGCCTTCTACAATCGATGTCTTTACAACCGCCACCCAATTCAATCATTTTTGATTCGACGTTATTTGCTTTCTCGATAATCTCTTGCTTTGCATTAAGGATGATTTGAATCGCTTCATTTCCGTCTTTCAGGTCAAGCAATTGAATCTGGCCAATCATCACAGGGTTATCGATATCGGTTTGGAAACCACCGGTCGATCTACAACGCTTTGCTATGTTTGATGCAGCGGCAACAATACTTGACTCCTCGACACAAAATGGAATGATGTATTCTTGCCCATCAATGAGGAAGTTCGTTGCTATTCCGACGGGAAGAGACATAGTGCCAATCACATTTTCGATCATGTTGTCGGCTGTATCACGAGTTAAGCCGTTCTCGGTGTCGAAAACTGACAATTCATCTAAGCTCATGCCGGTGCTGTGTGAAATTGCTTCCATTCTTTGGTCAACAGATTTGTTGTACAATCCAGGGATTCGGCTGTTGTCGACAGGCATGCCCATTCCTCTAATCGATTGGTGAATGTCTTGTCATTTCAAGACGACGGCATGAAGATTTGGATGAAATTAACGCGTTAAAATCGTGTTATTGACCTGTTAGTTAAGCGTTAATATGGAGCAAATAATACGACTGGTCTCTACCATAACGCATCATAACACATGCGATGATGTATAAATCGAATAGAAAGAATATATACTATGATTGTTGATGTTGAAATATGGCTAAAGTTTGGCGTCATCTTCAACTTCCACACGTTCATCAGAACCCATTTTCGATACGCCCCCTGTCAGCAGAAGACTCGAATTTATTTGTTGGACGCCAGGATATGCTTTCGATGTTTAAGCAGTTTATTTTGAGAAAATCGTCTCGACAAATATTGCTCGTCGGGCCATACGGTTCCGGGCGTTCTTCATTGGTTCAATGCTTGGAGCCAATTGTTACTTTATCTGCATATATCGATCATCTCAATGTCACTCACCCAGGACATAGTTTGCTTCAGTCAGTGTTTTCACAATTTTTTGAATCAGAACCTCCGCAGACAAGAAGCGAAGTAACAAGTGCACTCGTGAATGCTTCTTTCTCATCAGATAGAGCTCCTTTAATCGTTCTTGATTTTCAATCTGGCGACACATCGACGCTTCACGTCGCTCTACGAGATACACTTGGGGTACTTGAAAGGACACAGGCTCTTGTCATCATGATATGTGATCAAAGGCAGCGTCAGTTATTACCTGTAGAATTGGCACAACCGTTTGAAGAATTTACCATGCCTCGATTCACCCAAAACGATGTGATTCAACTTGTTGCAACGCGACTTGAATCGGTGGGGCATCCTCATTTTGAGTTAAGTGTAGATGCAGCAAATGAAGTGCTGGAAGTCACAGATGGCTATCCAAGGAGCATCTTACAACTGCTTCGAAATCATGTTGATGAACAGCACAGAGAATCAGGTCGTGAAATGGCATACAAACCGATACAAAGTGAATTTGATGCAAGGCCAGAATTGAGAAACGAGCCGGATATGTTACACAAATTCAGGGGTACTTTTCAAGAAGAAATTGAAGAAATGCATATTGAGGAGGTCGAGAGTTCTAACGAACCAGTGCCCGACAATATTATCGATGCCTCTATGCCTTGGCATGAGAGAGATTCTTTCATTGGTCCTCAAGACAATCAACTCTTCGATTTGGATCTCGAAGAATTAAAACAAGACATCGAAGATGATGAACCACTTCTTGCATCTCCCGCTGTCGGCTCATTTGCACATGAAATACCTGATGACCCTCCAAGAGTGTTCACAGGTGCGTTTAAGAGCCTACGAAGTCGAAATATTTCAGCCTTAGAAGAAGAGAAAAATGTGACAAATGAGGAAAGAGTACTGGAATCAGATGAAGAATTTGTATTGACGACGTCGATTTCGGCACCACTTCAAAATGAGGATGATGAACAAAATATATTTGATCATCAAGGTATGGAAAATGAATTCAACATTCAAGACGATGACGTATTCGACCAAGTTGAACCTCAATCCGTCCAGCCTTCAATCGAACATTCGAATGAAATTTCAACATTGATTGGACTATTGCAGGGTCTCATTCAAACAAATCAAGAGAAAGATGCTGTGTTGCCAGCTCATGTCATCGAGATGTTATCACGCCACCACATGCCGAAATTGGGCCATCGAAATGAGTATCCGTTGAATGGAATGGCCTTACAGCGGTTGTCATCCACAGAAATCTATGTTGTCACTATCGCAAGTAAGCGAATGTTTTCACCTTCGGATGAAGAGATGCTTCGTCATTTGAACATTCGACGTTCAAGATTATCACAAATTGCAAACTCGCTTCTGAAAGCAGGAATACTGACTTCAAGAATGGTGGGGCGGAAAAGTATGTATACACTTACAAACAACGCTAGAGCACAGTTAGTTGTTTGGTCGAACGCTGAAGGAGGTGCTGCAGAATGACCTGGAAAATCTCGTGGTCTTGGCAGGCACCTTCTCGTATTGCTTCAATTCTCGCAGTCGATGAAGGTATCATCGTCAGTTCTGGACTTCAATTGACATATTTGGACGCCGCTGGAAAGGTGACTTGGACAACGAATGTCCCATTCAAAGTTCATGGCATGGCTGCTCAATCAGGTAACTTAGGCGTTCTATTAGCTCATGGATTCTACTTGTATTCTCTCACAACGTCGAAGCAAATCACTGATGGAAGAAGCACTCCATCTGGATTCAAGGAGATTATTGCTAGGCCAGGAGGTGGTTGGGTTCTCTCTTGCCGAAAAGGACAATTGCATCTTTTCTCACAGGAAGGGCGAGGAATTCGAAGGATGGAAAGCGGCTCAGTTCGAAGGTTGCTTGGATGGCTTGACAGGGAGCATTTGCTATGGCAAGACAACGACGGTATCATTTGGTGCGGTCGCTTAACTGGAAATGATAAAAAGCGAATGTTAGAAGACCGAACTTGGAGTTGGATCTCCACATTGCATGATGGACGTTTGTTGCTCCAAAGTAGCGATGGAGCTGTTTGGGAAGGCGTTCCTCATCCATTTGGGTGGGATAAGTTAGAATGTCTTGAAACAATGTCCATTGAACCGATGAATTCTGTACGAACAGGCGACGGTTGGTGGACATTATCCCTCCACGGTGAACTTCATCATTTGGGCGATCTTGAACAAAATGAGCAAGACCAAACTTCAATTCTTGGTAAAGACATGGAGTTAGGGGACCTTTTATCGAACAATATAGGTGATTCGATGTTTACGGCTACTCGTGAGGGATTAGTTCGCAAATGGGTTGCACCTCATCTATTCGATGTTGAGCGTCAAAGTAGGTACAAGGCTGCAGCAGATGCGGCAATGGCGAGAAATTGGGAAAAACGAAGACAGATGTTTACCAGAGCCCAAGAAGCAGAGGACCTTGGTAAAGTCTCCCTTGCCATTGAATTGTATGAAGCATTGGGCCGGAAGGAAGATGTGAAACGATTACTTTCAAGACAGAAAGGAGACGATATTGATGATTGAATCAGATATATCTAAAGGAAGACTTGTTCATTATCTTGATTTAACAAGATCAGCAAGAGAGAAAGTTTCGCTCATTGGTGAGTTGAGTGCAGAAGAACAGAAAAAAGCCAGCACCCTCCTAGAGATGGCCGATGCTTACATTTTTGATGCTGGATTTTTTTTCGAGAAAGGAGATTATATCCGTTCTTTTGGTGCTATAAACTATGCACATGCTTGGATTGATGCCGGTGTGAAATTGAAACTTCTCGATGGACACGGTGATGATGTCCTTTTCACATTACCATGATCACACAGAATCAACCAAGTGTAATCGGTGACCTTTTCGAACTTCTAGAATTGGAATATTGAGTTGATATGCTCGCCTCTTGAGTTCCACATCGACTGTGAGTAAGGTAGAATTGTGTTGAAGCGCAGATTCAATGAGCAAATCATCTGTGTGTCTGCCTTCCATCTCGGATGTATCTATGACAACAGCCTTGTCTTTGAGCAAATCAAGAAGCATTGTTGATTTTGATATGGTTCTCTCTTGTTGCAAGACTTCTAATTCTTTGAGGACAACATCGAGGACAATCCATTGAGGCTTACCCAAATACCGTTGTGCTTCGTTGTCGATGTTGATACCCGAATGACGACATGCAACCCAACCACAAGCGTCGATGAGTAAAGATTGCACCAAGGACACCATTCCTCAAAGAATTGTGCCGTAACCAATGAGTCTCCATCGAGAGCCAACCCGACGAGAAAGGGATACGCGTTGTCCTGCATCAGCACAAATAGGGAGGCGTAATTCAAGAGATGTTGTGCCCTTTTCTACATTTCGAGTTACGCCTACGGATGTGGCTGTAGCAACGTTGAGCATGAGCATCTCATTATTTCGTAATGGTTGAACGACTTCTGCTGAGTTATCATTTCCTGAGACCATGTTCTCCATCAGGTGAATTTGGATTTTCACTGTGGAGTGGAGCGGAGGCAACTCATCTTTACGAGCCACGACTTGACCGGATAGATTATCCGAAGTTGTAATGGCTGGGTCGAGGAGCGTAGCCATGCCACATAGGCCACCTGCATGCATTGTATCAAGGCTATTGCCTCCACCTTGAAGCGAGGAAATTACGGCAGGTATTGGCTCCCAAGTCGATTTGTTTCCCTTCTCGATTTTTTTACCTGGGCCAATAACAATCTCATCACCGACCTTGAATTGCCCTTCAACGATACTTCCACCGATGACGCCACCTTTCAGTTTACTTGGTCGAGTCCCTGGTCGATTGATGTCAAATGACCTTGCAACATACATGAGTGGTCGGTCATCGAGGTTCTTTTCAGGGGTTGGAATATATTTCTCAATCGCTGCAATGAGAACATCAAGATTGACATCATGGTGTGCAGAAACGGGAATCACCGGGGCATTCTCAGCAATTGTCCCTTTGAGGAATTCTTTGATTTCTTGGTGGGATTCTAATGCACGTTCTTTGGAAACAAGGTCGATTTTGTTTTGTACAACGACGATGTTTTGAATCCCCGCAATTTCAAGTGCCATGAGGTGTTCTCTTGTTTGTGGTTGAGGGCATTTTTCGTTTGCAGCAACCATGAGAAGGGCTCCGTCCATGATTGAAGCACCTGTTATCATGATGGCCATGAGGGTTTCGTGACCTGGTGCGTCAACAAAGGACACCACCCTCAGAAGTTCGTCTTCTACATCTTCGGCACCATCTGGTCGTCGACCAGTTGGATAGTAATCTCCTTCCTTGGTCTGATAAAATGCAGTATCTGCATAGCCCAATTTAATTGAAATACCACGCTTACGTTCTTCAGAATGAGTATCTGTCCAAACACCAGAAAGTGCTTGAGTTAGCGTTGTTTTACCATGGTCAACGTGACCAACTAATCCGATGTTAACAATGGGTTGAGTTGGTAGCGTCCTGGACATTGTCCCCTCACGCTCCTCGATCAACCTCTCGGTTTCACTGGGTTTCTCCTTCAGCAGGTGATTGGTTGAAGATATCGTCGAGCTTCTTCTTTCCATGCTCGACAACTTTCAAATTAATTTGACGTGTGTCTTGAGTTACAGTGTTTCCACGGAATGTTCGACGCATTCGTAGACCGTCGGGCTTCATTCGGATTTCAGTACCGCCACCTTTCTTTTTCTTGATGTTCTTCTTGATACCCTTGAATCCTGTTGAGCGAGTGACGAGAATGGATTGACGAGACCCTCCGTCGAGGTCTTTTCGCATTGGTGTTCCAGTCTTGTCGGAACCACCGGTAATTTCAAGTTTGTATCCACCAAGGTTTTGCTCGCTTTCAGTGGTCACAAACAGACCATCGACAACATCGCCGATTCTCTTACCAAGCACTTGTGCGTGATTGTTTCCTGTAATCTTTGCAGAGTAGGATTTTCCGTCGTTCTTTGGGTCGGTATCATTGACAACTGCAATGAATTCTCCGCTCGTTCCTCGTGCCATACGCTCACCTTACAGACTTTGCCGACTAACGACCCGTATTTAGCCCCTCCGCACGATGTTAAGGTTCGGTTACTTCCGCAATCGCTTTGGAATAAGCATTTCCAACCTTGAAGCAATATCAGCGGGTAGGAAGTGTGGCATGGTAAGGTGTGTTGTTCTACCTCGGCCGCCTTCAACGGTTGACACGTTTGAGACAATGATTTGTGTGTGTTCGAGATGCTTCACATATTTCCACATCGTTGTGTGACTTTTGGGGCTCTGTCCATACTCCTCACAAATCAAATGATACAATCCGGAAACATCGCCCATCGTCATTGTTGGTATTTTCCTGAGACGTCGACACATAGCGAGCAAAGTCATCATGGCATGAGCACTTAAGTCATCGACGTGGTCCATTTTCGTTGAGACATTCACAGCGACAAGGTCTGAAGATTCATGAACATCTTGAATTGTTAAAAATGGCTCTGAATGACTGTCTTGTCGGAATTCACACCGCTCAACTGCAGCATTAAGAAATTCGATAACACGTCGTGCATCTCCGCTGGGGCCAGCCTTTTCTGCAATCAGCCGAATCACATCAAAATCCCATGTACCCTCCACAAGTCCTAATTCAGCTCGTTGAAGGGCGATTGCTTCAAGTTCATCAACCGTGTATGGTTGAACACGAATGTGGTTGGATTGACCAAGCCGAGATAGAACTGCTGGCTCAAGAAAATCCAAGACTTGTTCTTGGCTGATGAGTATGAGTGACACAGAACCATTTCTTCTCTGGTCTTCGTCAATTCGAAGAAGGTGGTACAGCAATTCATCACCCGAACGTCGTAGAACATGGTCAACTTCATCGAGAACGACAATGAGATGAGATGCAGCACGATCAAGTAATTTGCGGATACTGTTGAGGAGTTCTCCAATTGACAAGCCTCGGTCGGGGTGCCCTGGGTCGAGCGTGTGGACAATTCGTTGAACAACTTGCATACTCGTCGATGCGTTTCTACAGTTGATGTGTGCGGTACGTATGGTTCGTTGGTCTGCGAATTTCCGTTGGACATCTTCACAGAATCGCCGAATAAGAACGGTTTTTCCACTTCCAACAGGCCCAGTGAGAACGACTCTTCCACTTCCTTCAGGCTGTGCAATTGTGGTGAATTTCGATGCTAACTCTCGTTGTAGCGTACTTCTCCCCACCAAACGGGGTGGTACAAAATCGAAATTGAACGCTTCCGCATTGGCGAGAATGATGCCTGCACCAATACTGTCAAGATAATCAGTCATCTCATTACATGCTTATGGCAACCGTTCTAAAAGATGTGCATCAAAAGTCGAGCAAATTGCGGTGTTCCTTGATCGTATTTCGTCAAATTCGTAGCCGTGTTCTTCTGTTTTTCACCAAGTCTATCTTCAGGTTGTTAATGACGTAGTTAGCGTTGTTTATAGCCCACAACGCTCAAAGAGGGCGATGTAAAGGAAGAGGCATGAGCACCCGACGTCTCTTTGCTGCAGTTCGGGATATCGATCCACCCGGCGGTGGGGCTGAGCGCTCTTTGGCTGCGTTGTTGAACGGTATTGCTGTAGCCGGGCCAACGCTTGAGACCGCACCAACATTTGTCCCAATGTCGCCCTCAGAGGTTGTGCCAACGCACCCAGCGTGGACGGTGAGTGCCTATGCAAGTCACGATAGAGGCGACCGAATTGGCTTGCTTGTGCCCGAAGTGAACCTTATCACCACAGACCTCCCTATCGAAGGGTTCTGGTCGAAGATGGCGTGGGGCTTGCGAGAGCGTAGTGGTGAATTGAGGCGAAGAAAGTGGCCTTTGGACCGTCATATTGCTCGACGGAGTTCCCAGTTTGCCGCTCGCGTGGGTTCGTGGTTGGACAAACAGGAGTACGCAGGCGGTATTGGGTTGACTCAACTCGATTGGGCACCAGGGGCAGCAGAAGCGTTTAGTGCCCGTGGTATGCCTTACATTATGTTCGTTCGAGACGATACGGTGTTCCGCCTTCAGGACCGATTTCGACCTGCGATGGAGGGTGCAGCCCTTGTGTGTGCAGCTGGAGAAGGCCTGCTCGCTGACATCGGTTCACGGTTCTCCATTCAGCAAGGTCATAGCGTCCCTCTACCAATCGATTTCAGCGGGCGTTTTGGCAGCATGGATGACGTTATTGCCTTACGAACAAATGAACAGGCAAAGAGAGCCGATGGGGCACCACCAAGGATTGGCATAATGGTCGTTACCCCTGAAAAAGGGTTGCGAATATATCAACGCCTTCTGCCAAGGTTGCTTGAGCAGTGGCCTGAAGCAGAAGTTCACATTGCAGGTGGAAGTTCTTACCCGCAACAACTTGCCCATCACCCAAATGCGCGTGTCAGAGGTTACATTGACGCAGCAACCTTCTTTGCAAGCATTGATGTTCACCTCATTTTGTTTGAGACCACTGGTTCATGGGGGCGGGTCATCGGTGAGGCAGGTTTATTCGGAGTACCAAGCGTAACATCCGACATTGGTTCGCAAAAGGAAGCCTTGGGTGATGGTGGCATTTTGGTACCCGACGGACATGATGTCGATGCCGTTATCGATGCCTTAAGGAATGTTTACGATGAGCGTGAGCGGTACGGTCCGTTGGCACGAAAACATACCCAAATGGTTGACCATCGACGTTCTGTGGCTGCCTTCCGCAGTGGTGTTGAAGCTTTGTTTGAAAATATGTGAACAGGAGCAATTGTGTGACCGAAATTTGTCGTGAGGAAAAATACATTGTTGCCTCAAAGAACGGATATCGCAATATCAGATTCTGATAGAGACGCATGCCTATTCTGAATGTTTGATTTCTAGGTAAATTCTTTGTGTACTCTATCGTTTGGAGCGACCATTGAATCAAGTTGATTATCAGATTGTATCGTAAATATCGAGGAATTGCTTGCGGATTGCAGCTTTAGTATACCTTGCTTCTACGCCGTCTCGCATCAATTTGGTGTCCCATTCCATGCCGATCATGTTGGCCATTGCTTCTGCCAAGCCATCGACATCGTCGACGTCGACCAGTATGCCATCCTCATTTCGAACGATGTCGTTTGGTCCGCCGCAGCGGGTGGCGACAACTGGTCGACCAGTTGAAAGTGCTTCGATTAACACGATGCCAAATGTTTCGTATCGGCTTGGATGGACAAAGGCATCGACTGCTTGAAAAAATTCACATGCTTTTTCCCGCGGTATGGCACCAACAAACTCTACTCTGTCGTCGATTCCGAATACCGAGGTCAGTTTTTCCAACTGTTTCCGAAGTGGGCCGTCACCAGCCAACAAAAGTTTTGCATTCGTAACTTTTTTGAATGCTTTCAACAAGGTTTCGTGGCCTTTGTCGTTCACCAAATTGGCCATGTATCCGAACGTGAATGTGGTGTTTTTGGGTAGCGGTGTGTAAGGGAATTTTTCCACATCGATCATGTTCGGTACTGTGGTGAATTTTGAAGCATGAATACCTAGGATTCGTTCTAAATCTTTGGCAAGTGTACTGCTGACAGAGAGAAGTCGGTTGGCTGATTTCAAGGCCAACGTAGCGGTTACTTTTTCCCTCGGCCCTACAATGTTTCTTGCGAACACGCTCGAGTGAACCGTCACAAGATAAGGGATGTTTTCCCTCTCAGCGATGGCTTTCGCAAGTACGGCCCCCCACATCGTAGCTTTGGCGTGAATGATATCAGGTGCCCCATGGACTGCCTTGTACGCATCATACATTTTCAATGCAAATTTTTCATGGGAACGAACGAATGAACGGTATATCGAGGGAATATTATGAAACGGGCCTGGTTGGAACAATCGTTTACTGGCTCTAACAACGGCCAAGTTGTTTTCTACAGCCATCGAAATTGGTTGACTTGGCCCTTTGAGCCAAGTTGGAGATGGGAGGTGATGAAATCTTGCATGAAGAACGCCAACTTTGTGCCCGATTTCAGCAAACATCTCGGCCTGCTCTCTGAAGAAGGTTCCCAAAAGAGGAGCGTCTACGCTCGGGTACCAAGAGGGAATGAAGAGGATATGGCGTTCTGTCAAGGTATCACCACTCACTAGCCACGAACTTGATGTGCGTTTGTGGACATGCGTCTCATTACCATTTGTTAAAGCAATTCCAGTTCATTTGTGTTAACACCTATCCAAATCGCATTTGTGCCGCCTGGCCGAGCCTGCTGAACACTGCTCCACATCTGTCGCTTTCTATCCTAAGTGGTTATTTAGGGGATTGATTATTTAATGATGGCGCCAGTGTCAGCACTATGACAGAAAGTGCTGAAGGGGGTTCATTTTTCAAAAAATGGGTCATGCGACAATACTGGAGAATGCAACAATCTCAAGCCGTCGTCAGCTTGTTGTTGTGGGGGACAACCATCACCCTTCTCATATGGCCTTTAATCCGGTGGAGATTCTCAGCAGAGTGCACAACTGGAGTTTGTATTTCGGATGAATTCTTAGGTATACCGAGTACATATTTTGCACTTACAGGTATCTTTTTCACCGTGATGTTTACTGTTCTCACTATTGGTTTTCTTTACGATCAAGTGTTTTCTCTTTGGACCGAGTTTCGAAATGTCGATATGGAGCGAAACCCCTTCGCAACCTACGCCCTTGCTCCAATTTGGGTCATGACGATTGCATTACAAGCCGAAGTTTTGAAACGCACCTCGCCCGATGATGAAGCAATTGTCAAGCAAGCTGATTGGTGCCTAAAATGGTGCGAGACCTACACAGAAGGTGAAATGTTCGCTCGTGCAGTTCAACGCTGGGACGAAGATTTGGGAGAAACGCCAACATTTTGGTTCACAACCGATGAGGCGATGGAGCGTGCTCGGCAGGCTTCATTCGTCGATGAATCTTGATTGCTTGTTGCATCAGAAGTACCGAGGGGAGAAATGTTTGCTCACCATCTTTAGGAAAGGCCGAAGCAACCGTCCTTGAACATGTGTATCAACATGAGGAAATAGCAATTTTCTCTAAGGGATTTCGTCAAATTGGTAGCCGTGTTGCCACTGTTTTTCACCCAGTGCAACTTCAAGTTCGAATGGCGTGATGAGTGGCTTTCGATACCGCACAGCATCATCAATAGCAATACGTGGACATGCAGTGTTTACAAAAGCATCAACAGGATAGAAATCAATGAGGTCAGGTCCAATGTGCTCGAGTGCGAGCAGATAGCCCTTTTTGTCATGCTGTTCCAAGAGTTTTTTCATCCGAAGAGCGAGTGTCCTTCGCATTTGCCCCGGTTTTTCTCCAATGAGGATGCCAAAAGTTTGTGCATCTTGACACGACATGATGAGGCCAAAACGCTGCCTAAGTATTCTTTCGATGCGCTCAAGTGACATTTCTTCTGCATCGCCTGTGTATGGGTCAAGCATTGCCAGTGGTTTTCCTGTATGAAGTACAAGCCCTATTGGGTGGAAATCACCTGAGCCAAGGAAAAGATAATGGCCTATAGAAGCGTCATCTCCGCTGTAATTACATCCCAAAACTTGACCTGGGAATGAAAGTCTCGCACCACCAATAGGAATCGTCACATCGTAGCCCGCTTTTTCCAGACGTTCAACAAAGTCAGGGAGCAAATGAAGGTGTTGAATTGACCCGACGAGTCCAAGTTTTGCATCAGTCAGGGGGGCAAGTCGTCCAACCGCATCCATAAACCGTTCTTGAGCTTCTTCGTCACTCATTGAAGAATCATCATTTTGTTGTTGAAGTCTTTGTTGTGCCATCGCTCTGTGCTGTTCCAAAATTGGAAGGACAGGCTGGAGTTCAGGGTCCCCGTCATATGTCACATTGATGAATTGGGTCGGCATACCAGAATCAATATTCATTTGGGAATGGCCCATGTGTGCGACGAGTTCAACACCCATAAGTTTCATTTTATCATGAACGAGGTCACATGCTCCGTAGCAAGGGTCAGCAGCGAGAACAATTTTTGCACTTGTCTCACTTTCGATCGCATCCATCATTTCGAGTGCTTGCATCTTGAGTCCTTCAGGCACTTGGAGGGCAACAAGTCTGTGGTCATTGGTTTGAATTTTGTCAATGAGGTCGTTTAGTTCAAAATCGTGACGTTCCATATCCATCTGTTCACCTCAGTTTAGGATGTGGACATTGCCTTCAACCATTTCAACTTGGAGAAGCGATTGAAAATGAACTTGAGGAAATTTTTCTTGGAGCATCCTCATTCCAGTTCCCTTCTCAACAACCGTAATCACTTCGCTAACAGTAACATTTGCTTCAAGGAGACCCTCAAGAATTGCAAAAAGAGTTCCCCCTGTTGAGATCACATCATCAAAGATAGCGACTTTTTCCCCCTCATACACGTCGTTGATGTATAATGATGCTTTGGAGTATCCAGTTTTTTGTTCAATTTTTATTTCTCCTTCCATTCCGTAAGGCCTTTTTCGAATCACAGCAAATGGGATGCCTGTTGCCATACTCAAAGGTGCAGTAAGTGGAAGTCCCATCGCTTCGATACCCAGGAGAACATCGATTTTTGACCAATCGATTCGAGTATGAACATCTTCAATTATTTCAGTTAACACTTCAGCGGGCAATCGAGGTACTCCATCGGTGATAGGGTGAACGAAGTACGGGTATCCATCTTTCCAGATAATGGGGGCGTCAATTAAACTCTGTCTCAAAAATGACAGATTATCACCGGACATATTAATCCGAAGAGCAATTGTCGTTTGAGTCTTCCCTACAACTCAGAAATGTATTCAACATACTCATCTGGGTCAAGGAGTTGTTCCATATCGATGGCGTGGGGCTCGAGAACGATAATCCATCCATGGTCATAGGCCGAATCATTGACGAGGTCTGGATTTATTTCGACTTCGCCGTTGACTTCTCGAATCAAGCCCGAAAATGGGGACGGGAATGAAATCTTTTCATCCGAAGTCCAAATTGAAAACAAATCATCCCCTTCATCAACCTCAGTTTCGGCTTGAGGGAGAATAACCCTGAGTACTTCGCCAGCATCATATGCTAGAAATTCACTTACGCCAATCATTAATTTTTCTTCCTTGTCTTGATACCAGAGGTGATCAAGGGAGTATTTTCGGTTATGTGCAACTTGAAATTCAACGTAATCATAATCTTCGTCCATAAGGCATCTGCACCGCCGTATAACAGGGGGTATATGAATAATGAGTTCCAGCAATCCGTTGTAACCAATCAAACGGGTTAAGAAACACCGTAGTATCCAATTGATTGGTGAGCCTTTGAACTATGGAGAAACCGATGAACAGCAAATGATACGGAAGATGGTGCGAGATTTTGCTGAATCCGTGCTTGTTGAAACAATCGAAGAACGTGATAAGAATCAAATTCCTCCATCCAAGGAATGGCAATCATTTCTTGAATTAGGCCTTCAAGGTATCACAATTCCAGAAGATTATGGCGGCATGCCAATCGATGATATTTCGGAAGCAATCATCGTAGAGGAGCTGGCTCGTGTCGACCCTTCCTTCGCAGTGATGTATTGTGTTCATGTTGGTCTTTGCTCGATGACCATTGCTCTACATGGGAATGATGAACAAAAAGCAGCATATCTACCTCGACTTGCCGCTGGAGAAGTAGGAGCTTACTCACTTTCTGAAGCAGGCGCCGGAACAGATGCAGCAGCAATGTCTTGCAAAGCCGAATTATCGGAGGATGGCACACATTACATTTTGAACGGCGAAAAAATGTGGGTTACGAATGGTG
>Ga0255751_10003429_pt1 | contig 14552 bp, 19 predicted proteins | sample 071ome_20_FD_179951 | JGI IMG/M metagenome (GOLD analysis project Ga0255751, IMG submission 179951) | Coastal salt marsh microbial communities from the Groves Creek Marsh, Skidaway Island, Georgia - 071412BT metaG (version 2) | ecosystem: Environmental > Aquatic > Marine > Intertidal zone >...
CCCGGAACTTGACCCCGGGCCACCTGAAGCTCAAAAGGCTCCGAGGTTCCAACCTGTGATATAGAACGGATCTCGTGAGCCATGCCTACCTCTTACGAATAAAAGAGGTTGATAGCTGAAACGTTGGTTGCCACGGAAATGTATGGATCAGACGTTGAAAGCACACCATCAGACGGAATGTTTACCGAGTGAGTGTCGCTTGCTGCAAAGTCCAGATCCAGAATCGTAGCACCGCCGTTGCCATCTGTGATGGTCAAACGTCCTGCGGCAGCACCTACAGTAACCTGTAGCTGACGAATACGAGCGCGACCAATGCCTACTGCACCGGTGCCCGTCAGACGTTTGGTTTTGATGTCAGAGCCAGCCATGATCTAGCTCCTTAGCCTGCGGAAATTGCGAGAGTCCCGGAGTTGTTCCAGATTGCGCCTGCAACACCAGGATCCGAAGTTGGGATCACGATAACGTTTGCTGTGCTAGAAAGAGTCGCTGCACCAGTAACGTCCAATGTGCCGCCTACGGAAGCGTTGTTGCCGTAAGTGGAGTTGGTGGTTACTGCACCGGTGGTTGCGTCTTTGGTTACGTCCTGGAAACCGTTTTCGGAACGGACCGGACCGGAGAAGGTCGTGTTAGCCATGTCATACTCCTGTCTTGGCTAGTGTCAGCCACACCGCGCGGCTGTCAGGGATGCACAAAGAATACAGGAGCAGAGCACAAAAAGAAAGGGGCGATCCGAAGACCGCCCCAGTCGTTCCAACAGGGAGGTTGAAACTTATGCGCCGGGCGAACCGAATACAGCGCGAGGATCGGAATACCCGAAGCTGTAACGCTCACGCGCCTTGAAGCGCATGTTGCCGGTGTCAAAGTCAGCTTCCATGTTTGTCGAGAGCGGTGTGCGCTCGAAGTGCACGAAGCCACGTGGTGCGTCAGTCAAGATGAAGAACGCATCTGGGTCGGTCAAGAAGTCGTTGACCGCGTAGCCATCAGGCAACATGCCCATGGAACGGATTGCGTTTACATCGTTGTCTGCAGTGCCAACACGCAAGTTGGAAACCATCAAACGCTCTGCAACGAATTGCAGCTGACGTGGGATGATCAGCTTGGTGCCGCGCAATGCGACCTTGAGACCACGCTCGTCAACGAAGCCAGCGACGTTGATCAACGCGTCCTCGAGAGAGGTTTCGTTGAGGTCAGCAGGAGTGGTTGGTTCGTTGGCGAAAGTGCCGCCACCTGTCAGCGGGTGGTCAGTTGCGCAAAGCTCTTTGCCGTCGCCGCCAGTGAAGGAGGAGTTGAAGGCGTTGTTGAGGATTGCAGCAGCTTTAACCTGCTTCGAGTGGGCCATCGAGCGGGCGAGGGCACGTGTGTAACGGCTGCCGAGGCGGTCGTACAAGTTGTCCTCGATTGCTTCCTCGGTGATCGAGAATGCAAGCGCGATGGTTTCGTGGTTGTAACGGGCAGTGTATGCCTCGTTAGCGTTGTCAAAGGATACAGCGGAACCTTCTGATTTGGTTGGTGCTGCTCCAAATCCGGACAACATAACTTCCTCTTCAAATGCTCGATCTGAAGACTCGGTTGTGTAGATCTCGGAGTGCTGGTTTTCGTACCGGGAGTACTCCATGCCAAAGAGGGCATTAAGACCCGGCTCCAGCTCTTTCGCAAGTTGTGCGCGAGAGATAGCCATGTGTTAACCCTCCTTAGGCCAAGCCAACCGTACCAGCACTGAACAGGTGGTTGTTGATTACAACAAGCACGTTCGTGTTGGCGGTAGCGACATCATCATTGAGCGGATCCTGCGAGACGTCGATTGCCTTGAGAGGCAGAGTCGCAGTCGTCGCGCCGGTGGTCACATCCAGTTCCACGTTGGAAATACCGGAAGTTGTGTCACCAACAGGCGAACCGTCAACAATATCAAAGTTACCGAACAGGTCAGCTACAGGGAATGCAGCGTCAGCCTGTACTTCGAAGACCGTGTCTGGTGCATCGATTACGAATGCAATGATGTCAGACGCGTTGGTCGAGGCGGGGTAGTAGTTAGACCACTTCTGCTTGCCCGAGCTCGGATCGGTGTAGGTGCAACCATTAAACACACCAAGAACCAAACCGCTGCCGCCAGCTGCAACACGCTCGATACCACCGCCGGTGACAACCTGAACGAGGTCACCTTGGTAGATCGATGTGGCGTAGTTGGCCGCAATACGGTAGCGGTTCTGTTGGTTAGAAAACGGAGAACCGTTCACCATGCGAACAGGGCGAAGACCGAAGGGAGAATCAAGATTTGCCATTTGTAGGCTCCTTCAGTTTCAAGTTACTCGGAGTCGCTAGTGCGACCTCCGAAGGATACACGACTTTGCCGACTTTGATGGATCGGCATCGAAGGATGTTGCTCCTTCATCAAGTCCTGATCAACTGCAACCATTTGTTCGCGGGTCCGGGTCCCGTAATACGCGGATCTTTCTTGGGCAGTTTCGACAGGGATGCGGCACAGCATCAGACCACCTTGACCAATAATACCTGCGTAACGACCATCGTCGATAACAGGTGCTTCATAGTCAGGATACTCATCGGCACGGACAGGTTCCCATCCTTCACGCAGCTTGGAGTTGACATTCATCTTGTCTTCCTCGCCACGCATTGCGATTCGAATCCAACGATGCACATAACCCGCTGGGGGTTTGGGTGCTTCTAAGTGGCTGGGCGGTGCCCAGGGTTTACGGCGCGTTGTTGCTTCGCGGGTTACGCTTTCGCGTGGTTTACGATTGTCAGCCATGTCTATCACCTCTTCACGTACTTGGCATATTCCTCGAGAGGAACGTTGAGTTTTCTTGCCATCGCAACTTCGGAAGGTGACAGTTTCACCGACCCGCGCCCCGATTTAACATTACTGCGAGATGCTGAAGCGCCAGCCGAGGCGACCTGTGCTCCACTCGGTTTCTTTGCCGCCGGAAACTTCTGCGGAAACTCCGCACGAATACGACGATCAACCTCAGTATAGTACTCTTCGCTCTGCGGGTCAAAGCCCTCTTCTTCAACTAGCTTGCGATGAATACCAAATGCCGCATAAGTCATGACCTCGTCAGACCCAAACCACTCGTTCTTCTCCGCCCATTCTTGGGCTTTGGGATCAGGTTGAGGGGCAGCTTGGGCCTGCGGTTGAGGCTGTACCTGCGGTTGCTGCACGGGTTCAGCCTCTGTCGGCTGCGCCCGTTCAAATCGCAACTTGGCTTGGTTAACACGATCCTGTGCCACACCAATCTGCGAAATAAGTTGTTGCGCATCAAACATCTGATCTGCATTGCCTGACTCATAGGCCTCGCGATACTGGCGTTTGGCGGACTCAAGTTGAGCCTGCAAGCGCGCTTCCTCGGACGAAACATAACCCTTGTCGAGGTTTGTCACCTGCGACTTAAGTTTCTTGTTTTCTTCCATAAGCTGTTGAGCAAGTCGTGAAGCTTCCTGACCATCACGCTCCGCCTTCCGATATTTTTCGGTGAGCTTCTTGATGCGGTTCTGCACGTTCTTGCTGTACTCGTCGAGCTCATCTTTCTGAGGCTCTTCCTCCTTTACAGGCGCAGCCTCAACGGCCTCTTCCTGCGAGGTGTCCTCTAGCTCAACCTCAACGCCGTCATCCTCCGGCGTTTCGTTTTCTTTAATGTCCTGCTCGGTCATGTTACCTCCTAGACGCTCTTGATGTCCGTAGGCTCAAGGATCGTAGCAATGACTTCGTCGTCGTTAATAACGCGAACCTCACCACCATCAATCTTAAACCGCGAACCTGAATACCGGCCAATGCATACCCACTGCCCAACCTCGCACCATGGTGCAGCGTCAGGCCCGAACTTGTCGGGATCTTTGTAGGCAAGCGGGCCGACTTTAAGCACGTAAGCCACAACCGTGGCCACCGCTTCTCGGTCTCGAACTTCGTCGGGAATATAAAGACCACCCTGTGTCTTAGCTGTACCTTGAAACGGCATAACCAAAACACGCCAGCCAGTTGGCTGCGGCAGGCGGTCAATAAGTGATTTGTCTAGGAGAGAAGGGTCTAGCACCCGTTCTTTCGCGTCTACAAACGCGGCTTCGGCAGAAACTGGAGCTTCCTCGGGCGCTTCGCCCTTGGCTCGTTCCTTATTCATTTTCTGCGCGACATGGTCAGGAAGATATAAGGTCTTCGACATCGTCAGCGTGGTTCTCCAGCAGGGCTTTGATTTCTTCTCTTGCGTAGGAGAGGCCCCGTACTTCCCCTACTAGAAGTTTATACTGCTCCCAATCACGGGCAGCATCATGTGCAAGAGCACTTGCAATTTCTTGTTCGCGCTCTTGAAGTAGCTTATACATATATTTTGCGAAATCAACAACATCCATTACAGGATATCTCGTTTATAATCTTCCTGCATTACGGACTTAATTGGCCCACCTTTTACCCACTCATTGCAGGTGTAGGAAGCTTCGCAAACAAACTTGTAGATCTGGCAATAGCCAAGCTGTGGCTCGTCGTCATCGAGGCCCATGCACCCCAGCATATCCTCGGTCTGATTATACGCACCGCAGTTGCCGCAGACCTCGTCAGCACGGAAACCGCCATCCATCGACGGATCACGGTAATCGGCTTCTTCCTCTGCGGTCATCTTGTTGGCTTCGTTCACGTCGCCGTCTTGAGTGGCGATGGGGCAGTTGGTGCCTTCTTCGTGTTTATCAACCTCGATGCCTTCATCGGGGATGAGTTCAATAACGATACGGGCCATTAGTAAGTCCCCCGAAAACCTTTGCCGGACATCTGAGAAGATTTGCAGCCACGGACCATGCCGCCGTCTTTATAGCTTAGCGAGTCAGTAAGTTGACGCTCAGCTTCAGCTGCTTCAGCACGACGTCGAGGCTGCTCCCGCTCAAACTTACGACGTTCTGACCGCTCGAGGAGTTTTGCTGTTAAATAACGGAGAGGTGTCTGTGCCTCCACAAAGCTCATTGATCTTGTGGGAGCTTCTTCCGCGCTACGACGAGTTCTGTCAGCTGCGCGGGCCAGTTCTTCTTGTGATCGTCTTGGCATTTCAGTTCTCCTTCCCGCACTGGCGGTCGTAAGTTTCATTGTGAACAACCGTGTCAACCAACAGCTGGCGGTCGTTTCTCATGAGCCACTCTACAGTACTTTGATCCTCAAATAAATGAGGCTTTGCAATGTCGCAGTAGGTGTCAACTGGAATCAGCGTTGCGCAGCCACTTAGAAGCGCGCTCACCAAGACCAACGTCGTCCAAGCTTTCAATCTCATCTTCAACCTCCCGAGCAGTCCGCATGCTGTCGATCAAATGCCGATCCGCCTCACGCTCATACTCGTGAACACTGTCTCGCTTACCGCGAAAATACGCAACTAAAATTGCACCAAGCACCAGGCATGCTGCAGCTAGATACGTTTTTAAGCGGGCAAGTAGAAACATCAGCGGTCACCCGCCTTCCACTTCTTGATCCGTTCCAGATCGATAATCCCCGTGGCAGTCAGGATGATCACACCCAGGACGCCAAGGATCAGAAGATTGGGCCACTCCAGCCCACCGAGTGCACCAACCACAGGGGTAGCAATCCCTGCAATCTTCGTAAGTTGCGAAGCTTGGATCGTCCGAGATTGTGTAATCGACGTTCTCTGTGCTCGGGCTGGGCGGTCGTTTAGCCATGCGCTTACTTGGAAACCGGGGCATGCTTTGTTCGCATACTCGTTATGTCCACTCACCTTTGTAATAGCAGGGTATTCCGTCTTCAGGCGGACGATTAAGTCATGCAAGGCTGCGCCTTGTTCAGCAGTGAAGTTATCAGAAAACGCATCCATTTTGGTGCTGCCGTGGCCACCGAACAAAGAAATGCCGATGCTGTTGCGGTTCTGCCCGCGAGTGTGCGCCCCTGCCGTGGCAACAGGACGACCCTCTACAACGGTGCCGTCACGGTCGATGAGGTAGTGATACCCAATGTCAGACCAGCCATTGCCTTCAACGTGCCACTTGCGCACCTCATTAACCTTACGTTCGGTGCTCTTGCCTTCCCACCAGTCAGCACGAGTGGCCGTGCAGTGCACGATGATTTCGTTTATGTCACGCATTAGAATATTCCTTGGAACTTGTTTGCACGAGGCGAAGAACTAAAGCGGGACTGAACTGCCCCACCTTTCGCCTTGCGTTGTTTGCCTGCCTTAGACAAGGCAATTGCGACCGCCTGCTTTTGTGGTTTGCCAGCTTCCATTTCAGTGCGAATGTTTTCGCTGATAACTTCTTGAGAGCTTCCGCGTTTAAGTGGCATTACCCTCTCCTCATCATAGCTTCGCGCTGCACGTCAATCCGCTCACGGTTTACTTCGTTGCGGTCGTCAGCAATCTGCTCCTGAAGCTCAAGCCGCGCGCTGTCTGCTACCGCGTTCTGGCGCATCTTCATCTGCTCGAGTGCAAGCTTAGCTTGATCTATCTGCGCTTTGTTCTCGTTCTCCATCTGCTTGATCTGGAGTTCCTGCAGACGGATCGCGACTAACGGATCTTGTTCCTCGCCGTTGCGGCCTTTGTAGGTCAGGCGTGGCATAAGCTCTGCAAGCATTTCCGCTTCGACCTGTGCGACACGGGCCTCAACTTGCTCAGGCGAATATTGAACTTGAGGTTGCATGGCCATCTGTTGCAGCTGTTGTTGAGCAACCATTGGGTCAATTGCCCCAGCTTGCGTCAAAAGTTGGATCTGTTGAGCGTCCATCTGAGGTGCCGTCATCAACGCAGACACTTCTTTTTCTACCTGTTCACGAGCCATAAACGAAACGTGTTGCATGCAGTGCACCGTCAGTGCCGCAAGAACGGCAGGTACCTGCTGCAAGACAGACATCTCAAGCAAGGTAAGGTGCGCTTCGATATGCGCTTTGTGATCCTGTCCGGGGAACGCCTGTGGGGTCTGCCCACCAACCATGGCACTGTTCTCCATGACCGGGTCCTGCGGCATGGGCTGTGGGGGCGGAGGCAGGATCTCGTCGATATTCTGCACCTCCAACGCTTGATACATCCGTCGATACGCTGCATGGAGGTTATGCATTTGCGGGTTGGACTGAGCTAGCTGCAACTGGGTTTGAGCTAGCGATACCCGCTGCGCCATCGAGAAGATGTTCGGATCAGAGACGGGGAGGACGTCGATCCGAGCGTCGAAGTCTTCGGCCTTGATCTCTGAAGGCGCTCCGGCCACCTCGTAGGGATATACAGGAGGGAGATTCTCGGCGAAGATACGCGCAAGCAAACGGAACTCCGTCTTCTGCGCGTAGTGCAGGCGCTTGTGAATCGCAGACATGACCTTCATGCCGCGTTCAAGCAAAGCAACCGTAGTGCCTACAGGCATCTCTTGGTTGCCGTCACCAATCTTCTGGTCGGCCAACGCTACAAAGCGGCGACCGTCCTGAACCAAACCGCCAAGCATAGTAGCCAAAGTGCCAGACGGCTCTTTGTATGGCAGCGGAATAATTGCGTCACGGATGTTGCCACCCGGTGCGTCGATGTCACGGAACTCACCAGGCTGAAGGGGCTCGTCGCTGTCGCGAACCCGCACACCACGTGCCTTAAAGCCAGCAGGCAAGTTCGACAATGTGCCCGCGTCGATCAACTGACGCAGCAAGCTTGTCGCCGCACGGCCCAAGCCGCCGATCATGTGGATCAAACCAAAGCCGTAGAAGCCCAGACCCGGCATAAACTTATAGTGCACGAAGTACTGGCGCTTGCGCTTAATCGGATCCATCTCGTCGTAGTTCCGGCGGATGCCCAAAACCTGACCAGAGCTCTCGTCAATCGTCACAATGTAAGGAAGCTTGATGCCGGTTGGCTCACCGGTCATCGGATCTTTGTCCTCGAAGCCCTCGAGATCGAGCTCGACGTGCATTTCCAGCACGGTGAGAACATCATCAGTGTAGTTCTTCGACAAGCCCTCAAGCTCGTTTACCTTCTGACGTACAGGGTTTTCTTCTGTGTCATCAGAGGGTTGCAGGTCTACGTCGCGATAAACGCCAGCATACTGCATCTTCTTTACGTCGTTCATGTCCATGCGGAGAACGTGAGTGACGCGGCTTGCAGTGCCGAGGTCAGATGCGGAATACGGAACCACGAGATCTTGCGCTGGAATAAACTTCGAAACAGCGCGGTTCTTGGTTACGTCAAAGTACACTTTCTTGAAGGTCGAACCAGAGAGCGGTAAATAGAACAGCATTTGGTCCATGTCAGGATCAAACTCCTCCATCACCTCAGTGACTTGGTAGTTCATGAAATCCTTAATGCGGTTGGCCTGCTCTTCACGCTGCGGCGTTTTGGCTCCTAGAACATCGGTGCGGACAGGGCCACCCGCAGGCAGCAGTTCTTTGTAAGCCTGTGCTTGAAACTGCGTTACGCTCTCCGCGATCATCGGGTGGGTTACGCCAGATGCGCCCTCGAACGGTGTGCTGCGTTCCTCGGTCTTCAAACCAAGTAGGTCAAGCCCGTTAGTGTAGGTCTCCTCCCACTCAGAGCGGGAATCCAAATCGTCGTTGTATAGTCCCCGAAGTTCGGAGGACAACTCGCCCAGAGTACCGTCGTCCAGGAACTCTGATAAGTTGGCGTCAAACGGGATCAGTTGTTCTGCAGCGCCCATCTCGTCAAGCATAGCAAGGGCTTGCACAATCGCACCGCCTTGACCGTCGTCAATAACTTCGGCACCGCCCTCAAAGTTCATGGGCTCGTCAATAGGAACCTCTACTTCGGGGAGGCCAGCGGTGTCTACGGGATCTATGCCCGAATCTACAAGTGAGCCCATAGGGCGTGGTGGTAGAGCCATTAATAATACTCCCGCTTACGGGGCCTCCATTCATCTTCTTCGATACCTTCGTCATGTAGAGATATAAAACCTCCTTGACGAAACCGCATCAAGGCTAGCGTCATGCTATCACAAAAGTCATCGTGATCGCCATTAGGAAATGAAATAACCTCTTCGACTACTTCTTCCGCAAACGGCTTAGCCATTGGAGCCCACACTACCCCCGCCTCAAAGAGCGGCGCAACCATGTGCATCCTAGTTATTTTGTCGTTGCCTTTGCCCGGCGAGAAACCCAACGCTGGTATGCCGCGCAGCCGCAACTCGTCAATGAGAGGCGTCCCCGTCGCTTTGGCCTCAACCAAAACCATATCCGGCTCCCAGTATTCGTGTTCTTCATAGGCAATCTCCTTCAACTCTGGAAAGTTCCACCTGCCCCTGCGGGCATCCATTAGGATTACGTGGTCTGGTCCACCCTCTTCCGGTTGGAACACACCCCAAGTGGTGATTGCCGAGTAGTCCGCCGTTTCTTTCTTAGAGAACGCCGTATCGTATGCCTGAAGAACATACTTGATATTTGGTATGTCCTCTTTTTCCCAATCCTGCCACCACTCTTTTTTGACAATTGCGCTTTCCGACGCCGTCGGTTGCTGCTGCCACTGCGCATTCCACTTGCCAAGTGGAAGCGAAGCCTTGATTCCAAGCAGTGCGTCCTTTTCCCAGAACTCAGGCCACAGTGGATTGTCGGAAGGGAGAATGGCAGGAAACTCTACCACCTCCCATTTATCCGCCATTATGTCGTTTCCTTGCCGCTCCAGCAAACGACCGGTCAGATCCTTCTTACCCCAACGGGTCATAACCAAAATGATTGCCCCGCCGGGCTGAAGACGCTGTCGAGGACCAGACGTGTACCATTCGTAGGCGTGGTCAAACGCCGTCTCGCTCAGCGCATCCTGTTCAGAATGAGGGTCGTCAATGATGAACAGGTCCGCGCCACGGCCAGTAACAGCCGCGCCAACACCAGCAGCGAAATACTCACCACCCGCCGATGTCTGCCATTTGCCCGCACCTTTGTTGTCCTCTTTCAAGTTGGTCTGAGGGAATACTTCTTTATACTGCGGATCGTCGATTAAGTCGCGGACTTTACGACCAAATCTTACCGCAAGCTCTGTGTTGTGTGTTGCCTGAATGATCTTGAGCTTGGGATTGCGACCCAAAAACCACGCTGGCATCAGGTAAGATGCGAACTCGGACTTGGAATGTCGAGGTGGCATATTGATAATCAGGCGTTTTAACTCGCCACGCGCCACCCGCTCGAGCTTTTCCGCAATAACACGGTGGTGCTGACCCTCAATAAAGTTCTCGTACACGTGGTGCACGAACGGCATGAAGTGCTCCTGCGCTTTTTCACGCAGGTCCAGCCGTTTTTTTGCCTCAGTGAGGGCAAGAATTTCCTTGAGCGCCTCTTCTGGAAGAGCCTGAAGGTTCATACGCCACCCGGTCTAAACGATCCTAGTCCCTGTTGTGCACCAATTGTTATTGGTTGTACAGGGGTTGGGGCAAAACTAAGCGAAGGAACTGTGCCAGGTGATAGAGTTGGTTGCTGGATGGGCGCAACTTGTGTGTAGTTTGGTGCCGGTGTGAGCATCGGAGCCGCTGGTGCCGTCGTGAACGGCTGATCGAATGGGTCCTCTTCCTCAGCAACCACCGTATCAGGCTTACAGGACTGAGTTTCCAAGTCGTACGTGTAGCCCTCGGGGCAGGGGTCGATAGCTGGGCTTTGAGGAGCAGGCGCTGGACTGTCCTCGTTGCTTGGTCCAAACGGGTTGATCATCGCCGCAGCTGCCGCTTGGTCAATGTTCGGGTCGTTAAACGTGGCGTTTGTGGTTTGAGTGCCAGTGTACCCAATCGGCCTTCCGTTTGCATCCACAGACATGGAACCAATAAGCATGCCCCGCTCGTTCGTTACCGGCACATACCGGTCGACACCTCGTGGACGAGTAATGAACCGACCAATCGCGTTCCCCGTGCCTTCGTATTCGCTAACGGGAGTATTCAACTGGTCTAAGATGGTGTTACGAGTAAATCCGCTAATGGCACCCAAGATACCCATGTTTGTCGCACGGGTGATTGGATCAAACCGCTGGTTTACCGTCTCGCCCGTCGCTGGGTCGATATAAGAAAAACCAGGATCCCCCGCGTCAATCGCCTGATCCCGCAAGCGATACATGTTGATAGCGGACTCAACTTCCGGAGAAGCATACGGCAAAGGAGTTGGACTTCTATATCCAAGGGCAGAGGCCCGCTGACCACCGGGGTTTTTTACAATATCCGCATAATCCGTGAAGCTTACATCACGAGGACCAGAGGACGTACGAATTGAAACACTCTCCGGACGTGGCGTAGGCACAGGTGACGAGGTTCTTGATCCGCTTACCGCTGTTCCAGCGTCGTCTCCACCGCCGCCAAACAAATTGCTGAAGAAGTTAGATACGACATTGCCGCCGCCGCTATCCCGAGCAGTAGAAGCTTTCCCGCTGCTCGACTTCGTGCCACTGCGATCCTTGTCCGACTTAGAAGACGAACCTCTCGACGAGGTCTTGCCGCCCTTGGCATAACCGTCGACGTTTAGCTTTCGGATTTCCTCGAAGAATCCCATGTCTCTTCCTCTTCAACTTCCCCGCTGCAGCAAGGATCTACATTCGTTCCACAAGTTATACACTGATAATGGCCGTGAACAAAGACCCGACCTTCCTCAGACCCACAGAACAAGCAACGCTCAGTCAAGCATGCCTCCCAAAGATCCAAGGCCCGAGGTCCGAGAACCACGGCCCGCCCGTACCTGAGCCGTAGGCGCAGGAGCCTGACGCGCCGCTTCCTGAGCCTGGCGCTCTTGCAGCATGTTATAAACTAAACGCATCCCGGCCCCCGGATCTCGCTCCTCTTGAAGCATGTCCAAACCAGCCTGCGTTCCGAACAAGCCGCGCTCGTCCATCGTACCCATCGGGCGGTCTATGCGGTCAGCGCCCAAGATGTTGGACACGTACGTTTGCGTCTCAGCTATGTCCGGTATTCCACCTGCACGGTCCACGGTTGTCGGACCTGCGTTATATGCAGCCAAGGCACGGCCATAATCCCCATCGTAGCGATCCAGCATAGCCCGCAAGTACTGCGCACCAAACCGCAAAGATTCCTCAGGATCCAAGCGGTCCTCGATCGGATCAACCCCATACCCCGGCTGACGACCCGAGTCCTCCATGATCTGGGCAATACCCAAAGCACCAGAACGAACGTTCCTCGCTTCTGGGTCAAACCCACTCTCCTGCATGATCATCCGGCGGAAAACGGTAGGGTCGAGCCCGTACTGTTCCGCGTAGTAATCGGCTAGTTCCAAATAATCCATTACAATACCTCGTTGGCCATGGAGGCTAGACCCGATTTCAAGTTTACCATGCCGCCCTCTTTAAACATAGGCATGCCGTAGTCCGCGATTGCTTGGCGCAGTTCCGGAGTGAGCCGAATACCAGGGACCGTGTACGAATCAGCGCGGTCGTTCGAGTACATCTGAACCTGTTCTATCTCAGGCATTTCGATATCGTACTCGCGAGACAAGCGCCGCAGAGTTTCTCTAAGCTGGCGCGGTACGATCTCGTCGTAGTACTTACGCTGACCTGAACGCCTGCCAAAGGTCATGTCAGCAGCCATGTCCCCTGTACCAAAGGTAAGATAGTTTTGTGGAGAGTTAGCCGCATCTAACAGAGCCTGACGAATAGCCAGCTGCGTATAATCGTTTGTATTTGAGACAATAGGAGCTTCTGGAACAACCGGTTCTTCAACATCTAGTTTAATAGGGTCACCCTGTTGCGATTCCGTCCAATACATGCTCAAACGCTCTCGGCCTTCTCTTAGAGTCCTCGCCTCATCACGAAGGTCTCCTAACTCACGAGCAATTTCTTGGTGTCCTTGTCCCAAATCCTCTGCGCGTAACAATCCGCTACTGTAATCCTCGTCAAGCTGACGTCCTCTTTCAAGTAACTCTTCGTGTTTTGCATCTATATCCGTTGCCTGATCCACATTAGCGCGATATTCAGTCGCCGCCTCTTCTGGCGTTAGATTAAAGATTCTTAGCTCCTCTCGCACATCGCGGATTTGCTTGGCCCAATCTGACTGAATCTCACCTACGTGGTAGGTCTCTCCGCCCTCAACTGGGAAGGTGGCCGCGCGATAGTGCACGACTTGGTTGGTTCCCGCATCTGGAAGATGAAATGGGTCTGGTTGAATAAGATTGCTGAAATCACCCTGATCCGAGCTCATCAAAGCGTTTGGAGACCGGACCACGACTTCACGATAGTTTTCACCGCCAGGAGTGAATCTTTCGCCATGAACTGTGCCCGCTTCACTAAAACGAATAACCTCCAGCGGATTGTCGCCCTCAACCGCTTCCCGAATCATGTCCTGCGTAATCGGGCCTTCTACATCTTGCAGAGATCCAATGCCGCTAGTGCGAAGTTCCGTTTGTCGAGCGCCAAGACGTCTTAGGTTCGCAATAACTTCGTCGTACGAACCATACCGAGGCTGCTCCAAGTTTAATGCCGCACGACCAATTGTCGACAACATGCCTGTTTGTTCTGCAACAGGTAGTTCGGGCCAATCAACGCCATTGTCCCAAACGTCCTCCTCCAGCGCATTCATAATATTCTGGTCTACAGGATCCATAGCCGGCGCAACTGGAGCAGGGAACTCCTCTTCAACAAACGGCTGCTGTTCAAAAGCCTGCTGGTTTCTCGCCGCAGTAAACTGCTGGTTGAACGCCGTAGCGTCGTTAAAATCGATGTCCTGTGGATCGATGATGTTGTCGTTAACAACAGGCACATCAGGACGCGCAGCCGTCAACGTCTCCATAACGTCGCCCGCTTCGCTAACCGCTGTCCGCGTAGCAGCCGGCGCATTCCGCAAAACCATCCGGCCCAACGCACCACCCGCAACAGGCAACGCAGCAATGCCCGTCTCCATAGCCGACTCGCCCAACGCAGCACGACGCTCCTCAGGCGAAAGGTTCGGATCCGCCGCACGACCAGCCTGCTGCATCGCGTTCATAATACCAGGTATCGGATTGAGCATCTGCAGAACTTCAGCCGCAGGACGGCCCGTCATACGAAGCTCACGCTCTCCAGGCAAAAAGCCAAGCTGGGGGAATAATGGTTCCATGTACGTGTTCCAAGGTCCGAGGTCCACGAAACTTTAACAGCTTCTCAAAAAATCCTCAATGCTTTGCTCTTGAGCCTCAAACGTAAACTTACCCGGAGTAATACTCGTGTGCGTCGCAACCACAGCCGACGCTGGACGCATCAACAACAACTCTAAATCTACCGCCACAAAGCAGTACCAATTCGCGTCCTTTCCACTCGTGTGGTAATTGTATCTCGGAGAACGCCTATTAGTAGAATTGCCCATGTTCTTCGGGCAACTGGCCGTCTTTACCTCAACCGTGACTATCGAATCTCGGACCTTGCACCACAGATCAGACCCCTCGCGATCCACGTGGTGACACTCAACCCCATGCTTTTCCAGAACGTAGGCCGCAAAGAACTCGCCCATGCGGCCCGTGCCCCGGTTGGAAGCGGACACCGGTCATGTCCCCCCCGAACTGTTACAGTTGCAACAAAGTGTACAGGATTATCGCAACAAATCCATATACATCTGAGCCGTCTGCTTTTCAGCCTCCAACTCCGCCTTGTCACGCTTGCGCTCCTTCAACGCACGACGCAACGCAGCAACGT
>Ga0255751_10003438_pt1 | contig 14522 bp, 13 predicted proteins | sample 071ome_20_FD_179951 | JGI IMG/M metagenome (GOLD analysis project Ga0255751, IMG submission 179951) | Coastal salt marsh microbial communities from the Groves Creek Marsh, Skidaway Island, Georgia - 071412BT metaG (version 2) | ecosystem: Environmental > Aquatic > Marine > Intertidal zone >...
TAAGTTGTCACCTTCCCAATGCATTTCAGTAATATTATGTGATACATTTTGTAAGTTCACTACTGAAGAATCTGGATGGTCAAGTTCACCTAATGCTCTCTTTTGAGAAATAAAGTTTTCTGTATAGTTTTTTGCTTCTCTCTGAAGAATGTTTGTTGGATATACTCTTCCATTTTGATTTTTTGCATTTGCTCTTTGTAATACACCTTTTACAATCAACTTTCCGTTGTTTTCTTTTAGTGATTCAGTTATCTGTTCCGCAGATAACTCAAAAGGTATATAATCTACTAATAAGTTTCTCATTATTTCATCCTATTCACTAAACCTACAGCTTCTCTCATGAATTTAGTTACATTATCTTTGTAGGCCTTGTTAATCTGTTTTGCTAAATCTTTATTTTCACTATCTTCTTTGAAAACTTTTTCTAACTTTATTAATCTTTTTCTCAACACACCTTCTTCTTTTATAAACATCTGTAATTGTTTTTTTGCCTTTGCCTTTTCTTCACGACCTTCACTTATGTTGTCGTTTCCTTTCCAATCACTAGCTTGATTCTCTTGATGTTTTTCCATTACTGATTGAAGTGTTGGTAATGGTTGACCAAACTCTCTATCCAATAAACTAATACTTTCTGTTAGGTACTTATCGTTTGTTTTACTCATTATATTTTATCCATTAATCGTTTAATTTGTTTTAGTGTTTTTGAAGTGAATTGTGCACTTTGAAACACTTTATAATCTTCACCTATTTTAACTAACTCATCGATTTGGTCTCTTAAATCATATTTCATTTTTCTCCAAACCTTACTATCGATTTTGTTAGCTGGTATAACTTTAATGTTTTCATTAATTCTTACTTCAATCACTTGTTCTTTAGTGGAACAACATCCCCCACCACATTCACAAGTATCTTCTTTTATTAAATTTTTTAACCTAATCATTTTAAATTCCCTACTCTACTTGCTAATTTAACTAATCTCTCAGATATACTACTAAGAGCCTTGTGTGTGTTTTTCCAATAACTTCTTGAATCAACATTTAATTCATTTTTCAATCTTAAACTCATTTTGATTGTTTTATCTAATTCATTTAATGAGTTACGAACTTCACGAATTGATTTACCAATTTTTTGTTTTGGTGTTAAAGATTCGTCATTTCTCCAATCGTGATACTTACCCTCATTTATACTTTCATAAAAATAATCATCCATTGGTTCTTTAACTTGAAAACTAATATAAGACCATACATTACCCTTTAGTTTTTTCAAAACTTCTTCAAAGTTAAATGCCATTTCTCTTGCTTTGTTCTTTTTAGCAAACTTCAACATCATTTCAGTTTCTTTTTCTAATTTTTTCCAATTGTTTGTGTATCGTTTAAGTAATGCAGCAGCTTGTTTTTTTACTTTAGGGTCAACTGCCTCATCTACGGTTATTGATTCGTTTCTTATATGACCCTTTAAAATTTGACGAAGTGTAGTTATTTCTTTTGTAGCCTTTAAGATAGTTTCATAATACTTATTAAATTTTCTATCTTTAAGTGTTTTATCACCTATTTTAGCAATATTCCAATAATCTTTTTGTAGTTTTTCTAAACTGTTTTGAAGTTTTCGTAATGCATCAACTTCTTTTTTAGTAACTTCGTTTACATTTTCAATCTTTTTATCTACTTGTTTGCCAAGTGCTGGTTGTACACGAGATACACTTATAACTCCTTTTAAACCTTGTTTTAATTTTTTGGCAACCATTGTTTTTGCCATACCTTTTGAACCTGCATCCACAAGAACTTTACCTTGACCTAATTTACCCATATCAACAGTTACAGCAAATTTTACTTCACTTACTTGTTTTAAACCAGATTGATTTGCAATATCATCTCGTTTCTTTTTATCTTTTTTTCTACCACCATCGAATGCCATTGGTGTCATGTATCCAGGTGTTGCTGCAGAAGTAGAGACTTCTTCAATCTCTTTCTTGATTAAGTTTCTTAAAGCTTCAATAAATTTTGCTTTATTTATCTTTGTGGACATTATCTAACTCCTTGATTAATTCATAGTATCTCATCAAAGACACAACATGAGAATCTTTTACAAACTTCCCACCTACTGCGTTATCTGTGTGTTTAATGGCTTCAGTTAATTTAATCTTAGTGATTTTATCATTTACTTTTGATAAATGATTTTTTAACTTAGATTTTACTTTTGTAACTTCAGAATCTATGAATTCTCTCAAAGAATTAGTGTTTGATAGGTTATTGATGTATTCCCTTAATAGATTTTTTTGAGATTCATTCAAAGTGCTGTATTTTTTGTTGAATTTATCTACTAACAACTGATAAGTAAGTAATCTTACATCAGTATCTTGTGTTGAGTAGTTTTCAACTACTTTATTTTGTGATTTTTTATTTTTTGTGTTTGTAAATGTGATATTTTCTAAAATAGTGATTTTTGAATCTGTTTCTTCAATAGCATCAACTACATCTTTAATAGATTCGTTCTCAAATAGAGTATATACTGATGCCAATACTTTATAATTTGGTATTCTTGCATTAAAAAACGCATTTACATCATAATTCTCTTTAATTGTTTTAATTAAATTGAATTTTTCATTTTTTAACTTACGATTTGATAATTTTCTACGATTTTTAATTACTGCCTCAATCAAAATGTTTGCTTGTTCAGTAGTTTTGTATTTTTTCTCAATCAATACTTTATAAAGTTCATTTTCTTTACCTAATTGAGTATGTTCGTTAAAAAATTCTTTAATGATTTTAACAGAAGGCGAGTTTTTTGAATCATTCATCACATCAACTGCGATTTGTCTTGTTAGTAATTCAAAAAGTATACCCGTATTCTTAATTTTATTATGTTTTTTTCGATTCGACATCAAACACTCCATTTTTAACTATTATATCACATATATAAATATAAAACTTTTAAGAAATCGCTATTTCTTACCCTTAAAATCTTCATATTCTTTACTTATTTCTTCACTCTCAGTAGTTTCTTTTAAGATTTCTTTAGCTTTTGAACCCATTGATTTCTTTAAAGCATCATAATGTGCTAATGCCAAAGGAACACCAGTTCTACCTAATGGGTCTCTACCTCGAGCACTACCTTGTTTCCCATATTTTGGATTTTCTTTTGGTCTTCCTGCACCATCCCATCCATCTTCAGGTACTTCTACTTCTTTTTTAAAGATTGAACCTGATTTAGATTCTTGGTCAAATTCACCACCATTTGCTGATGATTGCATTTCACTTGGTGTTCCAACTGATTCACCTGTATCTGCTGGGTCATTACCCTCTACAGATATTTGTTCAAATCTAAACTTAGTTTTTTGGTCATGAACAATTTGTGAATCCATTTCTTTAATTTGGTCATCAGAGAAATTAAATAAGTTTTTATAAATCCATTCACTACTCATCATTTGATTATCTTTCATATCACGAGCAAGATTTATTTTATTATTCCACAATTCAATCTTTTCTTGTTCATAAATTGTAGATGGATTTGTTAATTCTAATTCAAAGTTTGTTAATTCTGCATCTTGATATCCTTGTGAATACAAGTGAACTACTGCAATCTTTGTTAACTCACTTACAATAATTCTTTGTATTCTCTCAATAGTACGAGCAAATCTAACATCCTCAGCTGCCAATGTTGCTTTACTACCAAGTGATTCCTCATATCCTAAGAATGCCTTTGGAATATGTAATGCAGCTAATAAACGATTCTTTAAGTATTCAATATCTTCTGTAGTTTCATAAGTCATACCTGGTAAGGTATCAATACCTGTACCACTATCACCACCACGAACTGGCAAGAAGAAATCTTCCGTTAAGTTCTGAATATTAAACTTCAAGTTATAATCACCAGTCTCGTTATCGATGTATGGTGTTTTCTTCATCTTGTTGATAATTCTTTGCATGTAGTTATCAACTTCATTTGGTGGTATGTTTCCAATATCCACTTTGAAGATTCTTTTTTCTGGTGCTCTCATGATTCTATGAATCAACATAGCATCTTCCATCAATGTAACTTGTTTCCAAACCTTACGAGCACTTTCTAACATTGATTTACCATAAGGTAAAAGATTACTATCACTTGCCAATCTAAAGTGTGCAATTTGGAAATTCTCAAACTCAATCTTTTTACCTGTTGTGGAACGAGCAAAATAAGGATGAGTTGTGTTTTGTGCCTCCATTCTAAATTTTACCATATAAGGATTTTCTGGGTCTTCTCCCTCTACACGAAGTAACTCATAAGAAGAAACAGGTACAACATTAGTAATACCATACTTATCTTCGATATCCAAATATAAAAAGAAATCACCATATTTACATAGATTTCTTGTCCATGGCCATAAGTTAAATTCGATATTTAAAATATCATAAAATAAATTATGTAGGATTTCTTTAATGTTGTTATTATCAGTTATGATATTCAGTACCTGTCCATATGGATTTTTCATAGTGGATTCATCGGCATAAATATCAAGAGCAGATGAGATAATACTATCACTATCCATACTTTCGTAATCTTTAAACAACCCTAATCTCGCTGCCTGTAATTGTGCGAAGGTGGAATAACCAGTATTTACCAAATCTAATCCACTATGTAGTTTAGAATATCTATCCACTAAGTGTGATTTAGTAGTTGCTTGAATTTGTGCAGTATCTGCGACTTTTAATTTCTTACCACCAACATTTCTTACAATAACATTGGTACTGAATAATCGCCTCAGTCTACTATATAATGATTTATCTGCCATTTTTTACCTCTTTGTTATAAGAGCCATTCTAAAGACTCTTTTTTCTTATCTTTACCAACATCCCATTGCCAAGAATCATTTTCATTCTCGTCTGCAGTGTATAAACCATCTACATCTTGGAGTCGGTTTAATGTTTTCTTCGTTAACTCAATTCCCTCAGTTCGTAATCTTAACGCAGTATCACGAACCCATAATCCGATAGCAAACGACATAACCAAATCATCATTGTATCCTGCCATTGCTTCGGCTCTATTATTATTATAGATGAAAGTAAATAATTCATCGATTAAACGATTACTACGAACCACTACACTTTCCTCTCTAAAAAATTCTTCTAACTTAGCTATAATTAGTGGACGACTCTTCATTGTCGTTGAAAATCCTGCCACCATATTCTTTTCTTGAGCTCTGTATTTATTTGTCATCTGATGTTGTACATCGATGTATTGTAAATCTTTACTTGTATAAAATAGATTAGGATAATCCCTATCTATCACTTGTTGGATGGTTGCCCAACCAATATTATTGTTTTCTATAATTAGTAAAGCATCGTTATATTCTGTTGAAATTGTTACTAATAAATTACCAAAATCTTTAGTACTCATTCTACCTTTATACTCTGCAACTTGTTCTACATTCTCCACATCAATAACATGGAATGCAGAATAATCTGCTGAATCTCCTCTACCAACATCAGCACATACAATATAATTCCTTGTGTAGTTTGGTGGTTGCCAAACCCATAAGTTTCCATCTATTCCTCTTTTTTCTATTGGGTCTTGTACATGGGCCTTTCTACAATTTTCTAATATCGTACCATCAATAACAGAAGTACCAGAAGTAATGAAATCACAATCACATTCTTGTGCAGCACCTTGTAAACCTAATAATTCATCTTGTTCATCTCTCCACTCTTGGTTTCTATCTGGATGAACACTCCAATGTAATTTAATATCATTGAACATTCCTCTACCTTCTTCGGCCTGTACCCAAGTTTGATGAAACCAATTACCAACTCCATTTGGTGTTGATAATGCAATACAACTACCACCCGTTGTAAGTGTTTGTTGAGATGCAGTCCATATATCATCAATCTTATCAATGAACGCTGCCTCATCCAATATCAATAATGATAGAGCTTCAGAACGAGCTGCTTCGGTTGATGATGCAACTGCTTTGATTTGTGAACCATTAACATATCGTAGTGATAATTTATTATCCTCAACACATCGTTGTTTCAACCAACTTGGTAAATTTGCGTGCATAACACGAACTTTCGTAACCAAGTTTTTTGCAGTATCTTGTTTAGTTGCAATTACCAAAATGTTTTTATCTTGGAAGAATGTCATCTGCCATAAAGAGTAACCAGCAGTTAGTGTACTTATTCCTAATTGTCTTGCCTTTAAAATAATATTAAATCGATTCTCTTTAAATTCATTAACCGTTTCTTCTTGAAAAGGATACAAATGAAAAGGTATCTTACCCTTAATCGGGTGTTGAATCATACAATACTTTTTTAAAAAGTAGACAGGGTCTTGAGCACACTTAATATACTCTTGTTTGATTACTTCTTTTATCTGTTCTGCCATTATTTTAGTTCGCCTGCAAGTTTAACCGAAACCGAAGTTGCGGCAACACCATAAACAAACCATAACCATTTGTTTTCGTGCCACTTAGGTTTCACTACTTTCACTTTTTCTTTATACAGATTAATAGTTTCTTCTTGTAATTGAAGTTGCTGAGTTCTAAAATCAATAATAAGAGAATCAGATTTTGCATTATCCTCTAATAATGAGATTTGTGTTTCCAAATCCATCACTAAAGATACATTCAAACTATCTTTTAACTCTAATTCTTTGATTTTGTTAGTGAACCCAAGAACTTCTTCCTCTGTAAAGGTGAAAGTTTTTGTATCTTGCCCAAACAACAAACCAAGAAATAATATGTAAATAAAATATCTCATATATATAAATATATACTACTTACTAAATTTCTTCAAATATTTTACTGCCTCATCAACATCATCTGTTTTAACTGCTTCTTCGGCTTTTTCGATTTGTTTTTTGGTAGTAGTTACCTTTCTCTTAAGAGAAGCAACTTCTTTTTTGTTTACTCTTTTTTTAGATTCAAGTTTTTCAACTTGTTTCTCAAGGTCTTTAACCTCTTCGTTTTTTGCCTTAATGGCTGTATCTAATTTTTTGACTTCTTCTTTTTTCTTTCCACCAAAAAATAGATTCATTATGAATTGAATAATTCCACCCATTATTATCTCCTGTGTTTGTTATTTATTGTTTTTGGTTGTATTGAGTAAGTTTTCCTCTTCATCTATATCTGCTTGTAGTTTATCAATATGTGCATATGCCTCTTCTACAATCTTACTGAATTGTTCCTCACCCATTTCCCATTGTTCTTTTTCAAGTTCTACTTCTTGTACACCAACTTGATTAAAGAATTCTGCTTTACCACCATTTTGTTCAAATTCAACAATACTTTGTCTCAAATCTTTTAAATATGCCTTTTTATTCTCTAATACTTTTCTTTTTGCATACTCTTCAAATTCACCTTTATATCTCAGTTTGGTTTCTATCTCTATTTGACAATCCATACAATGTCCAAATAATCTCCAAAACTTATTATCAAGTTTTTTCTTCATTGTTTTTTGACAATTAGGACAAAACCAAGGCATTCTTACTGATGCCATTACATCTGTTAATTCTGATTTACGAGTTTCTCCACCACGATTTTCTTGTTTACCTTCATATCCGACTTGAATATAATCTTTAACATGCTCTTTACCAGACATCAAATCCTTTAAGGCTTTGTTTTGTCTTTCCATGTCCTTACTATAATTTGCCATTGTAACTCCTATCCAAATTTTAAACTACCAAGTATTTGATTGATTGGAGCAAATGCACCAGTAAACTTATATACTTTACCTTTGTACTTAAATACAATTCCCTCACTTGGAACAATTGATTTTAATCCACCAATTGCATTTAGTTTTTCTATTTGTGTTTTTAGTTTTTTTAATTTCTCTATATTATCTTTTTTACTTAAATCTCGATATGCCTTCTCCATTTCATCACGAACTTTCTGAACTGACTTATCAGGATTTACTGCCATATAACCACTTATGTTTTTCAATATCTGTGCTCCCACATCAAAGAACAATACTTCAAATGGTTTTATATTATCTTTAAAAATTTTAGTGTGGTCAAACTTATCTGTATTCACTATCCACTCTACAAACTTTGGATTATCTTTGTAATCACTTCTAATTTCTTGTATCTTATATGATTTATCAAAGTATGCCCATCTACGAACTAACTTTGCAAATTGAGCAGGTTTTAACTTTACACCAAATTGTTTTGATGCATTAAAAATATACTCTCTCCAATATGCCTCATGATATTCACCTAATGTATTTTTATCATTCAATCCATATGTTGATTGTAATCTTTTTAATCTACCCAAGTATGTATTTTTTAATTTATCATAATCTTGGTGTTTTGGTACTTTTAAAAAGTTTGGTTTACCAATCTTAAATGTTTTTTGTATACTTTGATTCACTTGTTTAATCATACCTGCCAACATACGAGCAGAATCTTTTGGTTGTCCTATTGGTCTACCACTTTCATCATACTCTAATGTACCATGAAATACTATTTCTGCCACATCATAATCTATTACATTTGCTGTTGCTGGATACATAACCTCTAAATTCATCCATCGTTTACCATTACCGAATACTTTTTCTTTTTGTTTATCCGATAAAGAACCGATTGCTTTTTCTAAATCTCTCATCGCACCTACGAATGCTTTTTTAATATCACCTCTACCACTAAAAATAGATGCAACTCCTTTAGTATCTGGTGCAGTTTTACCAAAGTTTCTTAAGTGTCCTTTGTTTCTGGCAGCTTTTAACTTACCATCAATCCAACTAACCATTAGATTTTGTCCATCGAGTTTCTCTGTAACTCCATCTTCTCTATCTAACTTTCCACCGATACCATTAATAATTATGGTCTTTAAATCTGAAAATGTAAGATTATTGTCATCGAAAGGATGACTCATGTGTCCATAGGCTCCACCCATTAATAATAACTCCTTTGTCTCTTTAATAAATGATTCTTGCATCTGCTTGATTCTATCACCCATCTCATCTTCTGCAGGTGTTAAATCAAGATTAATTGCTCTTTGTGTATTTTGGTCTTGTGTTTGTACACCAGGTAATGCAGGTGCCTCAACAGGTACACCAGTAACATTTTTAGTATCTGGTGTTAATCCCATCCACTTTAATATTTCAAAATCTAATGTACCAACAACTTTTTCTATCCAATCTTTATATGCAATTACTGGGTCATCTTCACCAAACCTCTCTCCGTAAGGACCAGCACCTTTTCTACCATAGGCAACTGTCGGTACTTTGTTCATTCTTGTGGTGAAATCTAAACCTGGGTCATTTGCATTTGGACTTAAAATATACTGAACGATTTCCCAACCCATACCAGGTTCTCTATCAGTAATGTACATTTTATTAATCCATTGAGTAGTATGTGTTTTATAATCATCAAACCCATCATAGTATGTAGGTGGGCCATCATCAATAGGAACTGCTGCTCTATCTGATGCCTCTTTAAGTAATTTACCCAAATCTATTTCTTGTATAAACTTATCAATCGTTTCAAATAACTTTTTAAATTTATTATTCATCATTTGGAACACACCCTTATCATAATATCCAAATGCTTGTTTAAATAATTTTTCTCTATCTTGTTCGTAATCTGGTGAACCAAGTAATTGTCTCATTACGGTTCCACTCACTTCTTTACCACCAACCTTAACTGATTGATGTGGTGCAGTCATAAAGTATCCATGTTCTTCATATCCCTTTAGATTATTTTTATTCTTTTTATAATCTTGGAAATATGATAACCCACCAGATTTCTTTTTACCACCTGCTAATCTACCTGCATCTTTTTCACCAAAGATATAAATTACTGCGGTAGTTGCAGGGTCATATTTCTTAAGAACATTCTCTGCCTTAAGTGGTACTTTTTCCTTAACAATTCGATTTTTAGGAACACCCATTTTTACCATGTGTCGAACTTTTTCTGCAAAGTTCATAGGATGTCTTGGTGGTTTTTTGATATCTGAAGTAGTGATGTATGCATCATCCACTTGAGATTTTAACCATTTATAGGTTTTTAAATGGTGAGGCCCAAACGGTTGATACCGTCCACCATAAATACCTACAACCTTTTTAATCTTTTGTTCGGAAATGGTTGCATTATCCCCATTTTCCATACTTAAATATAAGGCTTTTTTCATATAAGAGTCAAGGTTTTTTTGTAAATTTTCTACTTTTTTATACCCACTTTTTTTATTAGTTTTGTTTTTCTTAACACCCTTTCTACTCGGTGATGGTATTACTCCTGCAGGTGCACCAAACTCTTCATTAATAATACCACCTCGTTCATTATACCATTTTCTAAATTGTGCTGGTGTTCCTACGGTAACTTTACCTTTTGCAATTTTTTCTACTTCTTTTCTTATACTATCATATTGACCCACTCTTTTTAACATAAATACATCTTGAATATGAATTTGATTCACAACTATTTCATTCCACCCGTGTTCTGATGGTTTATCTTTTTGACTTAATATGTGTCGTTTGATTTGTGGTGCATACTTTCTCATTATTTTATAACACATATCAATATATTTTTTAATCCATTCTCTTTTGTAAGGCCCTAATGCCTTTTTTAGGTTTTCGTCGTGTGCTTGGTGGTCATATTGAGTATCACCATAACCTGTTTTTTTCCTTACTTCAGCATCAACTTTATCCTGTATCTTGTCCCATTCTCGTCTATCTATTTTATTTTTTTCAACACCTTTTTTTAATTCATCATACATTTTACCACCAGCACCTTTACCTGCTAAATGATATGGTGGAACCCATCTACGACCTGTTTTATCTGGTGTTGATTGTATATCTCTTGTGCTTGCAACTAATAAAGTTCCCTCTATTTGATAAATAACACCACCTTTACTTTGTATTCCTTGTCCTTTTGCAAGTTTCTCACCTTTGTCTACTGCGGTAAATGTAGATAACGAACTTTTCTTCCCAACGATTCTTCCAACTTGTTGTATATCTGATTTTAATTCTGCCGCACCGACGTGAAATACACTTACTTTTTCCTTACCTATTATCTTTTGCATAAATTTAGTAGATAATGGAACATAATTTGCATAAAAACCACCGAATGTTTGGTCGAATGATGACCTCGTGTGAACTGATTGAAACTTTGGTTCTGCCTCATTTATCACACCCTCACCTAAATACAATTTCTTTTCTAATTCTTTTATCTTATCACCAATCTCTGGCCCTTTTAACCCAACAAACTCTTTACCACCTGGTCTTACACTTAATTTAAAGTTAACAAGTTTCTTAAAATCTTTACCTATCATCTTACCATAACTTATAATTTGGTTTGGTGTTAATGTAGTTTTTTCTTGTGCTTTTTTTACATTGTAGATATTTGATGGTTTAAAATCATTTAAGTATACTAAAAATGTTATATTCTTTACTTCATCACCACTATACTTTAATTGATTTAAAATCTTTGGTAATTTATCTACTTTATTAGTTCTTAAAACAATTGCTAAAAATAAAATAAAATCCTTGACATTGGGATAAGGTTTACTTATATTTAACTTGGGAAACATTTGTTTAGTGAATCCAAACTTATCAAGTGCTTCCATAAATAACTTTTGTGATTTTCCTTTTTGTATTCCTTTTATAAATTCTTCTCTAATTCGTTCTCTACTTACACCCGTTAAACTTGGATTCTTCATTAGAGCAATCTCTGTATCTTTATCCATCTTACCACCGATAACTGCTTGAAATCTTAATGCTCTTAATTTTCTTAATGGGTCTTCATCAAATCTTTCAGATGCTTTACCAACTGTTCTAACAATTTTATCTTTTAAATCTTGTAATCCACCTGTTAAATCCACTACTTCATTTCTATCAATATCATAAAACAATGAATTAATTGTTAAATCTCTACGATTCACATCACCTTTTATATCAGAGAAATCAACTGCCTTAGGTCTTCTACCTTTACCAATATCTTTTCTAAATGTGGCAATCTCATGTCCACCCACCACAACAACACCAAACTTTTTACCAACTGAAATAGTTTTGAATCCACCTTTTTTTGCAATCTTTTCTACTTCATCAGGTTTTGCATTTGTGGCCAAATCAAAATCTTTAGGTGATTTACCAAGTATGGCATCACGAACTGCACCACCTACGATATACAATTCTTTTTTAGATTGTCTGAATAATTTATAGATTTTTTTGATATCATTTGGAACTCGTAAAGTTATTTTGTTTTCATTGATTTCTTCTTTTTTCAATCTACTTTTTTCTCTACGACCTCTGTTTTTAGATTGGTCTTCATAACCTGAAATCTTACCATTTTTATGTGAAGCATCTTTCTTATCCCCATTTCCATAAGTACCTTTTTGACGATTATATTTATTTAATTCCGCTCTATACTTTTTCATCTTGGTAGATGATTGGAATTTTTTGTATTCGTCTTTATAATCTCTTTCGGCCTTCTCTTCTAATTGTTCTTCACTATCATCATTTTGTTTTTTGATTGGGCGAAACTTTAGGGCAGGTCTACCATTTATCAATACATCACCTTTTTCATTTGTATCTATGGATTTAACCTTAACTCTTTTATTTTTAAACTTACCCATTAAGACGGTATCACCAACTTCTACATCTAATTCAATACCCTCAACAAGTGGTTTAACTAACCATTCTGTGAGTTTTGTTTTCATTTATTTTACCACTTCCTACAAGACCAATAACGAGCTTTATGTCTTGGGCCTGGATTATCACAATTGTGTCTTGCTCTGAAAGATTTACGAGCCTTAGGATTAGATTTTCTAATTTTCATAGTTCCACCTTTGGCATCCCCACCTTGACCAAAATTAACTTTTACAACATTACCTTGTGGATTCTTTACATACACTTTAAATTTCTTTACATCACCTTGCATTGGTTTACCAAGTTTTACTTTTCTACCTTGATACTCTGCCTCAGGTAGTAATCCAGCCATAGTGTATCCAAAAGAACCATCCTCTGCCCATATATCATATGATTCACTTTTTGATTTTCTCCAACCTCCACCAGCTGCTTTGTATTGTTTTGCTGCCCAACCATTTGCATAAGCACTTGGATACACATCAAACTTTTTCTTAGCCTGTGCCTTGTAGTACGCCCATTTACTTGGGTCTGTTGGTTTGTTTTCTTCAAAAAACAAGTTTAGTGATTCTTGTATAGTTTCTGACATTTTATTCTCCTGCTTTTTTCTTCCTTGACAATGTGCCTTTTGACTAAATCCTTTTGGGTTGTTGCAATCAATACTTCTTTTGTATTTGTCTGACCAATCTTCTTCTATTGTTGCCAATTTTGTATAATACTTCGGGTCTTCAAAAATATGGTCAAGTGCAATTTCTTTTGCCACTTCTTTATCTGTGGTGTGTTCCATTTCGGTTTTCACACCTTTGACGAATTCTTTTTTCAACACTTCAATATCTACATTGTGTTTTTCAGCAATATCATTTAAACTCATTCCTTTGGCTAATCCACCTGGAATTTTGTCTTCTTCCACCTCTGGATTATAATATTGATGTTCTCCGTCTTTTTGGTTTGCCGGAATTGGTGCTACATTTCTAATATAGTTGGGTTTGTTTAACATTTCATTTTTATTTAATCGGTTTTTTGCCAATGGTGAAACAAATTTAATTCTTGCATTGGCTAATTTTTTTAATGAACTTTGACTTAAATTATCTAACAAACGAACTAAATTCTTGTATGCACTACCACTTGGATTGATACCTTTAACGGCATCAAAAGTAGTTCTCAATAATTCAATATGTGATGGTGTAATATCCATTATGCTCCCGTTTTACTCATTACTGGTGATTTACCTTTGGACTTTTGATGTCCTTTTTTACTATCACCTGCTTGTTTTTGGTCTCGTCTTTTACGATTAACAAATGTTGCTCGTCCTTTTGGCCCAAGTTTTGCTGCTTTCTCTTTTGATAAACAAGCGGCATAGGCATCACCTTCTTTTCCTGCCCCACATTTACCAAGTTTCTGTCCGTCTGAACCATATCTGTCCCAACCACCTCCGTCAGAACTTCCTGTTTTACCTTTACCGAACCACTTTCTCAAGTCTTCATTGGTGATTGAACCACAACGAACACAACGACTATCGTCAATCAGTTCTGTGATGACTTCTCGTATAATCTGTGATATTTGTTCTGACATTATTTTAATAATTTAATTACGGTTCCTGCACCGGTTACAACTTTTTTCAAAGCCACTTGATAAACTTGACCAGTTACTAATCCTGCTGTTAAATCTCCACCATCTAATAATGATGCGGTGTAATTAGTTCCTGCTTCAATCAAGAATGCTGTGTTTTTAAATGAACCTGTTGGTTCGTATGTTGTTGATGCTGCTACTTCATGCGCTGCTGTAAATGAATTAGGTCTTGGGGTAGACTTTGTTCTATCTACAAAACTACCTTGTGTTGGTGTAGTCATTTATTTTCTCCTATACTGATATTGCTCGTTTAAACCAACCGAACAAAAATCTTTCTTGTTCTGGTTTTGCATTTACTAAATCATAATAATGTTTTAATCTATAACAACGAACTCTATCTGC
>Ga0255751_10003443_pt1 | contig 14517 bp, 11 predicted proteins | sample 071ome_20_FD_179951 | JGI IMG/M metagenome (GOLD analysis project Ga0255751, IMG submission 179951) | Coastal salt marsh microbial communities from the Groves Creek Marsh, Skidaway Island, Georgia - 071412BT metaG (version 2) | ecosystem: Environmental > Aquatic > Marine > Intertidal zone >...
TCTCAACTAATAGTTTTGGTAAGGTAGTTCATGATGGACATAGATTGTGGACAAGATACAACTCTGGAGCAAGTTCATACATCTATACATCTCAAGATAAAGGAAGAACTTGGGAACTTTCATATACTTCAAATAGCGGTCCAACCTATGCATTTGCGTTTAGTTATACTGAAGGTGTAGTTCTTGGTGCTAATAATGCAGATATCCTCTTTGATGGAGTAGGAACAGAATTTGATGCTTCCATCAATATTGATGCATATCAAGATACTACTATTTCAAATACCTATGATTCTAACAGATTCTTTGCTTGTGATAACGTAGCAAACTCTCTGTATACTCTGTGGAACATTGTTATTGATAGAATCAATGGACGTTCAGTTGCAGCAACAACATATGCAACTTCACAGTATTTTGATAGCGGCAATAAGTTCTTTAATGTAGGTCATTCATATGATGATCTTCCCATTATTGAAGTATCTCCATACATCTTTAACTCGTCTGTAATTTCATTCCTTGGTGGCGGTGGATGTGAAATTGATGGAAATAAAGTTGCAGAACCTAACGTAAGAAGACCAAACTTGCCTCCACAAGGTAAGTCGATGGTTGCTGCTGCATTCACAATCATCTCATTTGGTGGTACTGCGTATAGAGTATTCAATGATGGATATACACAGTTGGTTTCGGTGTTCTGTATCTTCACTCAAGATGGAGCACTTGTTGAATCTGGTGGTTATGCATCCCTGACTAACTCTGCTTCTAACTTTGGTACATATTCTCTGAGAGCATCTGGTGTTAGAGAAGAAGCATATTCATTCCATAAGGGTATTATTGATAATATCACCTTTAATGATGTTGGTAGACCTATCTTTACTGTTGAACAATTAGGAGAGGCACCACTTGAGCACTTCATTATTAAACCAGGTGGTTTTGAACTCGCAACAACTGCAGGTCAAAACCCACAATACTTTATTGAAGAAACTATTTCTGCAACCCCAACAACAATTGTTACTGCAGAAGTAAGAGCAAATGCTAACATGAGTGTCAGAGGTAACTACAACCGTTACACTGATGCATCAGTTCTTCTTGAAAATAATGCTCGCTATATCGCAGAAGAAGCATATTTCACTACTGCAGCAACTTCTACCAATTCATTTGATCAAAATAGAGACAAGTGCATTCGTGACGTAGAAGAGATTGTTAAAGCATGGGCAACTGACATTAAGTATGATGCTAATGATGCTACATGGGATGCTGCTAAACTTTATGTAAGTGGTAGTTCAATTCAGCACGTTGCTGGATATGAAGCAGCAACCAAGGAGGTTATTGATACTGCAACAGCACTTGCTAAGAAGGCAATCAATAACTTACTGCAAATCAAAGGATCTACAGCACAAACTGCAGATTACTACGTTGCAGAATGGACCGATGAAATTCCATATGTAGATACTGCTGTTATTCATGATATCTCAACTGCTCCTGATTATGTAAGTGGTGATTGTGCTAACGTACAATCTGCTATTCAAACTCTTAGTGATCTGTTTGATGAAATCATTGATAATCCAACAGTAACTTCTCCAATGCCTTCAACGGCAGTGAGAGAAGATGGATTCTTTACTATCAATGAGTTCAATAAAGATAAACTTCAGAATCACCCAATTGATTTCTTAAGACCATCTATTTGTAACTCATCTTCACACACGTGGGAATTCTCTGGTTCTGGTAATGATTACAATGCTCTTCCTCAAAACGGAGGTACAAGAGGATCTTCAGAAACTGGTGATTTTGAACAAGTATCTCAATTAAATGGTCGTGTTTATGCATCAGGTACTGACGAACTTGGTGACTTTAAGATTGGTTACTTTGCTAACGTTGAGAACAGAACTGGTAACATCACTTTTGGTGGTACGGTTGAAATTTCTGAAGTTAGCTTCTTGAAGATTGCTGGTGGTAATGTTACTATTGAAGGATTCGGACCTGAAGTTAACCTGAACGCTATTGAACTTGGTGGCGTTGCTCCTGGACCTTCTGATTCAATTCTTCCAACTCAGAAAGCAGTATATCAATACATTAATAACCAACTGGGTATTTACATTGGTCGTACTTATTCAACTACACCAACACCAAATGCTCTGGTTCAGTTAGATGGATCTGGTCGTATTAATATCGACCAACTTCCTGCTTTAAGACCATTTAACATCTACACCGTTATTGATGAAGCAGAACGACTTGCATTTGAAGGACCACTTGCTGGTGACATTGTTATTCAAACTGCAACTCAAGAGTTTAACTTTACTTCATCTGATGTTGATGCAAATACAGATGAATTTACAATCAATAACCATGGACTAACAACTTCTGACGCTGTTACTTATTATGAAGGCACTGGCACAGTAACTGCTCCTTCTCCTTTGGTAGATCATGAGACCTACTATGCAATTGTAGTTGATGCCAATACAATCAAATTAGCATCTTCTATTTCTGATGCTGCTGCTGGACTTGAAATTGATATCACATCTGCAGGATCTGGAAATCATATATTTGAAACCCAAGGAACTCCTATTTCATTCATTCTTAACAATGACTTAGATAGTCAGATTCTTGAATTTATTCCTAACGCTAATCATGACTTTACCGTAGGAGATATTACACTCGCAACTCCTGGTGGTGGTCAAGGTCAGGTTACTAACTTCCTTGAGGGAACTGTAAAACAGGTTGTAGTCAATTCTGGTGGTAGTGGATATGTGCCAGGAGATACAGTAACATTCTCCACTCCTTCTGGTGGAACTGCAGCAACTGGTACATTAGTTATTAATGGTGGAGTTATTACTGCGGTTACTTTAACCTCTGGTGGTGATCAATACTTTACTGCACCATCAACAACAGCAGGAACTATTACTATTAATACAAGCACTGGTTCTAATGCAAATCTTAGTACGATTATTAGATCTAGATTGAGCATCAATATCCTCAATAATATCAAAACTGAGGTTACTGATACTATTGATGATCAGGATACTCCAGTTAATACAATTTCACTTTCAAACGTAATTAACACTTCTGGATTTAGTGCAGACAACTGGATTCAGTTGACTTCATCTACTATTGATGCTTCGTTCATTACATCTGGTACTATCAATCCAACTCGTCTTGCTGGTGTTACTGCACAAAACCCAGCAAACTCACTGACTTACCTTAGAGGTGATTCACTGTTTGCTCCAGCAGTATCGTCACTTAAAATTTCTGAGGACTCACCAGTTGTACTTGGTGGCAATAATAGCGTTAGTACTTATATTGCATCACTTCAACTTGCAAATGGTGGTGCTGGATATACGGTTGGAACATACACCGACACCTCTATCCTTGGTGGTAATGGACAGAACTTAAAAGGAACTATTAAAGTTTCTAATGGAACTGTAAGTTCTATTACAGTTACAAATGCTGGTACTGGTTATGCATCTCAACCAACAGTAACCTTTAAGGATAATTGGACAGATCCTCAAAATCCAGCAATTATCAATGGCATTTCCGCAGAAGCATATATTTCTAGTGGTCAAGTTGTACAAATTAACATCCTTGATGGTGGTAGTGGACTTGGATCAAACACTCCTTTAATTGAAATTACAGGTGGAGGTGGTGTAGATGCCACTGCCACTGCAACGGTTACCGATGGTGCAATTCAGTATATTCAAATTACTGATGCTGGTATTAATTATAGTGATAATACTACTCACTTTACGGTTACTCCAAATCCAGCAATTATTGGAACATCTCCAACCACTGCAGCAGACATTGAAGCATATTATGCAACAATTCCTAAGTTAACTAACGATATTACTGTTGATGTAGCTAGAGTAAATGGAAATACTCCAAACTCTAACAATTACAGCACAGTAGGTGTTGCTAAGTTTAGAAAGTCAGACACTGGTTCTGGTGTAAGAATTGGTCAGTTTATTATTGGTGATGATGGCGCTATTGATATTGACCAGGGACAGGGTTCAGGATTTGATGCTGACTTACTCGATAATCAAGATTCCAGTTACTATATTGCTTGTGATAACTTTGTCCCTGGAAGTTCGCCAACTCCTGGTCTTCCTGCAAACTGCCTGATTGGTACTTATGGTATTGATATTGATGGTACTGCAGATTTTGGTAATATCTTAACTGCAAATGATACGAGATCTTCTACTTTCCAACCATCTAACTTCTTAGCTGGTGGACACTTCCAGTGGAAAGATAACAACAATAATCCAGGTTATGCAAACACTTGGGAATATCTTGAAGATGGTGGAAACTATCATGGAGTTGCTACCTTCAGAAGAGGTGGTACAGGGTCTACATTCTCAGAAGGTTCAACTAACCAGTTAGCATTTACTGACAACAATAACATCTACATTAGAAATAGTGGTTCTAATCAGGTCAATTCACTGACAATCAGCACTGCTGGTTCTGGATATGTCAATGGAACTTATTATGATGTACCTCTTGGTGGTGGAGATGGATTTGGTCTTAGAGCAAATCTTACTGTAACAAACGGTTCATTTACTAATGTTGAACTTGTAGATAAGGGTTGGGGATACAACTTAGATGGAACCTCTGGTGGATCATTTACAGTAGTTCTTCCATTCTCATATTTTGGAACTCAAAACACAAGACAAATTACAACTCCTGCAGTAATTACTGCAACTCTTCCAGTTTACCAAAGTGGTGCTGGTCAGAATGTTTGGTCATCTTGGAGAAAAGTTTGGCATGATGGTAATGATGGTGAAGGTTCTGGATTAGATTCAGATTTACTGCAAGGAAGAGATCTGCGTTGGACTCAGAAAGCTCTTAATCTTTCTGAAGATGAAACTTTACTGAATAGCAAGATTCCTCAATTAATGGGCAGTAGTGCATTCAATGAAGAAATTAGAATCACTGTTCCAGATCCCACAAATTTGATTAATAACGGTGATGTTTTTGACATCTATATCGAAGGTTATAACTTAACTCAAGAGCAAATTGAATCATTAGACACTACAAGTATTGGTGCTCTTGGTGTTGGTACACAGTTAAACCTTTATACTGCTAATGACATTGCAGAAGGTCAAGCCACATTAATCAATAGAAAAATTAACCTTGATCCTAATAATCGTGAAACTGGTACTCAATATGTTGAACAAAACTACGAGTGGGAGGCAAATGCAACTTTCCAAAGAAATGATCGTGTAGTTTATGGTCATAATGTATATGTTGTAAGTAATACAAATAGTGGTGGTTACACTGCAGGTACAGTTGCTCCAGTACATGGTTCTGGAGCAGTAACTGCTACTAATGGAACTGCAGAATTTACTTTTGAAAGAAAAGTAAGAAATCCATATACACTTCTTACTGTTGAGGTCACTTCAGGTAACCTTACCAAATCAATTAAAAAAATTGGTATTCTTGATGCACCTGCTGAACTTTATCCAGTAACTGACTTTGCTACATCTTCAGATGAAACTTATACCAGACGCAAAGCACGTCTTGGAGTTGATTCTGCTGGAACTGCTTTCTTAGATCTTGGTAATATTGTAGAATCTACTTCACCATATATTGACTTCAATTCATCTGGAAATAATGTTGATTTTGATGTAAGAATTCAAGCATCTAGTGGATCATCTACAGCAGGAACTGGTATTCTTAACTTCAGAGCATCTAACGCTCAGGTAAATGGAAACAACATCTGGCACGCTGGTAATATTACATTCAGTTCTGGATTTAGTGGAGTTGTATATGATACCAATGCAAACAGTAAAGCAGTTCTTCGTGATTCAAGTGGTAATTTTGCTGCAAATAATATTACAGCAAACTTAACTGGTATTGCATCTGGAAACCTTCCATTAACAGGCGGAACACTCACTGGTGGATTGAGAATCAAAGCAGATGCTGGTCTTGGAATTAGTGAAGGTACTGGAGCGGGAGCACGTTTAACTATTACCTCAAGTGCTGCTGGAGTATTATTCAGTCAAAATGATAACTCTGTCATCAACTTCAGAACTGATAGTACAGCAACACAACTTCAGGTAAGAAATAACTCCAGTGGCGGTGGTGCTTATGTTCAAACTTCACAGCATGGAGGAATTCCATTAACGATCAACAGAAGTCATGATGGTGGTAGATTGCACTTCATCTATAGTGGTAATACTACCTCCTTTGGTGAAGTTGGTATGACCTACTACGGTGCCGATGGTAACATGAACCTGTGGATGGGTTCAAACCTCTACTCTGCATCAAATAACCCAAATCTTGATGGCACTGGTACACATACGGGTATCGTTGCTTATAATGAATCCAGAGCAGCGTGGGCAACTCTTTGGAATAGTAATGCAGATTATTTCTCAATTAATCGCTATTTAAATGGTGGTGGATCTACTGCTTTTTATATCAATAGTGCCTTGCAAGTTGGTATTAACACAACTTCTAATACCACTTATAATCTTCAAGTCAATGGAACTTTTGCTGCAACCAGCAAGTCCTTCGTCATTGACCACCCAACTAAGAAGGACTATCAACTGGTCTATGGATCACTTGAAGGACCTGAGCATGGCGTATATGTCCGTGGTAAGGTCACTGATGGTGTTATTGAACTTCCTGAGTATTGGACAGCACTTGTCGATGAGGAGACCATTACAGTTCAACTGACTGCAATTGGTGACTCTGGCAATCGCTGGGTAGTTGATGTCGCTGATAATAAGATCACGACTGGTGGCGGGGCGGCGTTCTACTTTGTACAAGCAGAGCGTAAGGATATCGATAAACTGACCGTTGAGGTTGAAGTTATTAAGGAGGAATCTTGATATGTCAATCAACTACAATCCAAGAATACCAACAGATGATTTAATGCTATTTTACGATGCAGCAAATCCAAATTGCTATCCTGGAAGTGGTATTACTATTTACAATTTAATGAGAGCGGAGCATCCTTCTCTTCCATCTATGTCTTTAGCAAACACAACATCTTATGGAAGTATTGCCAATGGGGTTGTTACTATTGGTGGTTTAGAGGATGGAACTAATAATAATACAGGAACATTTCTATCTGGACTTGGAGATATTGGTGCTACTGTAAACACTGATTTTACAACTATCGGATGGTTATATAGAACTACCAGTGATAGTGGAGAAGTTCTTTCTTATAGACAAACGTATGTTAGATTGGCATTTGATACTAGCAATTCTGGAATGTATTTCTATCAAAGAGAGACAGTATCTCCTTACCGAACAAGATCAACAGGAGTATCTGTAACTAATGAATTAAATACATGGAATTGTTATGCTCTTGTTAGATCAGGAAATAACTGGTCTTTTTATAAAGATGGGACATTACTCCAAACGAATAGTTTCACTCCAACCGAGACCATCTCTGGTGGTGGTCGTTATCATGTGGGTATTGCATGGAGTGATGATGATTATGTTTCTGCTGGTATGGAAGGAAGTATTGGTCCTATTATGCATTGGACCAGATCTTTAAGTCCTGGAGAAGTCCAGCAAGTTTATGCGGCACATAAAAACAGATTCCAATAAGAGGTAACAAATGGCAACAGCAACAGGTCCTAATATTATATTAGATGGATTAAGATTACATTATAATTTTGCAAGTGAAGCATGTTATCCTGGATCAGGATCTACTGTATTTGATCTTAGTGGAAATAAATTACACGGAACTATAGTTGGTGGAGGAACATATACAAACGATAATCTTGGTAGTTTCAATACCAATGGAACTAGTCAATATATTCAAACACCACCAATAGATTGCCCCACACAATCTAGAACTGTAAATATGATTTATAGATTTAATAGTGGGCAGGGTTCGTTATGGAGGGTTGCAGATTGGCGTGAAAGAATATTTAGTACTGTTATTGTTATAATTCCATCTTCTAGTACTTACTATTACGTTAATGCACCTGTTAATGATGGAAATATTCATAATATATGTTATTCATATTCTGGAACAAGTTTAAAAACATATAGAGATGGCAATTTAATTGACTCCATAACTATGGATTCTTCAATGTCTGCTGCGGCTTTTAATTTTAGATTTGGAAATTTATCTTCTGGTTCTAGCAACTATTATAGTAATTTAGATTACAATCATATCTCATTCTATGATAGACAATTATCAGATGATGAAGTCAAACAGAATTTTCAAGCTTTGAGATATCGATTTGGATTATAATATTATTACTAATATCAATTATAAATATCAATAAAAGGCATAGCATAAGATGGCGAATTCCGATAAGGACATTCTAATAACACCAGGCAAAAATACATCTAATCTTCCAGAAATTAGTTTTGTCGGATTAGATAATGCACCTCTTAGTTTGAGAGTTCTGGATGATAATACTATTTCATTTGAAGGTTCTTCTGGTCAGTTATTTTCTATTAATAATAATTTAACTAGTGGGACTATTTTTTCGGTTAATGATGTTTCTGGCGTTCCAACAATAGAAACAATTGCTAATGGATTAAATTATTTAAGTCCTTATTATGGTAGCACAATTGTTGGTCCTGGATCAAAATTACTTACTGGAATTGATTCAACCAGACCTCCCTTTATTCTCAATAGTAAGGGAAACAATGCTCAATATGACATGGAGGTGTTTGCCAACCATGGTATCTCTGATGGTAACTATGGTGGTATTACCTTTACTCAAGGAAGTTCAGGTGCTTATTCTACTCAATTAGCGTCCATTAGAATTGAGTATACCAACGCTGGATATCCTCATATTGGATTCTATACCAGAAGTGGTACCAGTGAAACCAGGCGAATGTTTATCCAGGGTGGTAATGGTGGAGATGGTCGAGTAGGTATTGGTGGAGTAACCCCTGGAAGTGGATTCGGTCAAACTCCAGGATCCTTGACTATTCATGGTAATGTTAGTACTAGTGCATATAATTGCATTACTCTTGTCGGTAATAGTACTAATAATAATACCGATAAAGGTGGTGTTATTACCTCAATGTCACATAATACAGGCAATCCACCATTTAGTTTAATTGGTGGTTGGTCCACTTCATCTCAAAACATTGTATATCTCGGTGGAGGTGGATGGGGAAGTAATTCAACAGAAGCATCTGTAGTTAGATTCTATACTGGATCTGCTCAAACAAATGGCGGTAGAGCAACTCACAGATGGACATTTAATAGCAGTGGACATCTAGAACCTACTTCTGATAATTCATATACTCTCGGTACTTCAAACAGTCGTCTTCAAAATATTTACACTCGACAGATTGAGTTTAATTATAACACCTCTAGTGGAAATACTGGTGGTGCAAATAGCATGAAGGGCAGTGACCGCTACGTAAGTAGAAACACTTCACAATCTTATAGCACCAATATGTATGGGCAATGGCCACAGAAACACCTCGGTCGTTTTGAATTAAGAGGTTATACAGCAGGTAATCAGGCAGGTGGACAATATCTCCATGTTAAAGTTAATCAACCAATGTCTTCAAACATGATGTTCTGGAGAGCAGAAGGTTACATTTACAATAGAGGAAATATTTGGGCACGTGCTGGTTGCTATCCTTACGCCCCATCAAACTCGATTTTAGCACTAAATATTAACAATTCAGCATCATGTACAATCGATACCATGTATAGGTCTTCTGATGGATATGTTGTTGTAAGATTTAATAGACAATCTACTGGATACAATGAAGGTCGTTTTGACCTTTGGTTATCTGGTCACAGTAATGGTTCTTATGCAGGTAAGGATATTATTGGGATTGGATACACTGATAGTACAAGCTTTTTCTAAAATTACATTATAGGAGAAAAATTATGCCAGAAGAATTAACAGGTCCATTATATTCAGATGAAACTTTAGACAATAATCCAGAATGGATTAGAACTGACTATCCAGATGGAAGCGTAAAATGGGAATTAAGAGATGTACCCCCATGGGATGGTGAAGTTGGCGTTGACGCAGAAGATTTGAAAGGTCTTTCTGAAGAAGAATTGTATGCTCTTTCAGTTAAAGCACAAGTAGATGCACTTAGAATCCATAGAGCACAAAAACTTTCAGAATCAGATTGGACTCAACAACCAGACGCTCCCATTTCACCTGAAAAGAAAGAAGAGTGGAGAGTGTATCGTCAACAATTGAGAGATTTGACCGATGGAATTACTACTGTAGAACAAGCAGTTGATTTTATTTGGCCAACTCCACCTGCATAAATAATACGTGTAATTAATCATTCTACATTACAACCATGAACACTGAAGAACTTAAGAAAAATTGCGAGCAGCAACTCAAGGATATTGTTACTGAGATCCGAGAATTGGAATCTCAAATTAACACTAAGAAAGAACAATACTTCAGATTGCAGGGTGCAATCGAAGCATTGAACGCCGCTTCACCAAGCACCGAAAGTGCTGAGGTTGCAGAACCCGAGGCAGGACCAGAAGTTTGATTGTCTAGTGGGGAGTTAATCCCCACTTTCAATAATGAACTTTATCGAAACTTACGAAAACGCATTTGCAGATAATTTCTGCGATGATGCAATAAAGTATTTTGAATCATCTGGATCTAAAAATCCAGGTATGATTTTTGATGGAAACAAACAAATTATAAACAAAAATATAAAAAGTAGTACAGATTTAACTTTATATTTTTCACAGAAAACATTAGTAAGTTCTAGAGTATTTGATTGCTTAAACAAATATTTTTATAAGTACTTGCAAAAGTATAAAGACGTACAATCTTTAATGGAGTTGTCATTAAACGACAATTTCAATATTCAAAGGTATTATCCTGGAGAAGGGTATACATCTATTCATTGTGAGCATAATTCAAAAACTTGCACTACAGTGTTTGGATGGATGATATATTTAAATACTGTAAATGATGGTGGGACAGAATTTACTAATTATGATACAATATTAGATTGTAAAAAAGGAACATTGGTTATTTGGCCAGCGTACTGGACACATTCTCATAGAGGTGTCGTTAGTAAAACAAAAACAAAGTACATAGCAACAGGATGGATTAGTTTCTTATGACAATAATGAAGAATGTTGAATTTGATGTGGCACCTCTATTTCCAACTCCAGTTGGATATTATCATGTTAGAGATTTTAAAAATACTTATATAGATCCAGATAATTATGATGAGAACAAATTTAATCATAACACTCATCAAGAATTAACTATAAATTCAGTGTCTAATAATATTTTATTAGAACCTGGATTTGAAGAACTAAAAGAAATTATTAATGGTATGATGGAACACTACATCTATCATACTTTAATGTTTCCAAGTAATATTAAACTTAATTTAGTTTGTTCTTGGGGAGCTATTGGGTTTCCAAACGCATATACAAATTCTCATTTACATACAAACTCTTTGTATAGTGGTGTATTCTATTTAAAATCTCTTGAGAAGTCGGGAGATTTAGAATTTTGGAAAGCAACAAATGCACACACGTTTTGCAATAATTCTTTAAAACCTAGAACATTAGAATCAAACATTTTAAATTCTGATAGTTGGAGTATCACTCCTAAAACTGGAGATTGTTTTATTTTCCCGAGTCATTTGGAACATTCTGTAACTCCAAATAAATCTGGAGAGAATAGATGTGTAGTCGCATTCAATTATTATTTGAAGGGTGAAATTTCAAATGAAACTACTTTAGGATTAACATTATGATAAAAATATATGATAATTTTCTACCAGAGAAACAATACCAAAGTGTAGAAAAATTTATGTCTGGTCATGACATATCTTGGATTTATTCCAGTGGTTGTGACTATCCAGATCAAGGAGATTTATTTCAATTTGTTCATGTATTTTGTGGGCACATGAATCAAAGTTTAGGGGTGATTGATTACCTTATTAATAGGTTACGTGAAGTGGAAGATAGAAAGTTTTCTATCATGAGAATTAAAGCAAATCTAAATCCCAAGACAAATGAACAGATTCAACTTGGTGATTATCACATAGATTATGATAATGTAAGGACTGCTATCTTTTATGTAAACACTAATAACGGTTATACCTTATTTGAATCTGGTGATAAAGTTGATAGTGTTGGTAATAGAATTGCTCTATTTGATAGCAACTCTAAACATGTTGGTTTTAGTTGTACAGATAAAAAAATTAGATTAGTAATTAACATTAATTATTATTACATATGAATTATGATTCATTAATGGGACCTTTATTTACGGTTCCATTTTTCTATACAAAAATATCTCCGTGGAAAGAAGTAAAGGATAAAATTCTTTCCATTGTAGAAGATCAACCATATGAAATGGATGATCAAGGGTTTAAAACAGATTTCTTTACTAAGAATTCTTATTCAAAAGAAGTGTATGAAATTATTAAACCCTATGTAAAATCTATTGTATGTAAGCACATTACATCTGTATTTCCCGAAGAAGTTCCAGATATTTGGACACAGAAATATTATGCCCGTTCTGAGCATTCTGTACATAATCATGGGAATAGAGGATTGTCTTTTATTTTGTATTTAAAATTTAATCCAAAAGTCCATAAAGGAACTGTATTCTATGCTCCATTTGATGATATTTTTACAGGGAACACTATTGCATTTTCACCAGATATTCAAGAAGGTGATTTGATTGCATTTCCTTCAGTAATTAAACATTCATCTCAATATCAAACTTCAGACGAAGAGAGAATGATTCTATCATTTAATCTATTTCCCGATGGTCCTGTATAGGAAAAAGTCCTCTGCTAAATAAAGTAGAGGACTTTTTAATGCGTATAAATGGCGCAACCGACAAGCAGAGCAGAATTAAAGGATTACTGCCTGAGGAGATTGGGTAGACCAATTCTAGAAATTAACGTTGATGATGATCAAATTGATGATCTCATTGATGACGCTATCCAGTTATTTAACGAGCGTCATTACAATGGTACTGAGAGAATGTTCCTGAAGCATCAGTTTACTGCTGATGATGTAACTCGTTTTACTACAAGTGACGAAACCCTTACTGTAGGAACTACTGATTGGGTTTTGAGAAATAACTATCTTCAAATTCCAGATCACATTACTGGAATTAACAAGGTATTTGGTATCAAGGGAAGTAATATTAGAAGTAACCTTTTTGGATTAGAGTATCAACTGTTCCTCAATGACTTATATCAGTTTGGATCTGTTGATATTTTAAGTTACTATATGGTCAAGTCGTATCTAGAGACACTAGATATGGTGTTAAATAATGGAAGTTTTATTCCATTTAGATTTAACCAACGCCAAGATCGTTTGTATATTGACACTCAAACTGATTTTGTTGATGAGGGTGCTTATGTAATTATTGATTGCTATCGCACATTAGATCCAACTGCAAATACTCAAGTATACAACGACCCATTCTTAAAGAGATATACAACTGCCTTAATTAAAAGGCAGTGGGGGCAGAACTTAATTAAGTTCCAAGGTGCTCAACTCCCTGGTGGCATCACTTTAAACGGAAGACAAATTTATGATGATGCAGTTGCAGAACTGCAACAAATTGAAGATGAGATGTCATCAACATATGAACTTCCACCAATGGATATGATCGGATAAGATGGCAAAAAATACTTACTTCACTCATGGTACTAGAGAGGAGCAGATGCTCCAACAATCCCTGGTGGATGAGTTTATCAATATGTTTGGGATTACAACAACATATATCCCACGTAAATTAATTAGACAAGACACTATATTAAATGAAGAGGTTATCTCTGAGTTTAATGATGGATTTACAATGGAAGCATATCTTGAGAATTTTGAGGGATTCCAAGGTGCTGGAGATATTCTCACAAAGTTTGGAATTAGATCTAGTGATGAAATTACATTAGTAATTTCTAGACAGGTGTTTGAGGATTTAATTTCTCTTCCAATGCAATTGGTTGAAGATATTCAAGTTCCACAAAGACCCTCTGAAGGGGATTTAATTTATTTTCCATTATCAGATAATGTTTTTGAGGTCAAGTTTGTAGAACATGAATCACCATTCTATCAGTTTGGTAAATTATACACTTATAAATTGAAGTGTGAGTTGTTTGAATACTCTAATGAAGTTACAGGCGAAGGCATTTTTGCAACTCAAGAAGACGAAGGATTTATCGTTAAGTACTATTATAATGAATCCACTCTTAATGGTAGTCCTGAAGTTGGAGAACTTGTTACTGGATCTATAACTGGTCTTACAGCAAGAATCAATTCATGGAATCCGAACATGAAGTATATTGAACTAAGAGCACCAACAGGTAGCACCGAACATGGTCAATTCCAAGTTGGAGAAACTCTTACAGGATCTGATAGTGGATTCTCTATAAATATTTCTAGCTTTGACGAACTTGATATGAAGGATGCGTATGCAGACAACATTGAGTTTGAAACACTTGGCGATGACATTTTGGACTTTACAGAACGCAACCCATTTGGAGAATTTGGCAATAGGAGTTAATTATGCTAGGAACATATAATTATAATCAAGTTATTAGGAAGTGTGTTGTTGGATTTGGCACACT
>Ga0255751_10003444_pt1 | contig 14515 bp, 7 predicted proteins | sample 071ome_20_FD_179951 | JGI IMG/M metagenome (GOLD analysis project Ga0255751, IMG submission 179951) | Coastal salt marsh microbial communities from the Groves Creek Marsh, Skidaway Island, Georgia - 071412BT metaG (version 2) | ecosystem: Environmental > Aquatic > Marine > Intertidal zone > Salt...
CAGTCGTTGCGATTCTCCATCTTTGAAATGAAAAATTCTGCCTCGAAGACCATAGGCAATCCACTCGTCCTCCTGGATGACTTCCATTCCAAAGAATGATGCTTCTGTTCCTGAATCATATTGCTCGAGAAACTCACCATTTCTGGAGACTTTCAGAACTTTTCCGAACTCACCGCAAAGGTAAAGATGATCTCCTGAAGCTTTCACCTGATAGAAATGAGGTTCTTCCATATCAACGGAAATTTTCTTCCAGTGGACTCCGCCATCGACACTCTTGAGAAACAGACCATAAGCACCCACCGCAACAAGCTCGTCTCCACCAAGGTAAATAATGTCAAAGAGGGGATCTCCCGGATCTATCTTTACATGATGAACACTCCAGCTCTTTCCGAAGTTTGTGCTGGCTAGAATAATTGAATCGTGGCCAACAGCCCACAATCTGTTGTGTCCGTCTCCTGCAATTGCCGTCAGGAATTGATTAGCCGGTGAGGAGTTTTGAGTCATGTTTTCCACTGAGGAGCCGTTGAGGATATGGCCCCGCTCACCAACAGCGTAAATCTGATCGTCCTTGCGATACAAATCGCTGATCAGGCTCTCTTTGGCCATTGGAAGGATCCGTGCTGGTTCGAGGTGAATCTTGAGACGGGTTTGTGGGACTTCGGCTCGTATTGTCCAGGCAAAAAGGAATAGTAGAACTACGGGTATAGCTTTCATAAGACTCACTTGCGCAACATTCAAGGGCTCAAATCTTACCATGTCAGGGAACTGGCGAACAGGAAGAAAAAAAGGGCTGTATCATTAATTGATACAGCCCCGGATATTTGTCTGAACCCGTTAGTTCGAGTTCAAAAGCAAAGCAAACTTTAGAAGAACTTGCTGATACTAAAAGTTACGAAGTCCTTGTCTCTGGAAGTATGAGTTACATCATCTCCAAAGAAGTTGGTATAGCTCAGCTTTGCAGAGTAAGTGTTCTGGTAACGAGCCTCGAAAGCGATGGTCATTGACTGTCGACCCTCTACAAAGTTACCTATTGGCTTGGGAGTCGTTCCATTTACATCATGATTGAATGCGATGGACGGGTGCAGGGAAACTTCCTTCCAAAAGTTGAAATAATCAGCTCTGGCAGCCAATCTGTAACCCCAGGAGAAGCTGGATGGGAAACCAACACCATAGGAAGTTCCTGGCGCTTCATAGCGAAGAACATTCAAAGGTTCCATATTGTGAACCTTGGTATATCCAACTTCCGCTACGAAAGCAGTGTTGTCAGACCCAAATTTCTTACCAAGAAGCTGTGTCATGGTCAGTTGAGCCTGGGAAACATCCTTCGGATTCCAGCCTCGAATGACTCCGGCACCACCAGCAGTTTGATAAGTACCCAACTGTCCTGGAGCCCCTAGGGCTGCAGCGAGTAGAACTTCATCATCAATCTGGATGGGTTGATCGATCTTCAACGAGTACTCCCCTTGCAGGGCCAGAGTACCAATCATGGTGTTGAAGCTGACTCCATACATCATGATGTCTTCCGGATACTCAAGAAAGTAATAGGAGTTAGGAATATAAACTGTTTGCGCAACTTCAGCAGCTCGCGCTCCGATTGCTGCAGCCAAAGCTGCGTTGCCTGCGGCACTACCTGCTACAGTAGTATTCACCGCCGTGTTAGCGGCAGTGCCTAGTCGTCCAGCACCTGCTAGTGCCCTAATCAGGTCATCTTTCATATTTCCTACGGTTTGTCCCTGAAGGTTCGCTTTTCCTTGAAGCTGTGCACCAAATGCACCACCTCGAGCAGCCTGAAACGCCTGATCAAGCGAGCCTTGAGCATTAGCGTTTAAATTGTTGTAAGCAACATTTCCTCCAATAGCCTGACTAAGACCGGATTGACCATTTCTAGCATCGCTCAAGCCACTAACAGCACCTAAAATACCGAGGTCTTGAGCACCTTGGAATCCTGAGATTGCCGGTAGTCTGCTGGTATAACGCATTGCATAAAAACCGAACTCAGTGTAGTTCAAATTCTCGTTATACCATTTGAAAGCGATACCCATATTGCCTTCGTCTTCAGGATCTGCAAATCCAGGGTGCCCTCGTCTTGCGACTTGGCCAAATCCAGGATTTGTAAATACGGGATCAAATTGAGAAGCGGCGGCTGTTAGTAAGTCCGTACCTTGCCCACGGCCAATATGTGCGAAAGTAGCTCCCGGGCTGACAAAGTCGTTGTCGGAAAAGAGGGACCCTGCAGGATCAATCTTGGTTTTACGATGAGACCACTGCCAAAAGGTTTCGAAGCTGAACTTGTCATTCATCTCCACACTCATCACAGCCATTGGTACAGGAAGCAAGCCTTCTCTAAGCTCTGCCCCAGCAACACGGAATTTACTAACATCAAAAGGGTTGATAACGTTCAAGCCATTTTGAATAAAAGTACTTTCTCCCCAACTAAGAACCTGATTACCAACTTTGAAGGTTACCGGGTTGTTGCTGATCTTGGTATCGTAGGTCCAGTAAGCATCCAGAAACTTGAGTTCATGACCCAAATCGTCTTTAGCGCTGTCAGACAAAGGTGTTCTAAATGTACTGTCTCGCATGATGTCAAAGTCATACAATGAGATAGCACGGCTAAAGAAGCTCCATTTGTCATCATAGTTCAATTCCAACTCGTGTACTGTTTTCACGCTCTTGGAATAGAATGAGCCTGCACCGAAGTTGAGATTTCCATCATCTTCGTTAAGAGTTGGGTAACGGCCACCATTCCCAATCCCGATATTTTCATTGTCGGGTCCTTCAACCCTCATACCCAGACCAATCGTCAGGGTATGATCAAAGGAACCTGTAATCTTTCCATTGTCAGACTCGAAACGAGCTGCTTCGAGTGTGGATGTTGAGCCAACTGCTATCGCTGCGGCAACAAATCCAGCCTTTTTCAAATCTTGGAATTTGTATTTCATGATTTATCCTCCAGCGAATTATGGCAAGCAGTTAGCTGCCGTATCCAGGCATAGTACATTTTGGTTGGTGATATTCAATGCGGCTCCGTTGCCAGCAAAGAATGAGCTGACGTGAGCCTGAATCTCTGCTGTGGCAGCTCCTGCTGCATCAAATGTAGTATCAGGTGTGATCAAAGATCCATGGCCACCTCGGCTAAACCGCGCGATGTGACGTACGGGTCCCGGAGCAACAACTGCACCGGTCAAATTTGCCAAACCTAACTGTCGGGCTAGTGATTCAGTCCCTGAAAGTCCCGCGGCATTAGGTATCACCAGATCCGCTTTGTTGTTTCCCTTATCCCCAACAATTTCGATCATCAGGATCGGATCAGTATTGCTTACTGAAGAAGCAGTGCTGAAAGGATCAGCCGGGTCGATAACTGTTTGAGCAGCGAAAACAAAAGAAGTCATTGTGTCGGTGATAGTTTTTTGCGTAGCAGCATCCAAAGTAGGAATAAACTGTGTGGTGAAACAGGTCTTCTCATTGGAATCCTGGCAATTCGCCTTGAAGGCGGTAAAAGCTGCTAATAGCTGGGCATTGCCTGCTGTGATTACATCATGAGTCACCGCCGGGCCAAATGTAGGAGAATTGTACATAATGTGAGCCAGCTGAGCTCCTGGCATAGCCAAGGCAGTCTCATCCACTCGAAAGAGGTGGTTTTGCATGCTGGTGTAAGCAGTTGCCTCATTACTGATTGCAAGAAAATTACTTCCAACGATTCCACCAAGAGAGTGTCCGAGGAAGCTCACTTTCAAAGCATTGGCAACTCCAAGAGTTGGAACAGATTTGCGGTTAGCCCAGGAAAGTGCGGCTCGCAGTCCAATCAGATCGGCTGCGCTTTGACGCAAGTTGTCTCGAGCAACTTTCAGGAAACCAAGGTTTGCGTAGACACCAGGGTTTGCAGCATTGGTTAAAAAGCCGGGAAATCCTCGCTCTCCATGAAGAGGCAAGTCGATAGCCATCACGGCTACATTTTGTCCCGCTAGCTGTCCAGCGCCGACGATACTCATGGCCAGTGAATAGACATTTTCCTTGATGGATGTAATCCCATGTTGAAAGATAACGACTTTTTGGACCGTATTGAGTGCTCCCGCAGCAAAAAGAAGAACAGGAACATCAGTCAGAGTTGTCAATTGGGGCAGAGAGTTGTACTCAGTGACATTTCTCTCTGCATCCAGTGCCTGGTTACCGCCATTACCGTCAGGTACCTGAATGTTCAAGCCCGCCATGTTGATGACATAGGAGGCAAGTTCACCCTTCTTGGTTGAGTCCGTAATCAGGCTGACCAATTTCGTTGCGTTGATGTTGCGAGTCGCCAGTGCTGTTGCAATTGCATTTGCTGTAGCTCCACCTGCTGCCCAACCTTTGGTGATGGAAACAAGAGAAGGGGAAGCACCTTTCCAGGCAGTGACTCCTGGAGCCTGAGCACTTTGACTTGGATGACCGGAGAAATAAGGAAGTTTTACCGTTGTCTTATAAACATTGGTTGCTCCCGCGACCGCATTCAGGCCTGCATTTGCAATGGCTGCAGTGAGTGCAGCTGCCTGTTGAGCTGTCAGATTAGCCTCTGCAGCAGCCCCCTGTGGGTTGGCAGCTGTATCAGCCAAAACTGCTGTCATAGTACCTTTGGGTGCTACCGTAAGATCCAGGTTATAAATATTGGCAAGATTCTGATTGGAAGCTGCATCACCAGTTCCCCAAACATCAGTTCCAGTAGTTGCACGATCACCTGCAATGGCGTTTCCAACAATGACTGAGGCTGCAAGTTTCACCATTCGAAGAGCTTCACCGGCTGAAGTTGTCTTGAATGTGTCAGTGAAGATGAGACGCTCTTTGGGAATCTTAAAACTGGCTGCCATCAGGTTTTCCTGGGCTGTAATCAAAGCGTTCATCAAAGCGGAAGTTTGGGTAGTTCCGGCACTGTTTCTTGCGTTTGTGTAATCGGACGGAGCGAACAGGGCATTTCCGTTGGTATCTTTCATGCCGTCTGTGAAGGCAATCATGTAATACGCTGAAGGCTTGAGAGGCTTCAGTGGAGAAATGATCAGTCTTTGCTCGCTGGCAAGAGGAATGTAGTCAATACCAGGCACCAGAACTCCGGCAATACTCTCAGGAACCTGATTCTTTCGATTAAAGGTTACTTCCAGAATGTACATGGGATGAATAGCTCCAGCTTGTGTACTGAAAGTTGGCTGAGCAAGATTGGCTCCATTGCCAGAGCTCATCGGGAAGATGATAGGCTGGGATAGAGACCATCCGTCCAGACTGTTCATTGCGACGATTGGGTTGGACTCCGCAGCAGATCCAGTATTGATAATGTTTAGAGTTCCATCATTGGATCCAGCCAGATTGAGAAGGCTGGGGCGCAGTCCGGACCCACCACTTGTTGTGAAATTCATCGTGTTTGTTGTGTTTGTGGAAGTTCCGCCTCCACCTCCGCCCCCACATCCGACCAGGAAAAAGGGGAGAAGAACCACAAGGGATAGTAGCTTTTGCATTTGTTTTGTCTCCTTGTTTGTTGAACCAGTAAACGTGAATGAACTGATCCTCAAGCTTCTAAGTTGTTGTTTACAAGAGGGAGCCGGAAGCTCCCTCCCTTTGCTGTTCCAGTTATATGCTTAGCGGCGACCTTTTCGTCGTAGTCGCTGAGGAGTGAAGTCACTCTTGGATACATCAATGTTGAAGTTATCGACAGGACCACTGTTGTTGAACCCGTAAGCAAGGTATCGACCATTGAGTACATCGTAGTGTGTGATCAAAGTGTCAAAAGTTGCAGGAACCTCGTAATAGTTGATCGTGTGGTTCTCTGAAACTCTCCAGATATTCCCGCGACCGTCATATTGATCTGCAGCCAGAATAGTCCAGGTGTCCTCGTCAACATAGAAGGTTCGCTTCGCATAAATGTGAGAGGTGCCTTCCTTGATAGTTCCTTCGACGATCCAAACGCGATGAAGTTCATAGCGAGAATAGTCCTGGTTAATATGACCAGTTTGAAGAAGTTCATTGGAATCTACGCCTTCAGCATGAATCTTGAAAGCATTGTAAGGAACATACATTTCCTTCTTGCCAACAAGTTTCCAGTCATAGCGCTCGGGAGAACCGTTGAACATATCATATTGATCTGTAGTTCGCTGATTGTCGGAAGCTGTTCCCGGGTAGTCAAAAGCAATGTTCGGCGCTCTTCTCACCCTTCTTTGGCCAGGATTATAGGTCCATGCAAGTCGCGGTTCCTTGTTCTGATCCAGAGTTTCATGAACCAGAAGGATGGCACCAGCAAGGCGAGCAGGTGCCTTTACAGTCTGAAGGAAAAACGCGAGTCTGTTTTCCACTGACTCGATAGTTGCACCTTCCTGGTTGTATGGCAGGAAGATTGTTTCTTCGATTCTTGTCATCACATAGCTACCACTTCCAGTAGGGGCAGCCTGACCAACTTCACGCTGCAATTGTCCACCTCTCCAGCGAAGTGTGTGATTCCATAGAACTTCTAACCCGGTTTGTGGAATTGGAAATGGAGAAGTAACCTTGGCGTCTTTGATACCGTTACCATTGGAAGTTAATTCTGCGCTCAAAGCGTTTTCTTTGGAGGCCTTGTAGACATACTCGGGATAAGATGCTGATCGGCGGGTTGGGTAGACGATCATCTTGAAGCTGTCCTTGTAACGATCAAACATAGCCTTTTGGCCTGCAGTCAGCTTGTCTGCATGTTCACCCATATTTTCAGCTGTGATGGTGAATCTGGCTTTGTCAGAGCCAAAGGGGTCAACGTGCAGTTTTCCCTTCTCATAGCCTTCGGGAGCGGTCTGGATTCCACCTGTCCACTCAGGTATAGTTCCGGCTTTATTTCCAGCCTTGATTGCACCCACTGGTGTAAGGCTGGTACCAAGTTTTGCGGATTCTTCTTCAGAAACCTTGGCCAAAAGGTGTGCCGGGTTTAACAAGACTCCGGCTACCATAGCGCCAAGCAATGTTTTACGATTAAAAAGGCTGGGGAGAATCCCCCCGTTCCATAGTTTTTGTTCCATTGTAACTCCTTGAACGAACAGCTTTCGTAGATTTTTATTGATCGGTGCTGTCTACTTCATTTTTAGCAGATGGAATGGGGTCATGTCTAGCATTGTTATGCCAAAAACCAATTGTTTTTCCAATGCTTAGAACAATTCGATCCAGCTTTTTCAGGACTTGATTCTGCTTGAAAAGAAAGGCTTAAAACTTCTATCTGGAAATCCAGTGAGAGAGATTTCATTGATCCACGAAAATGTCAATTGTAGATCTTTACCAAAAAAGAGAGCTTTGCAAAGAGTTTTCCCCCGAAAAACTTGAACCATTCCATCAAAGCTGATAACACTTTTCATACAAGTAATGACCCTTCAGGAGAGATCGCATGGCTGAAAAACACGTATACAAATTTTCCAAGACTCTGGCAGAAGGAAATCGCGATATGCGAGATCTACTTGGAGGCAAGGGGGCGAACCTGCATGAAATGTGCAAGATGGGCTTGCCCGTTCCTCCCGGATTCACGATAACAACGGACTCTTCTACATCCTGGCGTAAAGCCGGTAAAAAATGGCCTGAAGGTTTTCGTGACCAGGTTCGGGAAGCCATGTCCTGGCTGGAAGGGGAGACTGGCAAGAATTTTGGAGATCCCAAAAATCCGCTTCTTGTGTCTGTACGCTCGGGAGCTCGAGTCTCTATGCCTGGAATGATGGATACAGTTTTGAATCTGGGTCTCAATGACGAAACAATGGAGGGATTGGCCAAGGCTACAGGGAATCGTCGATTTGCTTTGGATGCGTATCGCCGTTTCATCTACATGTTTGGAGATGTGGTTTTGGGAATCAAGGCGCAAAAAGGGGAAGACTGTTACTTTCATTCGATCCTGGACGAGGTGAAAAAGAGAAGTGGCAAGACGGAAGATACGGACCTGAATGAAGAAGAACTTGGTGAGATTGTATCCCGTTACAAAGCTGTCATTGAGGAAAAGCATGGTGAACCTTTTGCCCAGGATCCCTGGATGCAGTTAGCCTATTCAATCCATGCGGTGTTTAGCTCCTGGATGAATGATCGTGCCATTGAGTATCGAAAGATTTATCAGATCAGCTCTGATTGGGGTACAGCCGTGAATGTGCAAACCATGGTTTTCGGAAACATGGGTGACGACTGTGGAACCGGTGTAGCCTTTACGCGAGATCCTGCGAGTGGTGAAAATCTCTTTTACGGAGAGTTCTTAATGAATGCTCAGGGAGAAGATGTTGTCGCCGGGCTTCGTACGCCTCACAAGATTGAAGAGCTCAAGGGTGTGATGCCCTCGGCTTATGATCAGCTGGAAGAGGTTCGCAATATTCTCGAAGAGCATTATCGAGACATGCAAGATATTGAATTCACAATCGAGAGAAGCAAGCTCTATATGCTTCAGTGTCGCTCTGGTAAAAGAACTGGTCTGGCTTCTATTCGAATCGCACTGGATATGCTGGAGGAAGGTTTGATCGACGAAAAGACTGCAATTTCCCGCGTGGATGCCAATCAGGTCACCAGTTTGATGCGACCCGTGTTCAATCCGGATGCAGTTACCCGAGCGCACGAAGAAGGTCGGATGCTTGCGAAGGGTTTGCCCGCGGGCCCCGGGGCTGCCAGTGGAAGAGTCTGTTTCTATTCTGATGAGGTCGAAGAATTCAAAAAAGAATGGGGTCAGGTCATTCTGGTGAGAGTGGAAACAAGTCCTGAAGACATCAAGGGAATGGAGGCCGCTGAAGGTATTTTGACAGCACGTGGAGGGATGACATCTCACGCAGCTCTTGTGGCGAGACAGAGAGGCAAGGCTTGTGTAAGCGGCTGTGGAGCGCTTGAAATCAACTATCGTTTGCGCTCCATGAAAATTGGAGAGCAGGTAGTCGTTGAAGGTGATCCGATTTCTATTGATGGTACTACCGGTGAAGTCTTTGTTGGTGAGATTGAGAACTCTCCTTCAGAAGTTATTGAGGTTTTGATTGAAAAGACACGAAAGCCCGAAGATTCTGCAACTTATCGAAGATTTGCCCGTTTAATGGAGATTGCAGACAAGTATCGCAGCCTTGGAATCAGGACGAATAGTGATCAGCCTTCTGAAGCAGAAATGGCTGTGGCCTTCGGAGCAGAAGGAATAGGTCTTGCTCGTACAGAGCATATGTTCTTTGGAGGAGATCGGCTCATCCATATGCGAAAAATGATTCTGTCTGAAGATTTGCGCTCTCGCGAGGCTGCGCTGGCTGACTTGCTTCCTTTTCAAAGGGAAGACTTTGTTGGTTTGTTTCAGGCAATGGCGGGCAAGCCGGTGACCATTCGCATGATTGATCCCCCCTTGCATGAGTTTGTTCCACAATCTGTTGCAGACATGAAGCAACTGGGGAAGCAGATCAATGTGCCCTGGGAGAAGATTCGGTCTCGAGTGGAAGATCTTGAAGAGCAAAATCCTATGCTTGGACATCGAGGTTGTCGACTTGGGATCACTTATCCTGAAATTACGGCCATGCAATCAAGAGCAATTTTTGAAGCAGCCTGCGAGGTTCAAAAGAAGGGAATCAATGTTTTTCCTGAACTTATGGTTCCTTTGGTGGGACATGTTGGTGAGTTTAAAAATCAGGAGAAGATCATTCGTGACACTGCCGCGCAGGTCTTTGAAGAGCAAGATGTTCAGGTACAATTTATGGTAGGAACCATGATTGAGCTACCCAGAGCAGCAATTTGCGCCGACCAGATAGCCGAAGCCGCCGAGTTTTTCAGTTTTGGTACCAATGACCTGACCCAAACCACATTTGGGATGAGCAGGGATGACTACGGTAAGTTTATCGGTGAGTACATTGACCGGGAAATCATCAAAGCAGATCCTTTTGTCTCAATCGATGAAGGGATTGGACGACTTATCGAAATTGCTGTTGAGAGAGGAAAATCTACTCGCAAGGACATCAAGCTTGGAATCTGTGGAGAGCAGGGTGGTGACCCTGATTCGATCGATTTTTGTCACAAGGCCGGTTTGAATTATGTTAGCTGCTCACCATACAGAATCCCTGTAGCCCGTGTGGCAGCAGCACAGGCATCAATCAAAAATGAAAGTTGATTTTCCTTGGTGCTGAATAGAGCCTGATGCTCTTTGGTTTAAAACCTAAACCTGGTATTGAATGCGCTTGAGATAGTTCTTTGTTTTTCCAATAAGCTCTTCAAGTTCGTGATACAAGGCTTCCACCTGGATGGGAGAACATTCCGAAAAAGCCAGTTCAAGTTGAAGTGAAGTTTGATGGATTGTTTCAAAGCCAACATTGGAGCTGGCTCCTTTTAACAGGTGCGACTTGTTTGCCCCTTCTTGCCAATTTTGACTCTTGATAGCATGATCCAGGCATTGCAGAATTTCCTCAGCCTGCATGAAAAACTCTTCGCAGATTTCCTGGTAGACTTGTGCAAACTCCTTTTCAAAGTCATCTTTTAAAGATTGAACTCTCTTGAGGTTAAGAAGCTCTTCCTTGAACTCAAGGTTTGATTTTTCGAGCAGGAATAATCACTCCAGGGTATCTGAACTTTCTCTGGTTTATGCTAGTACAAGACTTTGCTCCAGAACTTTGCTGCGTCGTGCCTGTTTTAGAAACTTCAGATGAATTTGACCGGCGTTTAAACCCCTGTTCAACAGTCCGGAGAGCTGTTCTCTTGTCCCTTCCTCCAACTTCTCAAGAATATTACTCAGACTCAGGTATTCTTTGCGCAGAGAGTGCGCGGAATAGACGAGGGAGACTTCTTGTGGCTTTCTGTGAAAACAAAGATAGAGGCAGGATTGGGACTCGAGGATGAAGTGAAGTATGGAACTTTCTGTGGGCAGGTTCATAAGAATCAGGCAAAGAGAGATTTACCCAGAATTTCACACATGATTTCAGAGGTTCCACCAGCGATGGTATTGACCCTGCTGTCACGCATCAGTCGGGCAACAGGATACTCTTCCATATAGCCATAGCCACCATGCATCTGGAGACATTCGTTACTGACATCCACTGAAAGCTCTGAACTTAACAACTTCGCCACGGTGCATAGTTCAACGTTGGTGACTCCCTCTTCGTACTCTAAGGCAGCCTGATAGACCAAGATTCTCAGCGAGCTGTGGCGGGCAGAAAGATGGGCCAGTCGGTGTCTGAGAACAGCTTTACTACTCAAGGGCTTCGAGAAGGCAATTCTCTCCTTGAGATACTGGATTGTAAATTCAAGGCAATCTTCAATCATTCCACAGGAGATGAGGGCCATGATGAGTCTTTCGAGTTGAAAGCCATCCATGATTGCATAAAACCCCTTGTTCTTCTCACCAAGCAGTCTGTCTTTGCTGACATTGACCTCATCCAGGTGAATTTCAGCCGTATCACTGCTGTGCCAACCCAGTTTTTTCAAACCTGTTCGAGTAATTCCCGGGGCTTCCAGATCTATCAAAAAGAGGGAGACACCTTTGGCTCCCAAGGAAGGTTCGGTCTTCGCTGCGACAATTGCAAAGTCACCCTTCAGGCCATTGGTTATAAAGATTTTGGTTCCATTCAGAATGTAGCCGGTTTCCGTTTCCTTTGCTGTCATTTCAATTCCAGCGACATCTGAGCCACAGCCGGGTTCAGTGATAGCAAGACAACCGATTTTTTCACCAGCCAGAGCGGGTTTAAGATAGTCTTCCTTGATGGCTTCTGTTCCAAGTTTTTCCAGATAAGGGCAAGCGATATAGCTGTGGACTCCCACTGCTGCGCTTAATCCACCCATGCGACACTTACCAAGTTCTTCCAGAAAAACTGCGCTCCACGAAAAAGGGGCCTCCTGTCCACCCCATTTTTCAGGGTAGGAAATGCCCAGATACCCCATTTGAGCCAACTCTTTCCACAATTCCCTGGGGGGATATCCAAGCTTCTCCCAGTCGTGAGCCCCGGGAATCAGTTTTTTTTGAACGAACTCGCGCACGCTCTTTCGAAACAGAGTCGTGTCTTCACACTCACTTCGTTTATAAAACATAGCTTTCCTTTTGAGTTCGACTCATGCGAACAGGTCCTCGCATCTGCCATTTCCCATCAACTTGGATGAGGCTGCCCTGCTCTTTGAGTCTCAGGGTAGCTTCTTTGGTGTTCAGGACAGGAGAGACGCAGACATCCTCATTTTCAAAGAGTTCACGCCAGTAATGGAAGCTCTCTTCTAGAAAGCGATCAGCAAATGCTTTATGTAGCTTTTCAGGCTTTGTGAGAAGAGAGGCTTCGAGCTTCATCAGATCCAGAATCCTCTTTAAAAAATGAGGTTCGAGTGCTGCCTGGGCCATGTATCTTCCATCTTTTGTTTCGTAAAGATTGTAGGAACTTGCTCCCGTTAAAAGATCACTGGAGGGCTGCATGGCCTCTTCCTCATTTGCATCGCAGCTCGCCAATTGAGCAAGAGTGTCCACCGATTCCATCAGGTTGACATGAATCTGTTGACCCTGAGCTGATCGGGTTCTTTCATAGGCGGCACTGACAATTCCCAGTGCGCAATGGAGCCCAGCCATGGAGTCTGCCAAGGGAGTTGCTGGAAGGGGGGCTTTTTTGCCTTTGTGACGCCACAAATCCTGCAATCCGCTGAGACTGTAATGATTCAAGTCGTGACCGGCAAATTGTGCCTTGTTGCTTGATGAGGGAAAAGCGCTCAGTGAACAGTAAATCAACTCGGGAAACTCACTACTTAGTAATTCATAGCCAAGTCCCAGTCGATCCATGGTTCCCGGGCGAAATCCTTCCAGCAGCGTATTATACCCTTCACCAATCAGAGTCTTTATCTGCACAATGGAATCTTCTTTTTTCAGATCGAGCCTCAAGCTGTCTTTGCCTCGATGAAAAAGTTCAAAGAGTTTTGGTTTGTGAGCGAGCAAGAGATCTTCTCGGGAAGGGTGGAGGATTCGAAGTACCTGAGCACCCAGGTCAGCCAGATGCCAGGTGGCAAAGGGACCGGGAAGCAGACCGGTAAAGTCCAGTATTTTTAAATCAGAAAGGGGGCCGAAGCCCCCTTTGTCTTTATCGGAACAGTTCACCTTTTTCCGCCATTTCAATGAGCAGTTTGGGTGGCTCAAAACGTTCGCCATACTTTGAAGCCAGTTCCTTGGCCCGCGTAGCAAACTTTTTCAAGCCGACTGCATTGATGTACTGTAATGTGCCCCCGTGAAAGGGTGCAAATCCCCAGCCAAAAATACTTCCGATATTGGCATCAGAAGCACTGGTGATTACTTCTTCTTCCATGCAACGCACAGTTTCCAGTGACTGAATGTAAAGCATTCGATCCATCATCTCATCCCGGCTCAACTGATCTTCTGAAACAGGAAAGTGCTCGGCCAGACCATTCCACAAGGATTTAGAGCCTTTTTCAGGGTACTCGTAAAAACCTTCGTTGCTCTTTTTACCGAGTCGATTCAGCTCTTCGATCATGTGAAAGACAACTTTGTGTCCCGGGTGATCAGGAAGTTTGGCACCTGATGCTTCAAGGTCCTTTTTGGTGGCCATGAGAATCTTGTACATGAGTTCAATAGAAACTTCATCAGAGAGTGCCAGAGGGCCGACCGGCATTCCGGCATCGAGCCCGGCGACTTCAACTCTTCGAGGATGAGCACCTTCACCTAAAAGAGCCAGACCTTCCAAAACATAAGTTGTGAAAACACGAGAGGTATAAAAGCCTCTGGAGTCATTCACTACAATAGGAGTTTTCGCAATTTGTAATACATAGTCAAAAGCGCGGGCGAGAGTTTCTTTGGAAGTCTTTTCTCCCATAATAATTTCTACAAGTTTCATCTTGTCTACAGGAGAAAAGAAATGAAGGCCAATAAACTTCTCTTCACTTCGAGAAGCCTTCGCCAGAGAGCTGATGGGTAAGGTGGAAGTGTTGGAAGCAAAGACTGCAGCTGGATCCAGAACTGCTTCAGTTTCTTTGGTGACTGTAGCTTTCAGGTCTCTGTCTTCAAAAACAGCTTCGATAACAAGGTCACAACCTTCCAGGTCGGCGACATCTTGCGTTGGAGTGATCAAAGAAAGCAGAGCTTCCTTTTTCTCGGGAGTGCTGCGTTTGCGCTCAATAGCCTTGTCCAGAAGCATCTCTGAATAGGATTTACCCTTCTGGGCAGACTCAAGGCTCACATCCTTGAGGACAACTTCAATACCGGCTTTTGCACTCACGTAGGCAATTCCGCTTCCCATCATTCCCGCACCCAGGATTCCCACCTTCTTAACAGCTTTGGGCTCAATTCCGTCAGGTCGTTGCTCACCCTTGTTGATAGCATTGAGCTGGAACCAAAAGGTGTTGATCATATTCTTGGCCTGCTGAGAGGTGATGCAGCTGACCAGATAGCGGGTTTCCATTCTCAGGGCACTGTCCATATCCAATTGGGATCCCTCATGAACGCAACTCAGGATCTTGGTGGGAGCTTCATATTTCCCCCAGGTCTTCTTTGATGTCATGGAAGGGGCGATTGCCCAGACTTGAGCCAATTTTGGCGAACTGGGACTTCCACCGGGCCATCGAAAACCCTTCTGATCCCAGG
>Ga0255751_10003447_pt1 | contig 14506 bp, 10 predicted proteins | sample 071ome_20_FD_179951 | JGI IMG/M metagenome (GOLD analysis project Ga0255751, IMG submission 179951) | Coastal salt marsh microbial communities from the Groves Creek Marsh, Skidaway Island, Georgia - 071412BT metaG (version 2) | ecosystem: Environmental > Aquatic > Marine > Intertidal zone >...
GTCCTATAGCTAACCAAGGGGCAGCTTTAGCTAACAAAGCGCCCACTACGGACGAGAAGCCAGCGACAAGCATTAACGTCTTCCAGCCACCTTTTGCTTGAGCGAGCGTGTCTTTAATAATTCTTAAATCGTCTTTTACTAAGTCTAAGTCTTTGCGTAAGTGATTAAGCTCTGCTTCTAAGACAGCTACTTCTACTGCTACTTCTTTTTCCAATTTGCCATGCCCTTCTCGACGGTGCGAGCTAGCATGTAGCCTCCAATACCGACGCTAACCAAGTTCCACAAACTGGCTGGAACTCCACTAAGGGCAGTCAGCGTTGCAGTCTGCAAGTTAAAGATGGGAGATAGAACTACCCATGTGATCATTCCGAGTGACCACAAGACCACAATTGGCCTAGCTGACCGTGTAAGCCAGCTCTCAGAAGCAGCATCTGCTGCCATAGTGTCCTTCATGGCAGACATAATGGCTGTCTGATTCTCTAGGAGGGTCTTTGTCAGTTCCTCCTTCGCCTTCTCACGGGCGTTGACATCAGGTATCAGCCTGTCAAACACAGGAAGGACAAGCTTGATGATGTCTAAGATCATTTTTTGAATGTCCTAATGAATATGTTAACGAGTTTAAGAAGTATGGATATGAGTTTACCCGGCTGGGGTTTGACTACATCTGTATCGTGAGGGTTGTTAGTCCGTGGGATTGTGTCTTTGGCGCTGTTTGTAGGCCGTTTAACCTTTGCGTAGCCAAAAGCATCCTCAAAATCGCCTTGGAATAGCGCCGCCTCACTCCGTCTGCGCCGAGTTAGCCCCCGTAGAACTCTACCGCCACCTCGATTCCACCGCAGAAGCTGAGTTGGTATATCAGCTTTGTTTCCAGCGTTCAGTCTTTTCCATAACGTAGCAGACGCAGGTCCACCAGTGTTGAACGCCCAGCTAACCAAAGCGTCGAACTCGTGTTGAGCTAGTGGAACTTGTGCCATTCGCGATACGTGCTTCTCAAACGACTCCAAATCTAGCGCTAGCACCTCGTCACACTTATCTCTGTCCCATATGTCTCCCGCTTTAAAGCGAGGTTCGTGTTGATTGGTGTGTCCGTAGCCTATGGTCAGCACCCCGACTCCATCATCGTATGTGGTGAAGTAGCCGGGGCGACCTTTAACAGCTTTGTGACAACCTTCGAATGCCTTTACGATGGCAAGGCCGTCTGAGCTGGTCTTCATTAGATGAATAAAGCTCCTGTAACGGCTGCAACAGCAATAGCCAATGCGAAGTCTGGGTAGTGTTCAATCTTTTCAATTACTCTGTCGTAAAAAGTCATTACAGTATCGTAAGCTTTTTGAAGCTTAGTGTTCATATGTTTACCTTAAAATTTCTGAGACGCTCCAATCCAAGCACGTTCCATCGGATGTATAATATTTATTGTTTTTAGCGTGGGCATTGTGGTGCTTACATGCTGTCGATGACAAACTTCAATTCATCAACACCGGGAGCAGCATCAATATCAATTTGTATCTGTGCGTACTTGTCTCTGATAGCCTGACGAGATGCTTCAGCTTCCGTAGAGTCATTTCCGGGTATCTGCTTCATGATGATTTCATCATATGGCTTAAACTCTTCGGCCCGCTTCTCACGTCGCTTTTCATGCGCAATATTGCGGGCTTTATCTACATTTATAGTAATCATTCTGTGTACTCCCAAGCGGCGCGAAACGTCCGATCTGATGGTACATCTGCCACATCAACAATTTGAAAGGGCTTACCGTCTGGTACGTCCTTTGCTGCAATCTCGTCAATTGTCAGTCCACATTCAGCGGCTGGGATAATGACAGCAACACCGCCATCATCAGTTGGGTATATGATACGTTGGTTCATCTGTTAAATCCTATCGTAAGATGACAACATTGCAATCAACAACATTATCAACTCTGGTACCAGCTCCATTCATTGTCCATATTCTAACTGCGGATGTGGTGGGCGCTGTTCCTGTGTCGATAGCTATTTCAGCATATACAGAAGCAACAGTTGCACGCACTCCGAAAACAGTAGAATAATTTGCATCAGGCATTGATGTTGCAAAGTTTAGAGTATAGTCCCCAGCCCCATTGTCGGTAATAGAACTAACATTACCACTTGCTTTAATCGCTACAGTGCCGGTACCATTAAAGTTTACCCATGCTCTACATCCGTAGGCAACGCCAGCAGAGCCGTAGCCGGAGTTGAAAGAGAGATTACCGCTGCCGTCGATACGAAATTTTTCTGAAAAATCGCTCAAGGTAGAACCGGCAGTTCCGGGACTTACTCCGGTGTAAACAGTAAATACGCCGGAGGTGTTGCGAATAGCCCAACCGCCTTGGCTTGATACAGAGTTTTTCCAAGTGGAGTCGAAATAAGCACCGCCGGAGAAGTAGTCTCCGTCCTGTGTACCGAGAATACCGCCTCCGGAAATTGCTAGGCTTGCTAATGGACTGGCAGTACCAATACCAACATTACCTGCGCTGGTGATGCGCATACGCTCAGTGCTACTTGTTTGGAAAGCTATAGGAGCAGCTTCTTGGGCAATAAAGTAGAAATCACCAGTCCCACGGTGATACATCTGAGTAGATGCGTTCGCCCCAGTGTTCGTGCGAAGAATTCTCGCGCCATAATCTGTGTATGTGGCGTCACCAACTAAGTCTATAAGACTATAACCGTTTCCAGTACGACCATCGCCTATTTGAAATGAACATGTGTCTGTAGAACCATTTGCAGGCTTAATGTTTATAGTGCCGCCACCAACATTAACATTACCGTTGACATCAAGTTTTTGTGCTGGAGAGCTAGTACCAATACCGACATTGCCTCCACTCACTAGCAACTGATTCGTCCCAACCGTCAGCCCATTGCTAGGCAGGTTGAGCGTGCCGGTCATCGTGTCGCCATTACGGTTTACTTTTGCAGTGTCAACAGCATCAACATACTGTTTCGTGGAAGCGTGCAGGTTAGCAGTAGGGTCGCCAGACAAAGTTAGCGCACCCGTCATGGTATCACCAGCACGATTTACAGGAGTGTAGGCAAAAGTAGTTCCTGCTTCTGCTAGCAACTGCCAGTACGTATTCGATACCGTTGGTAACGTTGGTGGAGCATTACCCGTTCCACCTAAAATAGCAATCCACGACGATCCGCTTTCTTCGACAACGTCATCTATTACGTATGTAGTTCCAGACGAGTAAGCACCTCGCCATTGTAGACCTTTATCACCTTGCGGACCTTGTGGACCTTGTGGTCCGTCTGCGCCGGTTGCACCAGTAGGCCCGGTTGGTCCCTGCGGACCAGTAGCTCCAGTCGCTCCTTGCGGGCCGGTCGGGCCTTGTGGTCCGGTAGCTCCAGTCGCACCTGTTGCGCCTTGCGCTCCTTGAGGTCCAGTCGGGCCTTGCGGACCAACGCCAAACGATAGACCGCTTGACCAATCACCAGACGTAGCGCTTTCTTTAAAGTAAATGTATCCAGTATCAGACGCTAGATAAGAGAAGTTTGCCGCTTCCGCATCGTAGGTTGACCTATTGGAATAGTCACCAACTGCGTCTGGCGTAAAGTCAGCACCAGTGGCTCCTGTTGGCCCTTGTGGACCTGTAGGCCCAGTGGCTCCAGTTGCACCAGTCGGACCTGCTGCGCCAGTAGCGCCAGTAGCGCCCGCTGGTCCGGTAGCACCAGTTGCACCAGTAGCACCCGTTGCGCCAGTCGGACCAGTCAGCCCTTGGTCACCTTTTGCTCCAGTTGGACCTGCTGGACCTTGTGGGCCTGTAGCGCCCGCTGGACCTGCTGGACCCTCTGGACCTACGTCTCCTTGTGGACCTGTTGGGCCTGTAGCGCCCGTTGCTCCAGTCGGACCGGGTGTTGATGCAACAGTGTCAACGTAGGATTTATTAGCTGCGTCAGTATTCGCAGTAGGAGTGCCTACGTTTATTATCTTCTGGCTTTCTGCATCCCAATCACCGGCAGCATCAGGGCCAAGAGACTGACCAGAAGTGTCTACAGCTTCCTGCATTCCGTACAAAAGCTGGTTGACCGTAGTATTGAGCTGGCCACCAGTTACAGGAGCGCCGTTCGAGTACGTGACCTTAGCTGATGCTAGATCGGTCTCACGGCTGATCTCCACCGAGTCACCCGACGCGAGCACCGGGCTAACTCTGATTGTGGATGCGTTTACGAATGAATAGGTATAAGAACCACTACCAGCAAAAGTGACAATGACTTCATCCTCGCTCTGATAAGAGAACGGGACGCTAAAGTCGGTAGTGGCTCCATTACCTGAATAGTTAATGTAAGTGTTATAAAAAGCCATTGTTTTCCTTTAATTAAATAGCGCAGTGAACGAGTCACTCTGACCAGTTTTGACGTTGTACGTGTCCGTAAGCTTGTTACTAACAGCTTCCATAGCTCTAGGATCGTTACCTACAACTGTTGCTAAAGCTTGTTCCCACTTTCTTTTAACAAGGTTTTCAAAACCAGTTACACGTGTTCCTTTAGAACCTCTACGCCCTGTAGAAAGATCTTTTGAGTTTTTGAGATACCAGATAGCATCGTCTTTCATTAGCTGAGAGTAGACTTTCATAGCAGCGTTATAAACGGTTTCGTTTGAACCGCTGATCATGACACCACGAAGGTCACTTCCGGGGTAAAACTTCTCAGACTTAAACGGAGGTATGAATTTACTTCCAGTCTGAATAGTCATCTTAGCAATCTCTTTCAACGCCCAGAGCTGTTCGTTGTCTAGCTTGCGTTGGCCTTTAGACAATACCTCGATACCTAAGTAATATAAGAAACCCTGTTTAATGGTGTTTGTCTTATTTCCTAGCGCGTCGTAAGCGGGTGTAACAGATGGACTAGAAGGGTTGACTATTGACTCAATCGACTGCTCAACAGTCACAGGGTCAGTCAACACGTTCTGATCTTCTCCAAACGCTTTGATACCTTTGCGTAACGAATTAGGCACAAGAAGCTGCGCTTTGTTCTTGAACATACGAACAAACTTACCTTCGCTTCGTTCAACATCGCTAAACGCTTCAAACAGATCAATCCACTCAGCAGCACCTGCTGCCAAGTTAGCGTCCTTTACTGCTTGGATAGTCGATCCCAATGCAGTGGACATGACAGCAAGCACTTCCTTATGTCTATCTGTGTTATCATAGACGCCTTGTGCGCGTTCCATATCCATACGCTCATAACGTTCAAGAGCGTTGACCATTATCTTCAACGGTGTTGAAAAGGGATCAAAATTGCGGAAGCTTATGTATTGTCCGTTCCATTTAATGCTATAGGGTTGCCACCCTTCTGTTTCCTCAAGTCTACGACGTTCTTGATAGTGAAGACCCGCTCCTGATCCTGTGATGTTCCCGTTAGCGTAGGCAGTAAACGTAGCCATCATCACACCATAAGAGAACATTACTTCTCCTTGTGCTTTGATCTGCTTAGCCACACCATTATAACCGAAAAGATCACTGAGCATCTTAGTTCCGGGTGTAAACTGTACCAAAGGTGTCAGGCGTACACCGGCTTCAAACACGCGAACAGGAGTACGGAAGAAGAGCTGACCAGCAAGACGAAGTAGCGGAAACTGTCTAACGGCACTTTCGTACCCTTTAGCAGCCCCTGACAAAAGACCAATCCCTGAGAACTCTGCCCTAAACAGCAGGTCGTTAGCGTAAGAAATGCCTTCTTCGTTAGCAGCACGTTTGTACAGCTCAGGCTTTTCTTGTAGACGCTTCTTTACCCACATGTTGATCTCTTCACCACGGTAGCCTTGCTCGATAGCAGCGTCACGTAGCTGAGCGACCATTGTAGCGTCAGGAGACGTGTAAGCTTTCTTTTGCGCTTCTTGAATAGCGTCTTTAATCAGCTTGTCTCTTGCTGCGCCTTTAACGTTCTCTTTTAACGCCCTCTCAACTGCCTCGGCATATGCTTTACCTTCTACAGCACCGGAATAAGCCCAGTGTGCAAAGAACTCATCCGTAGAGTTAAGCATACGCATCCACAGCTTGACATAATTCCTACCAAGGAAACCTGCAACAGCGTTTTGACCTTCCCTCGCAAGGTGATTGGTCATATCAGATTCCCACTTGGTTGAGTGTCCAAGCAGAATACTGTCAGAGATACGGAATGATTCTGCTGCTGCACGGAAAGCAGCGGACGTTGAACGTCTCATTGCTCCATACGCAATCATCATTTCCTTAAAGGCTCCTGCTTCAAGTGGACCTTTTCCAAGAAGGTCTAACATTGGTCGAGAGACTGTACGGAAGAAGTTAGAAGCAGCGTTGATTGTAACTGAAGACGGACCTAGCACCGTTAGCGCTATGTAGTTTGCCGCACTCTTCATGGCATTCTTTATTGTCTGCTGTCCTTTTTGGATAATATTCAGAGACGCATAAAGCTCATCTTCGATATTCTTTTGAAGAGCTGCATAATCATTAAGAGCGCGTATGTATCCGTCAGGATCGGCTAGAGCGTCTATGTCGGTCAGCGCTCGTTTAGCGTCAAGCAAACGTGTGTCTTTAGCAACCTTGTCTTTGATGTCCACAGCACCTTCAACAAGCATCTTAGTAGCTGCAAACTGCTGATCTGGAGTCGCTGTAGCAGGATCAACTCCCATTTGACGAAGAAACTCATCGACATCAGCGTGTCGTTTGTCTCCCTTAAACCACGCCTGCTGAGCAAAACGAAGATTACGTCCACCTTGCGATTTCAACTCTTTTGACATAAGTCGAAGAGGATCAAGCGCCCTACGTAATTCGTTTGCTGCATCTCGCAGTTTTTCATACTCTTGTATACTGATAGGCTTAATATCGTCAGCGGCCTTAACCAAAACCTTGGTTTCTGACGCCATCATGTTAACAGCAGTGTCCAAAGCATACTGAAGAACACCAGCTTCTCTCTGATAGAGCGGACTTTCTAACATTTCTCGTACAAATTGAGCTGCTTCTCTAGGCGTAGAGTGCTTCAGCGCACGAGTCAGAGGATCAGTAAACTTGGTAAGTCTTCTGAGAGCTGTTACCTGCTCTGTTAGGTTCTGTGAACCAAGCTGACGAACAAGCGAGACAAGATCGCGAGTGTTGTTGTTGACATCAAGGCGATCTTCAGGAAGACGGCTAGTGATACGAGCGTCAGGGTTACGTACCTCCTGCGCACCTTCTACAAGCGCTTCTTGACGAGCGCGAGAAGCTTCAGACTGAGCCTCTTGCGCCTTGGCTTCCAGCTCGTCAGCTTTTGTTCGAAGGTCATCAGCTTCTGCCTGCCTACGTGTGCGAGAAGTATTGTAACTCGGCTTTGTTTCAAGAACGCCTTGCGCGTCCTTCGCCAACTGCCCTGTTGTAGGATCGATAAAAGTGTCACGTCCGCCAACCTTGGGGGTTGAGACAGGATCAAGTAAATTAGCCTGTCTACGCAACTCTGCCGCAGCTCTACGCTCTCTTCCACCAATGCCAAACTGTGTCGGCATTTTTCCGAAAAGGTCTAGCTGCTGCTCAGGCAAGGGAAGTTCTAAGCTTCCCTGCGCCGTATCACCAACGCGAGGGGCGCTGGGCTGAGTCTGTGGAACACCGAAAGCATCTTTTACGATAGCGCCTTCTCTATCGACTACAGGATCACGAACTGGAGGAGGCTCTACGTTATTGCTATAGCGCTGCTGCCCATCTGTTACGGTGTTGATTGGCCGTGTTTGCGTAACATCAGTAATACCGGGTAGCTCAGGCTGCGTGGTGTAGTCAGGCTGACGTAAATCTAAACTCTGCTGTATTGGTTCAGGAACAATTTGATCAGGAACAAGCGGAGCAGCAGGCGTCTCGTCAGTAGGTTTCAGATGTAGATCAGAAGCCTTTTTACCAAACAGTTTGTTGACACCTATTGTAAGAGCAGGCGCAAGTACAGCTCCAGCCGCAGCGCCTATAGCTCCGGTCTGAGCAATCTTACCGTAGTCTTTTTCTGCCTGACCTCCAGCATTGACTTTAGCTGTTTGCGTTAGGTACTCTGAAGTGCTACCTAAGACACCTCCTTCGATAGCACCAATCGCGCCGACTTTAGTCCCTGCTTTGAGCAGTTCTTTTACGCCAATCTTAGCCCCTGCACCAAGAGCTTTACCGGCTGCTGTACCTATACCGAGTGTACCGAGACCAACCCATGTTGTAGGATCGATGGCAGCGTAGTATAAGAAGTTCTTAACACCTCCCCAAGACCACGCTGCCTTATCAAACCCGTCCATAAGGTACAAGAAGCTTTTCTTAACATCTTCTGGAGCAGCCTTTAACCTGACAGCATCAATAGACATTCTTGGTATATTGTAGTTAAAGGCGGACATCCGGTCCAAACCCCACTTGCCAAGGTCAGCGTCAGTGCCTTTCCAATCTTTACCAGTGGTGTACCTGTACATGTTCGCGCTGGCGGCTAACCAGTCAGGATCAGCCGTCAGCACTTCTTTTCGAATACCTTGTTGGATTTTGCTAGGATCGAGGGTTATGTCCGATTGAGTTCTACCATCAGTTCCCGGCGACGATGATATAGCAGGGGAAGAAGACTTCCCAGTGTACCGTTCATACGCTGCTTTTGGATCATCCAAATCCGTATAAGTTATAGGTAAACCGTTCACTAAAATAGTAACGGACAAATCTCATTCCTTTCTATTTCTGTCTAGACAGCCAAAGTTTCATAAACTCGGCTTGTCCTTTTGCATTCATCTTACTGAAAGAATCCCTTAATTGTGGATTATTGTTAATTTCCTTAAAGAATTTAGATAGCATTTCCCTACGTTCTTTTGCTGTTTTAGAACGTAACTTTTGGGCTTCTATCAATTGTGGTGTTTGCGCCCTACCTTTCGTAAAGCGGTCTACAATGGTATCCCAAGTATCAGCTAAGAAATTACCAAGTATTTCACCGCTCTGGACAGCCTGTTTGCCTTGTTGTATCTGACTTTTGCCAATCTGTTCCACTATAGAAGGTCCAGCAGGATTCTGTCGTTGAAGTATACTAGCTGCGGCGGGCAGCGGAGTATCCGGTGTTACAACATCTCTTCTGTCTATTGGCGGTGGAGCATCATCACCAACGAGTTGAGAAGTCGGAGGTGGCGTCGTCGAAGGCTGTTTGCTCTCGACGATAGAGGGATCATCGACAAGTGCGTCAGCCATAATGCCCATTTCTTCTAAGGCCAGTTTTGGACTCCAGTAGACAATTAGACCATTGGGTTGCTGTACCTGATAGATAACATCACCATCTACATTATCTGTTCTAAACGATCCATCAGGATTAGTCACAATCGTACTACTTTTAGGAATGCTCTTTGACGCAAACGCTTTATACTGTTCAAACACAAGTCCGTCTATTGTATCTCTTACTTTTGCAGCTTGTGGATTGTTTTCTGCACTTAAAATAAGAGACGGATCGCGCAACATATTGAACGCTCGTATCATTTCAGGTGCGCTTGTGTATTTTGATATTTTTTTCCCTGCTTTATTAACTACAGCTCTAGGACCAAAGACAGAAACAGCTTGTTTTATCCAATTTTCACCGTATTTACGAGCGGCTGTGTGAATAACGTTAAGGTCGTCGGGACTAACTCCGTCCGCACCCTTACTACGAGCAAGATAAGCGTAGCGATCTTGAACGTAAGCCGCCACTTTAGCATCAGCAGCGGCTGTTATCATACCAGTTAACTTAGATACCGTCATATCTGTGAAACCACGAGACGTCTTAATCTTGTTAACAGCGTTTTCCATAACCCTTGGATCAATAGCTGTATCTTTGTTGTTTTTCCAATCAGACATTTTGGAAGCAGCTTCTCCTACTCCCTTAGCTACTTTATCAATCCACTTTATACGAAGCTCCGCAGATTTCGCTTGTGTAAACTTTTCAGTGTCTGCTAAGGCTGCTTTGCGAACAGCCTCTTCGTCTGCTCCGTTTAGGTGCTGCGTAGGTGTTAGACCCAATGCTTCTTGCTTTGCTCGATACAAATTTCCATAAGCATTTTGGAAATGTTGATTAATGTCCTGTTGAAGACGAAGCTCATCCTGAGCCGCTAGGTTTTTATCAAATGCGTTAGTAAACGTCTCTTGTGGAACCGCAAGACCTGCCTCCCTTCGGAGATATGCTAGTGTTCCAGCCGAAGATTTTACAGCAGCGTCCGTAACTCGTTTAGTAAAAGGAGCGGCTTTGATTTCTTTAGAATATGCTTCCGTAAGGTCAGAAACATTTCCATGAGTTAGATGATCACGCTGTGTAGCAATCAAAGCATCCCTTACTTGTGGAGGTGTAGGATTGCTCTCTGGATCAAGACCAATCAAACGTAGGAACTCTGGTCTGTTTTCTGTGATTGATTGACGTAAATCATCCAATCGTTTGCGTCTATCAGCGAAAGGTGCAGTCGGATTCAGCTCGTAGAACTTCTGAGCATTCTCATATGCTTTCTGTCCAGCGGGGTCATCAGACCACTTTTTACGGTCAGGAGTAGTAAGCGGCTTACCTTCATTTTGTTCAGCCTGTACTTGTGAATAATAAGCGTCGGTCGCTTGGCTGTTCTGCCGAGCAATTGTAGTTTTTTCAACATTGAAACGCTGATTCTCTTTTGCATCAACGTCAGCTAACCTTTGCTGAAACTTCAACCTATCAGTAGCAGACAAGTTAGGATCAGCAAGCTGAATAGATAACACTTTGCGAGCCGTGTTGAAATCACCAGCCGCAACAGCCGTATCCGATTGCGTAACCGTGAGTTTGTTAATATTCTCTTTAGCTACAGCAAGAGGAACGCCAGCAGTTTCAGCATACTTCTTGATAGCAATTTCACGAGACGTTAGCGGAGAGCCGTTAAATCCCTGAACACGGTAGAAACCTCCCCTGTTAGCAAGATCCTGACCTTCTTTAAGAAGAGTCTTGATTTCGGCTACAGAAATTTTACCACCTGAACGAGACCATACTCCGCTACCTCTAATGTCGAAATGAAGATGACTACCATACACCCCAATTGACTTTACGCCCATTGCCCCAAGCATACGGATTGCTTTACGCTGTTCATCAGGATTTGTAATGCCAACGTCCAGAGCAGCGCCGTCAATGTGCGCTGAACCACGTTTGACTATATTACCTTTAGCATCATAAACACGTTTAGCGGAACCCCGCAGGGTTTGGTTATACTCGTGGGTACGATGACTGCTGTATACCGGGACTTTTCTACCAAGTGCGGAAGACAACTGATCTAAGGCTTGGACAACGCCTGCATGAATACGAAGCGTGGCATCTTCGCCTTTCATCTTACGAGGGTTAAGTTCTGTCCACTTATATCTAAATTTTGTAGCCGCATTATTCCATGTATCAGCAGTAAGGTAATTGTTAGACAGGGAAGCAACCGGAATAAATTTTCCGTAAGTAGCGCTCCCAGCTTTCATTTTATTGTTGATGTTATCTAGCACCTGTTTTACAGAGATATTACCATCTCCATAAATAGGTTTATTCGCGTTGATATATGCAGATGCTATAATATCTTTTATGGGAGTATCAGGATTAGCTTTTAGAATACCACCAGCAACACTAGGTAACTGCCAATACAAATATTTTTCAGCAGTAGTAGCTTCTCGACCTAAGTCTCTTTTAGCAGTTTCAGAGATTTTTTGCCACTCGTACTGAAAGAGCTTCATGTTCACAGCATCACTGTTGCGATCTGTGAGTTGAGTTACATCCAGCCCATCTCGTTTCATACTCCTAATAATGGTAGCATAGCGAGCGTCGTTTATGCCAAACAAACCCTTAGCTGTAACAGGAGACCCATCTGAAGATCGATGAGGTATTTTACCATCAAAGTTACTTTCTATACGAGCTACCTGAGCAGCTTCATAAGGGAGGTTTGTACCAGTGCTTCCAGTAGTCCTACGAAAAAGATCGAAAAAGTTTATCTCATTACTTAGTGAAACATGATTTGCGTCAGCCTTTTCTAGCTGAGCTTGACGCATTGCTTTGATTTGCGCTTTAGCGGCGTCAATATTTTGCTTAGACTTAATCGCCTCTACTGCCTGATTAAGCTGAGCTACAAATATGTTACGATATGGAGTGTCAACAAAGTTTTGATTTCTTTTCAACAAGTCCTGACGCACAGTTTCAATCATCGCGTCGTATTGTTTTTTGTACTCAGGAGGATTATCCTTGATAAGTCTAGGAGCTTGTTCCTGAAACTTTTTCCATAAAGGATGCGTGATGATACCTTCACTAACCAGTTTCTGCCCTTGCGTTGCCGCCACGGACATGAAAGCAGCAGGACTAGGTTTTGAACTTCCGGAAAATATAGAACGCACTGCTCCGGCAATACCGCCAGTGTCGTTAGCTTTTCGTAGGGCGTTTATGTTTGCGTTTTCTGTAAGGATATATTCTTTATCAACTCGCCGTTGATTCTTTTGTTCCTGAGAAGAAATCGTGCCTGTCAGAGACCTTAATGCCTGTGTCAGTTGGGCTGCGTTTGACATTGCATCTTTGTATTGTGCAACAACGCCTCTTGCGCTTGCGCCAGAAGTAGCACTGGCTGTAATGCGAGACTGTCCCTGATCCATCAGGTTCTCGCCACCCCCGTAAGGGTCGTTCGTCAATAATGCCATTTTTACTCCTAGTTAGGCTGTTCCATACCCTTTTATCGCAGCGTTGGCGATACCAAGGCCCATGTTGATAAGGGGAGCACTCTCATCCTTATCCTTGAAGGGAAGACTTGCTATGTTTGACGCCGCTCTATTATAGGCGTCTTGGCCTGCGTATTGAGTGGCTGATTTGAGATCGTCACGCTTGGTGTCAACTAAACCTTGATTTTCAGCAGAGAGTGCAAAAGAAGCCATCTCAAGCTCATCAAGTGTCCTTGATCCCAACGCAATACCGGCGGCTCCTGAGGATGCTTCTAAGCGACCACGAGAGGCGCGTCCTTTCAAAGCCTGCTGGTAACCCTGTCTGTTCAAAGATTGAGTATCAAACTGTGCCTTCTGCTGAAGTCTCTTATAGTTCTGAGTGGCTGCAATGCGTTCCTGTTGGTGAGCAGCAGCCGCATTTGCGTTGTAAGCGTTGGTTGCAGCCATCCGCTGCATTCCGCCAGCAACTGAAGTTACAGCCATCATGGCTGCTGTCAGTGTACACATTTAAGTTTTCCTTATAGAAACAAATTCTAAGAATGTTTCACCATGCGGCGGTAAGTGTATTGATCGTAGGAACTTAAATCCTAACCAATGTAGCCAATCGTGGTGAAGTGTATTTTTTGAATACGTATAGTTGTAGAAGCCTTCTTTATTAGCTTCATCGTACAAAATGTTTAAGAACGGCTTGCACCGTCTGAGAAAAGTAATCTTGTATTTAGCTATGTCTTCCGTGCCAAGCATCCAGAGGATTCCTAGACGTTTGCTTAGAGGACTTTCACTAACTCCAAGTATCGCTGCTGGAACGAAGTCAACTGGTCTAACAAGAGAGTAAGCTATGTTACAATTCTGAAAACTCTTAGACAGAGCGTCGTGTGGTGTGAGTCCACCAGCAACGCATTCATCTTTGTCTTCTGTCCTCATGTTGTCAGACACAAAGTTAACATCGTCCCAAGTCGCAGCACGATAGAAATCGTATGTCATATACGCCTTACTGCTTTAGGTGACATGATCCCGCTCCATTCCGCAGAGCCAAAAGCTGACGGGAATGGGCTGTCGTTCTTGATCAGTATGCGTGCTTTCAGGTTCTCAGACATAACTGGAACTCTAAAGCGACCTGAAGAGAACTGGACGCTACCTAGCGTAGAGCCAGAAGAGCCTAAGATCGTTCCTACGTATGTTGACGTAGCTACGTCCCTGCCGGGAGTAATCACCTCTGTTGTGAAGTAGGCTGAATCGTGATGTTCCAATGTAAGGTAACGAAGCTGCAACCTACCGTCTAGGATGGCTACCTGCCCTTCACCCTGCGATTGCTTAGCGTAGATCGTAGAGAACTCAAAAGACTTCTCATAAGCGATGCCTACATAGTTAGTATATGAAGAGTAATCGCCAGGAACTGATACTTGAGAAGCGTTGATACGTGTTACTACATGACGAATACCGTAGATACCGTTTAACGTATCGTTACTGATGACTTCAACTGTTGCGTCTGTTGAATAAGGCAGCGTAATAGTAGTAATATCGGTTACGGAATCGTATGTAGCAGCTCCTCCAGAAAGCTGGGCGTATCTGTCAATTAGAAGAGTGTAGTTTGTAGAAGTATCAAACACGTCATCTTCAATTTTAACTTTTTCAAGATATTCACCATAACTTCTTTCAACTAAAACGTACAGATCAGAGCCTGAGAAGCCTGCCCAGTGTAGGTGAAGTGCGTCAGGAAATGACCACTTAGTCCACGAGCTTTGAACTTTCTTGTTACCTGCCCAGAAGAACTTGTAGAAGTACAACGAGGTAGGGTCATTAGTACTGTAGATAGCTAGTACGTCTGAGCTGTTTGATGCAGTTGTGAACTGAATGTTGTTAGGGATAAGCTCAGGAACAGCAGAAGACACGTTCTCA
>Ga0255751_10003449_pt1 | contig 14499 bp, 13 predicted proteins | sample 071ome_20_FD_179951 | JGI IMG/M metagenome (GOLD analysis project Ga0255751, IMG submission 179951) | Coastal salt marsh microbial communities from the Groves Creek Marsh, Skidaway Island, Georgia - 071412BT metaG (version 2) | ecosystem: Environmental > Aquatic > Marine > Intertidal zone >...
GCAACGAACATTGACGCAAATTTTAGATGAAGAAATAAAGGTTGTGAAAGAAAAAAATATAAGCTCAGCGTTTTATTCAGATCGTATTTTAGTCGATAGCAAACATCATAAAGCGCGTGTGTCTGGGTTTTTGCACCGCAGTAGTAGGGGGCTTGTGATTAAGCCTGAGTATAAGAGTTATGACATACAGTTTTCTTTTAAGCATGGAGAATTAAGCCCTGTTTCTATCTTGGAGGTGCATAAATGAAATACCTGAGCACAATTCTATTGTCTGTTCTTTTTAGTGCAGCATTTGCACAAATGCCTGATAGCATTGTTTTTAGAGAAGGGGAGATATTTGATATGACCTTTTCAAAGACTAATTCAAATAGGTTGTATGTTCAGGGTGAAAAAATAACCAAAATACTCTACCCAGAAGGCACTTTTGTGGTGGATACAAGTGATGATTTAACCGAGCAAGGCTCTGATTCAGTATACCTAAAACCTGCATTTGATGATGTTATTACCTTATATGTTACCACTAATAAAAACCATCATTTTTCAATACATGCAAAAGGGGATGATTCTCTTGGTAAGACTGTGAAAATGGTGCCATTTGTTGCGAAGAAGGTAGTGCCTAAAAGAAAAATTTCTCATCAAGCAAAAAAGAAACCTGAAATACGAAAACGCGCTAATAGTAGCGTTAATGCCATCATAGAGGCGATGATTGCTAAAAATACGCCAGAGAACATGGGTGTAGTAAAACCATCGCCAAGAACTTTTCAACTAGAAAAATCGATTCGTATGAAGGCCATTAAGGCATACAAAGGCCGTGATTTCTCTGCCTATACCTACGAGATAAAAAACACGGCAAACACGCCTGTGCAACTAAAAAATGATTATTTTGTAAAAAACAAACAGGTGAAAGCCATTCATCTTTCCAAAAAAACACTACAACCCAATGAAAGTGCCAATTTGTATGTTGTATCACAAGATGCAAAAAGGAGTGTCGCATGATAGATAAATTGCGTGAATTGATTACTAGAGGTATTAGCGATCCTACGGAAAAGGCAAAAAGAGAGCAGGCGGTGGTGGCTATTCTTATCGCTTCAATTTTTGTTGGCTCCTATATTGGCTATGTGTCATTTTCAAAAAAGAAGCCTTCAAAGTCCGTGCAAAATGAGATGCACTTTGATGGGGTGTTTGACTCTAAATTTAGTAAAAGCAGTGATGATGCGCTCTTGCAACGCCAACAGACACAAATTGATGACTTAGCCCGAAAGTTTGATGAACAAAAAAACATACCCTCTGAAAAAACGGTGGTTGCTGGGGTGTTAGATAGCGAAACCAAAGAGCAATTTGAAGCATTAAAGAAAAAAGTAGAAGGGTTAGAGCGTGAAAACAAGCGTGTTGGTGAGAAGCTGCAAGTAGCGCTGTTACAACAAAAACAAGCAATCGTAGCAAGACCTCCTACAAGAGAAGAACAAGCTGATAAGTTTCGTCAAAAAGCGCAGGCACGCAGAGAGTATTACCGAAAAGCAGGTCTTGAGTCAGTAAGTTTTAAGAAGAAAAAAGAAAGTCATGAAGAAAGAACGCCTGACAATTATGTATGGGCGGGTACTTTTGCTTCGGGCATTATGTTGACAGGCATTATGGCGGATGCTGGGGTTAATGGTACTAAAAATATGGGTACGGTGCTGATTCGTATAGATGATAATGGGAGTATGCCAAATGGTATGCGCTCAAAACTAAAAGACTGTCGCGTATTAGCATCTGCTTATGGTGACTTATCCAGTGAGTCGGTTGTTATGCGCACACAGACACTCTCTTGTGCGGGTGGCGAGTTAAGCTTTGAAATACAGATAAATGGCTCGGTCTTTGATCAAGATGCAATGGAAGATGTTCGCGGTACGCCAGAGCTTAAAACCAAACCCTTGCTTGAATATACCGCAGCAGCAGGGCTTTTGGCAGGAATTGGAGATGGTCTTGCTAATTACGGCAGCGCACAAAGTGTTACCGCAGATGGCTCGTTAGTTCGGCTCTCACCAACTTCTATTGGCAGAAGTGCCGCAGGTGGCGCTTTATCTAATCCAGCCAATAAAATTTCTGAATACATAATGAGGATTGCAGACATCTATCACCCCATGGTGGTCGCTCGCGCCGGTCGACGTGTTTCGGTTTTGTTCACCACGGGCTTCTGGATAGATAAAAAACATCAAAAATTTGAGTCTTCCAAGGCCGTTGAATCCGATAGGAAAAAACTTGAGGAACCCAAAAGCCAGAGAAAAATATCCTCTTTGAGTGTGTCGCAACCAGGTTCGTCTCAGGCGCAGGTGCAAGAGGCTATTAAAAGGGGTGTTCAGAAACAAAAGCAATATATTCAGGCAGGAAGTTCTGAGCAAGTATTTCTGGCAGAAAAAGGTATGGAGCCGCTTTTTCGAAATAACGGGGCAGGAGAAGGTTGATGAATAAAATAATTCTAACGGCACTAATCATGGTGGTTAATGTTGGTTGTACTAAGTCCATCTTAGATAACAATAGCCGCTGTCCCTTTATGGATAGAGGGAGTTGTCAAAGTATTGAAATGGTAAACAAGTCCGTGGATAAGCGATGCTTTACGCCAGATGGCTTGTATGTATTGCCAGCGTCCATGTGTTCTTCGCGCATTATTGTGCGACACGGCAAAAACGTAGACATATATAAATAGCAAGGAGAGTATCATGGCATTCCCATGGCCAAAGCGCATAAAAAAAGAAGTGGTTGATATATGGAAGTCGGTTTGGAGTGCTGAGACTATTCAGTCGCCACTGCATAAGGATAAGGCTGATAGAAAATCGAGCACGAGCATTCATCACCCATCATTTTCTGAGCTGTTTACTTATCGTTATTTTGATACGCAATCTAAGCTTTTCTTTAATACCAATAGTTGTGGGCTGGTGTATCAAATATTGCCATTAACAGGTGCGAACGAAACCATTGCAGAGCAGCTTGATGAAATATTGCGAAGCAAGGTGCGCGATGACTTTAGCTTGCAGGTGCTATTTGTAAAACATAATAAGCTTGGGTTTTGGATAGATGAATATGCCAAGCAATTTGAAGGCTCTAATTTGCCTGCTTTAGAGGGTGTCGGCAAACAACTATCAAAGTATTATAAAGATGCAACAAAAAATGGATTTAAAACGCACTCAAGTGCACAGGCAAGTCTTAAACACACCGAGTGTTTTGTTATTATTGATTGCAAGAAAGAAGGTGGTGAGGAAGCGCTAAAAGCAAAGTTCTCACGCTTTTCTATTTCGTTTGAAGCAGCCCTTAGAGCGGCTAAGATTGGTTTCACGCCTTGTGATGCCGTTGATTTTGTCCGTTTATTGCAACTGTGTATTGCGAACGACCCCCATGATATTTATCCGCCAAAGGTTCAACTATCAGAAGACGAGTCTCTAAATTATCAACTAAATGATGTTAGTGCAGGGTATGAGCCTAGAAAAGATAGGTTGGAAATATATGGCCAAAGCACCCAGGGACAGGGGTATTTAACAGAGGCTTCTGTACTGACGTTAGCGGCACTCCCCGATTCTTATGAGCTGTGGAGAAACATTGATAACAGCAACAATGTTTTTGAACCAAATCAAAGCATACAGTGCAATCATATCATTTCTGTTATCTATAAGGTGGACGATCAGGCCAAAGCACTTCAGCGTACCAACAGAAAGGCGCGTGATTTTTCAAACAAAGCACAAAGTGCCTATGCTAAAAACGTAGCGGGAACAGAAAAACAAGCCTCTACATGGAATGCATTTCGAGAAGAGTTGTCATCGCATAAAACCAGCGCGGTAAGGATGCTCTACAATGTGATTTTATTTTCAAGAGAAGGGGAAGTTGAAGAGGATGTAGAGTCTGCAATCTCAGTGTACGCCTACAACGGCTTAAAGCTTGCGCAAGTGAAAAATATGGTTTTGCCCTATTTTTTAGTTTCTCTGCCATTTATGTATACCAATCATTTAGAGAAAGATTTCTCCTTGCCTCGCATGATGTGGAAGATATCAAGCTTTAATGCTGTGCAATATATGCCTATTCTTTCTGATTGGTCTGGATTGCAAAAAGGTATATTGATGCCTGGAATGCGCGATCAGTTTAGTTTAATTAACCCCTTCGATGACGCGATGGGTACAAATTACAATATGGCGGTGACGGGTACAGCAGGTGGTGGCAAGAGCTTTGCTGTGCAAAAAATGTTGCTCAATGTTCTTTTTAATGGGGGGGATGTTTTTGTTATTGATATTGGGGGAAGCTATAAAAAGCTTTGCCAAATCTTAGGAGGCACCTATTTAGAGTATAAAAACCTTGCATTAAATCCATTTACCAATGTGAGCGATATTTTCAAAGATATTGATGATATTGTTGATTTGTTTGAGTTATTGTCTTGCCCAAGAAATAAAGCCTCAGATGATGATAGAGGAACACTTCGTGAGGCCATCATTAATGCCTTTGAAAAATCAGGACAAAATACGATAATTGATGAGGTTGTTGAGAATCTTCTTAGCTTATATGAGACAAGTGCAGATACCTATCCATCCGCTCGCATCTTAGCAAAAAACCTAAAACCCTATTGCGCGGGTTCTGAGCATGGACGCGTATTTAATGAACCTTCAAAGTTATCCCCTGATGCGCGTTTTATTGCGATTGAGTTGCAAGAAATTGAAGACAATTTAGCAATACGAACCCCTGTACTCTTATCGGTTATCTCTCAAATTCAACGGCGTATGTTTCAATCAGACAGAAGTCGTCAGAAGATGTGTATTATTGATGAGGCTTGGTCTTTTTTCTCAGGCGATCCTATTGCAACAAAGTTCATTATTAAAGGCTTTCGTACAGGGCGAAAACACAAGGCCTCTTTTGTCACCATTACCCAGGGTATAGCCGATTATTATAAGTTTGAAGAAGCCCGTGCCACATGGGATAACTCAAGTTTAAAGCTGATTTTCAAACAAGATAATGCTGCTCTTCAAGAGCATAACAAACACCATGATACCTTTAATGACTATGAGATGCGCTTGCTTGAAAAGTTCCCAAAAGCAAAGGATGCTGGGTTTTCACAAGTACTTATCAAAAGTAGTGGTGTCTCTTCTTGTCACAGGCTTTTTGTCGATCCGTTTACCCGTGTGTTGCTCTCCTCAGATGGTGATGATTTCTCAGCGGTAGATAATCTCATGACCCAAGGGCTAAGTATTACTGATGCTATTTTGCAAGTCGCTTACCCACAGCAGGGGGGGGATTATGTTCAAAATTAAAGGGTATTACCCTTTCATATCAGTAATGGCTCTCTTAACTATGATTGGCATAGGATTCTTGTGCAATAGTAACCAACCTAAAATAGCCTATGTTGATACTAAAGAAGCACTTTCTCGTCCCGCGATTCTTTTATCTAAATCCGGAATGGATAAGTCATTGCAAGAAAAGATTTTGAGGCGCTATTCCGCTTTATTATCAGAGGTCATTACGGCCTATGGAAAAGAGCACAAGCTTACTATTATTAACGCCACCATGCTTACAAGAGATGGTGGCTTTGATATTACAGATGAGATTATTGCAAAGACTATAGAAAAGGTGCGCCAAAATGGATAAGCGATCTTTGATGTTGGCTGTGATGCTCTTGTTTGGCTTTTCAGGCTACGGCGCAGAAGTGGCAAGTTTTGGCGGCCTGTATCCAGTAGAAGAAATCGATATTCGAACGGTGATTTTTGCACGCTTACAGCAAATGCAAGAATCAGGCGAGATGGAAGAACACCAAAAAAGAGTAACCGAGCGCGTTCGTGCCAAATTAGAGCGTCCAGAGCCTCGAAATCTCTTAGTCAGTAAGACCCCAAAAATAAGTTATGTTGACCCATCCATTACCGTGACCAGAGATATCTATAACCATGAGGGTAAGCTGGTCGCAGCGAAGGGCACCACAATAAACCCATTCGATAGGGTAAGTTATCACAAAACCCTTATGTTTTTTGATGCGGATGATAAAAAGCAGCTGCAATTTATTGAAGAGCAATATAAAAACCATCAGCAAGTTACCTTTATTTTAACTGGCGGTAGCGTGAAAGAGGGTAATAAGAAATTTGGGCGCGTCTACTTTGACTGGAATGGTAATTTGAGCAAACGATTTGGCATACAGTATGCGCCAGCTATTGTTTTTCAGGAAGGAAAAAAATGGAAGGTCATACAAGGTGGTGTAGCATGAAAAAACTATTACTTTTATGTCTTTTGTTTTTTTCCATTGGGCTTAACGCTTCCATTTGTAAAGGACACTTTGTAAATCCTATCACTGATATTTGTTGGGATTGCCTTTTTCCTTTAACCATTGGAAAGTCATCTGTGGTCGATGGTCATTATCCTGATACAGATAATAGCGATATCCATGACTACATTTGTCAGTGCGATAGTGATATTGGTGTGCGTTTTGGTTTAGCTATCGGTTTTTGGCAGCCCTTTTCCTTAGTCGATGTGACAAGAAAGCCATATTGCATGGTCAATCTTGGTGGAATAAGCCTTGATATGGGGCATAAGGGACTAGGTGGTGCACAAGCTGCTTATGCGGGTGGCTCTGGAGCCTTTTATTATGTGCACTGGTATAAATACCCTTTAATGTATTGGCTAAACATCATTACCTCTCTTGGTTGTATGCAAGAAGATGGCTTTGATATTTTGTATCCATCAGAGCTTGACCCTACGTGGAATGACTCGACACTTGCATTAATAATGGAACCAGAATCATTGCTCTTCTCAAACCCCATTGCACGTTTTTCTTGTGCGGCAGATGCAACTACAGCACTTACTTCAACGGCTATCGACAAACTGTTTTGGTGTCAGGGCGCACAGGGTTCAACCTATCCTTTGACAGGCTTTGTCGCCAATCAGACAGGGGCAATTTCAGCAAGTTTATTGCTCGCAGAAAGAGTAAACGCCAAGCTTCATAAGATAACTGCTATTAGAGACACCGTGAGTGAAGACTCTCCAAAGCTCTGTCACACCCACAAAAGAGTCATTATGCCTAAATCTCGTTATCGCTATCAGATGGTCAATACCATTGCTGATGCAAAGCAGTGTCACCCTTATGGAAAGTCCGTACTTGATTGGGAGGCAGGTCATACCGTCCCTAATGATGGTGATAACTTTGGCTATTTAATGTGGCAGAAGCGAAATTGCTGCTTCTGAGCGACATGAAGTTGCTTATGAGATTGTTTAATAGTGACAACTAAGGAGGTGAAAGAAAAGAAACTGATTAAACCTGTTGTTCTGTCAACAGTAGCTTACCGATACATGCGACGAAGTGATTCGTGGTCTGAAGCTATCGGGACAATGTACCCAGCCAGAAGGCAATCAAGAATCGTGAGAGGACTGGTGAACTGCTAGCACTATGCGGTGAGGGGCTAAGCTTGAACGGTATGGTTAACACATGTGAACTGCTGATAAACATCGTTGCAATTGAAAAGCCAAAGGTGCTGATAGGCTTTATCCAAAAGGTAAGTAACCAGGATACGGTATTGGAAGTGTTACCGTACACAGATGATGCGTTACCGGTGAAAAGGCAGAACCTAACCCGTTCGTTGTCTCATAAGTAGAACATGGTAAGCCTGTATCACTCCTGAGAAGGAAAGGGCGTCGTAAGACAAACTGATAGTGATGCAGGTAGAGGAGAACGGAAAAAGCGAAGGTCACATTGTAATGATGTGAATAAAGATTGAGGCCAGAGCCAACATTATCTAACACGAAAGTGGTGCTAACTTCCGTTAGGTCTTTTATGACGAAAGAATAAGTAGAACCTTTTAAGGTAGGAGAGCAAATGATAACTGGAAAATTAGTTAGTGCACCAGCCGACATAGATTGGCGACAAATCCGATGGGATAAATGTCACCAACAAGTTCGAAGGCTACAGATTCGAATTGTCAAGGCTGTGCAAGAAGGTAGGTGGAATAAGGTGAAAACCTTACAACATCTGCTGACTCACTCTTTTAGTGGTAAAGCTATTGCTGTTAAACGAGTGACAGAAAACAGAGGTAAGGCAACACCTGGAATAGACGGTGAAACTTGGTCAACTCCTGAGAGTAAAGCAAAAGCAATTACCATGCTGACTCGTCGAGGGTATCAGCCATTACCAATGCGGAGGATTCATATTCCCAAGAAAAACGGGAAAAAACGACCCCTCAGCATCCCCACTATGAAAGACAGGGCTATGCAAGCGCTATATAAACTTGCGCTAGAGCCTGTCGCGGAGACTATTGCTGATAAGCAGTCTTACGGATTTAGAAGTCAACGATCAACTAAAGATGCGATTGAGCGATGCTTTAATGTGCTTAGCTTCAAGCGCTCAGCAGACTGGATTTTAGAAGCAGACATAACTGGCTGTTTTGATAATATCAGTCACGACTGGCTTCTTAGCAATGTTCCTATGGATAAAGTCATTTTATCTAAATGGCTTAAAGCTGGATATATGGAAAAAGGTAGTCTTAAACCGACATTAGCGGGAACGCCTCAAGGCGGGATTATCTCACCAATACTGGCCAATATGGCTTTAGATGGGTTGGAAAAAGTTTTATCGGACAAATTTCCGATGAAACGGTCATCCCGGCTTAAGACATTTAAAGTCAACTTTGTACGATACTGCGATGATTTTGTAGTTACTGGGCGATCTAGGGAATTGCTGGAAGAAGAAGTCAAACCAGTAGTTGCTGAGTTTCTGGCAACAAGGGGTTTGACACTTTCCAGTGAGAAAACCAAGATTACCCACATCAAGGATGGTTTTGATTTCCTCGGACAAAATGTACGTAAGTACAACGGGAAGTTGCTAATCAAGCCTTCAAAAGATAGCGTCAAATCATTGCTGGAAAAAGTACGAGATATTGCAAAGAGCAATAAGTCGGTGCCACAAGTTCATCTAATTAGTTTACTAAACCCGGTAATTAGAGGATGGGTAAATTATCACAGGCATATTGTATCCAAGAAAACATTTACTTACGTAAGACATCAGTTATGGACAATCACATGGAATTGGTCGAGGCGAAGACACCCAAACAAAAATTGCAAATGGATAAAGAATAAATACTACACAACCATTGGTAATCGAGATTGGGTATTTCAATCGCCACCTCCTAAAGGGAAAAAGGAAGGCAAAAGTAAGGGGCTTACTCTGGAAGACCCGACAATTGTGCCAATAAGGAGGCATCCAAGGATACACGCAGAAGCAAATCCCTTTGACCCTTCATGGGAAATATATTTTGAGAAGAGAGCCTCGTTAATGATGATGGATAGCTTAAGCAGACAAAAAAAGGTGCTATCTGTCTGGCGATCACAGAAGAAAATATGTCCTGTTTGTAAGCAAGGGTTTTCAAAAGAAGTTGGGTGGCACATGCATCATATCTTGGAAAAGAGCAAAGGTGGAACGGACAAAGTCTCGAATTTGGTTATGGTTCATCCTAACTGCCATAGGCAGATACACAGTGGGACTGTTCGCGTTGCAAAACCGGCTTCAGTTAAATGAAGCTTAATAAAGGCTTGAGCCGGATGACGGGAAACTGTCAAGTCCGGTTCTTAGGGGACGGAGTTTGGGTAACTAAACTCTGTTACCCGACTATAAGGACAATATCATGATGCTAAGAAAAATTGCTGTGATTCTTTTAATAGTGGGGGTAAGTATGCCCATGCATGCAAACATGAATGACACTATTAATGCGATTCGTGATAGCAGTGATGCTAATAAAAAAGTGCTTTCTAGCACACAAAAAATGAAGCTTGAACAAATAAGCACGGAAAGTAGAGAGCAACATAGTGCGCTTATAAAAAAGCTCTTTAGCGAAAAACAAGCCTTGGCACAACAAGGAGCAAAAGGAAAAACTGCGGATGGCGCGATTTTATTTGTTTCTTTTTCGATGCCAAAGAAAATGATTTTTACACTGGCTGATGAAGCGAGAGAGTATGATATTCCGGTGGTTATAAAAGGGCTGGTTAATGCTGATTTTAGGCAAACCTTGCAAAAAATAGCAGACATTATTGAAGAAGGAAAAAAAGAGGGATATCGCATGAATGGTCTGTCGATGTCTCCTATCTGGTTTGAGCAGTTTGGGATAGAAAAAGTACCAAGCCTGGTGGTTACAAAAAGACCTGGTGATTGTTTGGTGCAAACAATCTGTGCCAACCAGCCTTTTGACTTTGTATCGGGAAACATTCCTATTAAAAAAGCATTAACCATTATTGCTGAGCGCGGACATGAAACCCCTGATGTGGCGCGTGCCATTCTGGAGCGAGTCCATGATTAAACATATAACGCTAACACTACTGCTTGTAAGTCATGTTTTTGCAAATAATACCGCGACAGACTTTAAACAATATCAGGCGCTGGCCAAATCGATGCGAAACGCTCCGCAAGAGAGCATGAAAAGCTTTAAGCCCGAAACAGTCTTTAAGGAGTATAGTAAAAACCCTGATGCGGCCAAACACTACAAAGAAGGCGAGGTGGATTTAAGCAGTGCGGCGAATGAGGCCTTGAAAAATGAAAACGGTGCACGCACGGTTATTGATAATTATGGAGGCACACAATTTGAAATAAATAAAAATAGTGATGCTATAAAAAAAGCCCTCCTCATAGAGGAGGAGAGTAGCGCTATTGTCCATGGGGCATCTAATGAGCGCATTAATTGCGATGAAGCTAAAAAAGAGTGCAAGACTAGTTATGAAGATGAAGTTTGCTATACGTCAAGAAAGCTCCCATCTCAAGAGTGTTTTGCCAAAAAAGATATTACGGTAGAGCGTGAGATCATCGAAAAAAACATAGAAATAAACTACGGAGCGCTGGTAAAACGCGACAAGGGAAGCTTTGTCATTGATTTAGTCAATGGCGATATTTTAGGAGAACATCCGGCTAGTTACACACTAAATCCAAGACTTGCATTAACTAGCGCTTGTGAAAGAATTGATGCCAAATTTAATATATTTCTCTTTAACGGCAAAAACAAGATAAACGCCGCAGGCGTTGATATGCCAAGTTGCGCCAATCATGGAAGGTTAACCATTCCAAATGATCGCTTCAGCCTTCTTACCACAAGCTTTAGAATATCTATACATGTCCGCGCTGTATTAAAACCACAAATTGTACAAGAGTCCTGGCAAACGGATTGTAAAAAAATCGAAGGAATGGATGGCTTTTGCCAATTAGCAGAGGAGGAATGCACCCAGCCCGAACAAACCCGCGTTATTAACGGCTTGCCTGTGACGAGAACCTGCTGGGAGAAGCGTTACCGCTATAATTGCAGAACAGAAAAAACCGATGAATGCAAAAGCCAAAAAGCAAAAAATTGCCTTCAGATTGGTTCTTTTTGTGCAAAAAAAGGGGAGGGGGGATGTCTTCTCTATCAACAAAGTTATCGCTGTGAAAAAACACACTGCGCCCTACCTGTGGTTTGCACCAAGGATGTTTTTTGTGTCGATGGAGACTGTATTACACCAAACCCTACCCAAAATGAAGATTTTGGTAAGAGTGTGTCTGCAATGGCTGTGGTTGGGGAAGCAGGGCGTGCAATATCTGAAAAAAACAATGAAAACATTTCCCTTTTTAAAGGGCGTGTGATGCGCTGTCGAAGACTTTCACGAGATATAGGTGTCCTTGATTGCTGCGCCGATAAGGGCTGGGGTAAAGATGCGGGTTTATTTCATTGTCGTGACGACGAAAAAACACTAAGCGAGGAAAGGCAATCCTTTAAGGCACATAAGCTTGGTGAGTATTGCGCTGAAAAAATTGCAGGACAGTGTGTGGAACACAAAACAACCTACTGCGTTTTTGATAGCAAGCTTGCGCGCATTATTCAGGAGGAAGGGCGTTTAAAACAGTTAGGCTCAGGACTTTTAGGAACGGCTGAAAGTCCTATTTGTGGTGGCATAAGCCCACAAGAACTAACTTCTATCAAGATGGATAAAATTGATTTTGTTGAACCTGTATACCCCTATGGCTCAGGCACAAAAGATAAGAGGGCAGGGATTGCGTCTGATATGGCGGTAACTACGCCTAATGAGAATTCTATTGTCACTAAGGCTACAAAGGACATCCAGACAAAAATGAAGGAGGGGGTATGAGAGTTTTAATGCTGCTGTTAGTGCTAGTGCCGACACTTGTTATAGCAGATAACAGCTCAAAGGCTGAAGGCTTTCATTGGTATAGTGTTGAGGCGAAAGAAGATGTGCCTGAAGTTGATGAGTCACCAGAAACATCTCAGCCTGTTAAAAGCATCACGCCCTATCAAGAGCTTATGCAATCAAGAGAGTCTACGCAAAATAAACTTGCAGAAGCACTACTCAGACCTTCGGTTGAAGCCACCAAGGAGTATATTGTAGCGCAAACTAAGATGGCGAAGCGCCATCAAAAATTTGTGCAAAATTGGGCGAAGGTTTTATTATCAAACCCAGAGCTCGATCACCGATTACATTTCCCTGTTGATAATAATGCGCTTGCTTTGAAAAATGATGAGAAAAAAGTTATCACCGAGGAGATACTGCATAAGAGTCGTCAAACTTACGGTTTGATTTTCATTTATCAAGGGAATTCTCCCTTATCACAGCGATTTGCCAAGCACTTTTTACCCTTTGTGAAAGAGTATCAGTTTTCAATGATTTCGGTGTCGATTACCGATGAGAGCCTTGCAGCGCTTCCTGATTCTAAACATATACCAATTGAAGCATTGGCAGCAAAACTTCCTGTTAAAAAAAGATATTTGCCAGCGGTCTTTTTAATTAATTTAAAAAGCAATGAGCTATCACCACTCTCTTATGGTTTTGTTGCTTTAACAGACTTAAAGGAGAGATTTTTAGATATTACTACTGATTTTAAACGCTTCTCATATGAAGGATTAGGGGGACTGTAATGAAAAAACTTGTATCGCTACTAATGTTTATTTTGATGATGAATATAGCAAGCGCAAATCCGGCACTAGAAGAGCTTAATAGCCTTTTAATTACCTCTCGCACGAAAGCATTGAATAGCACCAAACAAGAGGTGGATGACTTACAAAAGAACTATGCTTTTGTCTTTATCTATAAGGCATCGTGTCCGCATTGTCATAAGTTTGCGCCTATCTTAGAGGATTTTGCCAATCATTTTTCAATAAAGGTTCAGGCCTATAGTATAGATGGCGGCGCACTGCCTCCTTTTCAAGGAGAAAAGCTAAGCCCTGAGCTTTTTCAAACCTTCTTTTTATCAAGTGGTCTTCGGCCAATCGTACCCGCGCTATTTCTTTTAAATAATGACACCAACCAAGCCTACCCTGTTCTTTTTGGAGAGGCAGAACCTTACCAACTGGCCAGTCGCGTATCGGAGTTATTAAAGCATATTAAGGAGCAGTTCAATGATGAAGCTTAAAAATATAGTGCTTAGTCTGTCCTTACTATCTAATATTGCACTGAGTAGCACCGGCTCTGAACTCAATCATTTTTTTGACAACCTTGGTTTTTCATCCAATGCCACAAGTGCTAAAGCCTATAGTACGCAGGCCGCAGGTTTTTTGTCAGGCGGGAGCTTTTACATGAGAAGTCAGGTAAGAAACATTCAAATAGCGCATGTCGATGTCCCAGGGTTTCGCTCCGGCTGCGGCGGAATTGATTTGATAGCCGGAGGATTTTCTTTTATTACGACTGATCAAATCACACAATTTATGCAGTCTATCCTTTCATCAGGCGCAGGATATGCTCTAAATTTAGCACTCGAAACGGAATTACCCGAAGTGGCACACTCTTTGCAGCAAATGCAGAACATGGCCAATATGATTAATGGTTCGAATCTAAATTCCTGTGAGGCAGGAGAGCTTGCCGCTGCGGCATTCTATCCTAAAAACCGTGCGGCAAGTCAGCGTGTCTGTGAAGACTTGGGTTTAAAAGGTGGTGCTTTTGCGGATTGGGCGGCTGCACGCCATCAATGCTCAACCGGAGGCGCTATTGAAGAGCAGTTAGAAAAAGCAAAAAAAGACCCAGAATATAAAGATCGCTCACTGTATGATAAAAATGTGGTTTGGGATGCGCTGCAAGAAAATCAGTTTTTAAAGGCAGATAATGAGCTTGCACAAGCGTATATGTCTATATCAGGCACCGTTATTTTTGATAAAAAAGGCTCGATATCTTCCTACCCATCATTGGTGAATAATCGCGATTTCATAAAGGCCACACTCTATGGCGGCAAGCTTCCTGTGTATCGGTGTACAGATCAAGGTGCTCAGTCAAAATGTGTACAGGTTTCGTATTCTGAGGATACCTATCAAACTATCTCACAAAGTAATGCACTGGTTAATCAAGTAGAAGAATTGATGTTAGGTATTTATACCAACATAAAAAATGGTACCGCACTGAGTGAAAAACAGCGTGGTCTTATTAATATGAGCCAAGATAACGTCTTTTCATTAATTGCTGCCAATGCCCAGCAAGGCATTGGTCTTCAGGGAAGTCATGCTTTAGCACAAAGTGTTGCCGCTGATATGCTCTCACAATACCTATCAAATG
>Ga0255751_10003469_pt1 | contig 14445 bp, 11 predicted proteins | sample 071ome_20_FD_179951 | JGI IMG/M metagenome (GOLD analysis project Ga0255751, IMG submission 179951) | Coastal salt marsh microbial communities from the Groves Creek Marsh, Skidaway Island, Georgia - 071412BT metaG (version 2) | ecosystem: Environmental > Aquatic > Marine > Intertidal zone >...
AGAAACGAGCGCAGCAGGAAAACGATCAACAATACCGGAAAAAACGATTTTGCATACTCAATAACGAGCGGCTCCTGACTCAAATCGGCAACTGCGCGGTTGATCTCTTCCTCGCTCTTGCCTTTACTGCCGGTTCGTCGGTAGTTATCAACGGCTTCAGTCCGGGATTTCTTGATCAGCATGGAATCCAGAGCCCACAGGAACCCGCAAAAAGCGACCAGCACGAACAAAACCAGCGAAAAATCAATATTCATCCGCGTCTACTCAGCTCTCTACCTTCAATACGGCCAGAAATGCCTCCTGCGGCACTTCCACATTCCCGACCTGCTTCATTCGTTTTTTCCCTGCTTTCTGCTTTTCTAGCAGTTTTTTCTTGCGCGAGACGTCCCCACCATAGCATTTCGCAGTGACGTTTTTACGCAGCGCCTTGACTGTTGAACGGGCGATTATCTGTCCGCCGATCGCAGCCTGTATTGCGACATCATAGAGCTGCCGCGGAATCAATTCCTTCATCTTTTCCACGAGCAGACGCCCTTTTGACTGAGCATGATCGCGGAATACAATCAGTGCAAGAGCATCAACCCTTGAGCCATTAATCAGCACGTCCAGCCTCACCAGGGTAGAACGCTCGAACCGGTCGAACTGATAGTCCAGAGAAGCATAACCCCTGCTCACGGATTTGAGACGGTCAAAGAAATCCATAACCACTTCATTCATCGGCAACTCATAGCTCAGCGACACCTGTTTGCCGATAAACTGCATGTCCTTTTGCACACCGCGCTTTTCAACACACAGATTAATCACATTACCAAGATATTCCTGAGGCACGAGAATGCTTGCCAGTACGATAGGCTCACGCATTTCCTTGATATTGTTTACCGCCGGCAGACTGGAAGGGCTGTCCACCATCACGAGCTCGCCATTTTCCAGCTCAACCTCGTACACAACCGTAGGCGCAGTGGTGATCAGCGACAGGTCGTATTCCCGCTCCAGCCGCTCCTGAATAATTTCCATATGCAGCATGCCGAGGAAGCCGCATCGAAAACCGAAGCCGAGCGCATCGGAATTTTCCGGCTCATACTGCAGTGAGGCATCATTCAGCGTCAGCTTTTCCAGAGCGTCCCGGAAATTTTCAAAGTCGTCTGAAGAAACCGGATAAAGCCCAGCGTAAACCTGAGGTTGAATCTGGCGGAAGCCAGCGAGCGCTGCAACTTCCTGCGTTTTCGCCAGCGTCAGGGTGTCCCCGACCGGAGCACCATGGATGTCTTTAATCCCGGCTTCAACAAATCCGACCTCACCCGCCGCCAATATGCCCGTCTGAGTTCTCTTCGGAGTAAATACACCAACGTTATCAACCACATGTGCTTTGCCAATTGACTTTGCAACAATTTTATCGCCTTTTCGAAGAGTTCCTTGCACAACCCTGACAAGAGACACGACACCAAGATAATTATCGAACCATGAATCGATGATCAGCGCCTGCAGATCTCCCTCTTTATCCCCTGTCGGAGCAGGCACGTTATGTACTATTTGTTCCAGTATATCCTGAATACCCAAACCAGTTTTTGCGCTGGCACAAACCGCTTCGGTCGCGTCTAAACCGATAATCTCTTCTATTTCCACGCGAACCCGATCAGGCTCCGCCTGCGGCAAATCCATTTTGTTGAGCACAGGCAGCACTTCCAGCCCCTGCTCAATGGCCGTGTAACAGGTCGCCACAGATTGCGCTTCAACGCCCTGCCCCGCATCAACCACCAGTAGCGCCCCTTCACAGGCAGCCAGCGACCGAGACACCTCATAGGTGAAGTCGACGTGGCCCGGCGTATCAATAAAGTTCAGCTGATAGCGCTTACCGTCCTGCGCGTCGTAGTGCAGAGTGACGCTCTGCGCCTTGATGGTGATTCCCCGTTCACGCTCTATATCAAGCGTATCGAGTATTTGGGCATCCATCTCGCGTTCTTCCAGACCGCCACAGTACTGTATGAACCGGTCCGCCAGCGTCGACTTACCATGATCAATGTGGGCAATGATGGAGAAATTACGAATATGGCTAAGATCAGACACGATACGGTCGGCGCTGGCGGTTTAGTGCTGCGCGTAATCTGGAAAATTGGCGGCAAGTCTACCTGAAACGCTGACTCAGTGGCAGAAAAAATGGCGTCCCCGCGACTGCCATTCCGTTCACTAATCAGGGCGAGAGTTCGAGTACCAAGGTCGTTGCCTGCCCTTCGCGTACAATCCGGATCGGAACGAATCCGGATTCCGGCAAATTTCCGGCCACTTCAGCGAATCGGTCAGCAGAGGTCACGGGCTGTCGGTCTAATGCCACGATGACATCTCCCTCCAAAAGGCCGGCTTCGCGACCGGGCCCGTCGTCGAGCTCAGCAATCCGCACGCCTTCCAGACCGGAGATTTGTTTGGCTTCCTCTCCCAGTTCAGCAACGCGAAAACCCAGCGGATTACCACGCTCGATGCGGGCAGCGGGCGTTTCCGCCACCGCCACATTGGTCGGAGAACTGCCGAGGACCACAGTCTGCTCGATCAGCTCGCCATTGCGGTAGAGCCTGACCGCGGCTTCTGTACCGGGACGGTACTGCCCCACGTAGAAAGGCAGATCCGTGTAGTATTCAATGGCGTGGCCATTAAATTCAAGAATAATGTCTTCGTTCTGTATGCCACCCCGGGCGGCTGGACTTTGCGGCTGCACCTCGTCAACGAACGCGCCGCGCGGGCGTTCCATGCCGAATATTTCCGCGAGCGCAAAATCCACCTCGCGCATGCGGACCCCAAGCAGCCCCCGCTCAACGACTCCTGACTCACGCAATTGCTCGATTACGTTCATGGCAACGTTACTTGGGATCGAAAAAGAAATGCCGTTCGAGCCACCGGTGCTGCTCAGAATTTGCGAATTGATCCCAATGACATCCCCTTCGAGGTTAAATAAGGGGCCACCGGAATTCCCCTGGTTAATAGCCACATCAGTCTGAATGAATGCCATGTAGTTGTAGGAGGAGCGACCGGGAACGGAACGGCCTTTGGCACTGACAATCCCGGCGGCTGCCGAGAATTCAAGACCAAACGGCGACCCGATGGCCAGGACCCACTCACCGACTCGAAGCGCATCCGAATCTCCGAAACCGACATAGGGAAGACCCTCTGCGTCTACTTTCAACAACGCGAGGTCTGAAGGCTCATCGAGACCGATGATCTGCGCATTGAAAACGCGGCGATCATTCAAAGTTACCTGAATTTCATCCGCACCAACCACGACGTGATTGTTGGTGATCACATAACCGTCCCCGGAAATCAGGAAGCCGGATCCCACTGCCGCCCTCTGTCGCTGTTCAGGCAGACCTTCGATATCCAGATCGGGCTCCTGACCGGGATTGATGCGGCGCAACAACTCTTCCAGCTCAGAGTCCGCGACTGGCGAGCGGGCAGCCGTCCGGCGGATCGTTGAAATTTCCACAATCGAGGGAGCATTGCGCTCAACCAGATCGGCAAAATTGGGCAGTTCAGCAGCAGCGAGGGGCTTGGCTGGGCCGATCTGTAGCGCGACAGCCAGAATCCCTGCTGCCAGGGAGAAAGCCAGACGGGCGAAATGTGGTTTCAAAACTGTGGTGCGGGATTTTGCCAACATGCTATTCCTTACGCTGAGAGCAGAAGATTTCGATCAGAGGGCGAACGGCAGGCACGGAGCCCGTCCTCCCAAAATAGGCTCGGGACTGTAGCATAACTGATGAAGATACGCAGCGCCGTCGCTACTGACTTGAGTCAGGCTGCGCCACTTGAGATCAGCGTCTATCGGAAGCGCTGAGCGGGCAGATCAGGGGTTGTCGGCTTCCAGCTGATTGACCAGCCGGTAAAGGGGGGAGCTCTGGATATGTTCGCTGCGCACCGCCTCATCAGAATCGAAGCTCATGCTTTCGATGTAATCTCTCAGTCGCTGCTGCGCCTCTGGATCGACTGGCGCCGGTGACAGCGCAGACTCAGAGCCTGCGACGTATACCTGCGCGGGCATTTCGGCATCAGCCTGCCGGCTGGCATCTGTGGCAGACATACCGGCAGCAGGCAATTCTGGCCCATTCTGCGCGGGCTGCAGCGTGACAACAGCCACTACCGCAACAGTGGCCGCAATGGCGAATTTAACCAATGGTTGAGGCAGCCTGCTCCCGGTCACGCTAGCTGCCTGCGGGGCAGTCTCGGCATCGATCGCCGCCGCTACTCTTCCAGAGAAGCCCGACGACAGAGGTCTACCGCGACCGTGGATCACATCCCGTGCGAGGTGGTACCGCTCCCACTTCTCTGCCAGCACAGGGTCGGCAGCGGATTCCTGAATCAGACGGCGCAAGGCCAGATCATCTGCCTCCCCATCCATCACTGCAGAGAGAGACTCGCCCAAGCGCTCAGAACTTGCGGCAGCCGCCGGCTGGGCCGCTTGTTCAGTTTGTGCCGTTTTTTCAAACGTTGCTTTTGCCATAGCCTGTTTTCCATTTGCACCGGCTGCCCGGCGTCTTGAATTCGCTCATTCCCGGTATCCGCTGTACCGGGACAGATCAGCCTGCTCCCGGTTGCCGCGCCGGCCTAACCGGGCGTTCAAACCCGCTCTGATTCGTCACATTCCGGCCGAATTAGCCCCAGTAATGTCATCTTCTGCCTGGGTTAAGACAGCAACTTGGCCGGAAAGTTCTCAATTTCCTGCATTTTATCCGCCCGCCTGTGCGTGAGGGGCCCTACAAAGGGACCCTACAGCAGCTCCTTGATTTTGCGGTCAATCGCTTCCCGCGCGCGGAAAATGCGCGAGCGTACGGTGCCGACCGGGCAATCCATAACCTCAGTAATGTCTTCATAACTCAACCCGGAAAACTCCCGCAAGGTGAAGGCTGTCTTCAATTCCTCGGGCAAGGAATCCACGGCCGCCTCAATTGCTTCTTTCAGCTCACTGGTTGAGAGACTGCCTTCCGGGCTTTCGATCTCATGCAGCACACTGCCTATCTCCGTCGGCTCCACTTCGTCAATCTCCAGATCGTGGGCAGGCGGCCTGCGACTACGGGCAACCAGATGGTTTTTGGCCGTGTTCACTGCGATCCGATAGAGCCAGGTATAGAATGCGCTGTCACCCCGGAATAGCGGCAGGGCCCGGTACGCCTTGATAAAAGCTTCCTGAGCCACGTCTTCCACTTCCTGTGGATCCTGTACAAACCGCGCGATCAGAGCAGCAACACGATGTTGATAGCGCATCACCAGCAGGTTAAAGGCATTTTTGTTGCCCGCCATCACCTGATCAACCAACTGCTGATCGGTGGCTTCTTCCACTCCAGACATGCCTGATTTCCAGCCGAGCTTTGCAGCCCAGATCCCTGCAACACTGGCGCTTCGGGCTTTTATGACAGCGGTTCCGTCGTGCCCGTACCACGCAAGAAACTCAGCAAAGCCAGCGTGCAAAATTCGGTAAAAAGGATAAAATTGGCCCCATTCTACCGGAACGCGCGGTATTCCGCTTCTTAAGAGTGGATCAGGCCACTGCTGCGCCTGTTTGTCAGGACCCGACCTGCCCTAAGGCCTCGGATCACGCTTCAACGAAAGCTAATACCACTATTTTTCAATAGTTTACACTAACTACATGAACGAAATTCGAGAGATGGAAACCCTGGACACTGATATTGTCATAGTCGGGAGCGGCGCAGCAGGCCTGACGCTGGCACTTCGAACCGCCGACTTCGCGCGGGTCACAGTGCTCAGTAAGGGCGATCTGCAGGAAGGCGCGACATACTATGCGCAAGGAGGCATCGCCGCGGTACTCGATGACAGCGACAGTGTAGACTCTCATGTTGCAGACACCCTGCATGCAGGAGTCGGACTTTGCCATCGTGACGTGGTGGAGCATGTGGTTGAGCGCAGCGCCTCCGCGGTCAGCTGGCTCGTGGCACAGGGCGTCCCATTCACCACCAAATCAACGGCAGAAGCCACAGGCGATGACGCCGCGCCATCGAGCCCGGCGGAGCTCTACTCCCTTCACCTGACTCAGGAAGGAGGACACAGCCACCGACGCATCATCCACGCGACAGATGCGACAGGCAAGGCCGTATTTCAGACTCTGCAGCAGCGAGCCAGAGAACACGCTAACATCACACTGTTAGAAGGCTGCACTGCCGTCGACCTGGTGACGAAACCGAGCCCAGGCGGAACCGGGCGCACCTGTGTCGGAGTTTACGTGCTTGTTCAGGAGAGTGGCCGAGTCGAGGCGATTCGCTCACGCTTCGTCGCTCTGGCCACCGGCGGCGCCAGTAAAGCCTATCTTTACACCAGCAATCCTGACGGAGCGAGCGGCGACGGCATCGCTATGGCGTGGCGCGCAGGCTGTCGTGTTGCGAATCTCGAATTCAATCAATTCCATCCCACCTGTCTGTATCACCCGCATGCGAAGTCATTTCTGATTACTGAGGCACTGCGTGGAGAAGGCGCTCTGTTAGAACTGCCCGACGGGACGCGCTTCATGCCAGATTTTAACGAATTGGCTGAACTGGCTCCGCGGGACATTGTGGCCCGCGCCATCGATCATGAAATGAAGCGCCTGGGCTGCGACTGCGTCTATCTCAACATCACTCATAAACCACCGGAGTTTATCAAAGCCCACTTCCCCACCATTTACGAGCGCTGTCTGAGCTTCGGGATCGACATCACACGTGACCGGATTCCGGTGGTACCGGCAGCCCATTACACCTGCGGCGGCGTCATGGTAAACACACAGGGCGAAACGGATGTCAGTAACCTCTACGCGATCGGGGAGACCAGCTTCAGTGGTCTGCACGGTGCCAACCGGATGGCAAGCAACTCCCTGCTCGAATGTTTCGTGATTGCATTCGGCGCAGCCGACAGCATCAGATCACGCTTTGAGCAGACTGCACTGGTGGATCACATCACTCAATGGGACGAAAGCCGGGTAACCGATTCAGACGATGAAATTCTGGTATCCCATGACTGGGATGAAATACGCCGCTTCATGTGGGACTTTGTCGGCATCGTACGCACAAGCAAGCGGCTGCAGAGAGCCCGCAGTCGCATCAGCGTCATTCGAGAGGAAGTTCGTGACTATTACATCAAGCACCGGGTGACCAACGACAATCTTGAGCTTCGCAACTTGGCGCTGGTGGCAGAACTGATCATCAACAGCGCTTTGCAGAGACAAGAAAGTCGCGGCTTGCACTTCACGCTTGATTTCCCCGACACTTTGGCTCACGCCAAAGACACGATCCTCTCGCCTGAAACCCATCAACCTTCCGGGATCACCTGATCCCGAAATCGCAGAAAACAGCGCAAACGGCTGGATTGGCTCGGCGACAGGCTGTCAGAAAACAGACACAGGCAAAGCGTGCTCGGACCCGCAGCCTGTGCGTCAGGGCAGGTACGAAATTCCAGAACAATAAGCAATTCGCTGATGAAAATCGGTTTGGGAGGCAAAACGGCGACTCTGCCCGCCGCATTCTCCAAGTGCCAGCGCGTTTCACCAGCGAGGCACCGCCGAAACCACCCAGGAGAATTAGCGAGCTCCTCACTGATTCGGCGTTTGCCGGTCAGCACCAGCACCACAAGGAATCCTGCGACCAGCCAGACAGGAAGCTTGGCAACACACAGCGCCAGCGCTGCCATACTGTGGACAGCACACAGCACAATGAGCGCCACTCTCGAAGGCAAAATGTCCAGAACAAACATGATTCAGCGCCAAATGCTGAGGTAACGCTTCAGTCTAGACCTCGGCAGCCTTGTGGGCGAGTATCTGGGCGATTAACGGCTTGAATTTGGGTTGAGGGGGCTCTGCTCTGTCGAGAAACCAGTTCCAGAGGTCCTGATCTTCCTCCTGAAGCAACTCTTCATAGAGCTGTTGCTGATCCGGAGCCAGTGTTTCAAAGACCTCCTGCGCGAACGGAACCAGCAGCAAATCCAGCTCCAGCATGCCGCGACGGCTGTGCCAGAAAATTTTTTGCTTGTTCAATTCAGTCATATAATCACGCACGCAGAGCGCACCCAATGGCCAACCGCAGGCGGCGCATTATGCGACAATACCGCTTCACGTTCTAGCAGACTCAACTGCCGAATACTGACCAAGGGGCAAATCAAGAGAATCAACATGCAAGTGTGTGAACTGAGACAGTATGAATACGTCCTGATCGCCGGACCCGACTCGATCACTTTTTTACAGGGACAGGTCACCTGCGACATGACACAACTGACAGATGAACAGTGCCTGGCCGGTGCGCTGTGTAATCTGAAGGGGCGCGTCATCGGAGACTTCCTGTGCGTGCGTTCCACGGAAGGCTGTCTGCTGCAGATTTCCGAGGGCAATGGGCAGAAAATCGCCGAGACACTCGCCAAATACGCAGTATTTTCTAATACAGAGGTTGCAATCCATAGCGGGCCCTGCCGCAGCTTTGGCATCCTTGCTAACGAATGCCCCGTACTGCACGAACTGCTGCCAGCCCCACCTACTCTGCCCTATCAGACGGCGACTTCGCGCTCTGCCACGATGATTAAACTGGCCGGCACCCCGGACAGGTTTCAACTGTGGGTCTGGGACGCTGAAAACGCAGACTTGATCGCTGAAAGTCTTCGCAGGCTGACTGACCAGCAGACTCTGGCAGATTCCCGGCACTACGATTACGCAGAGACACTTGCCGGCCGGGCTCACGTCAGCGCGCAGCACAGCGAAGCTTTCACGCCACAGCTGCTGAACTACGATCTCTCCGGCGTCGTTAACTTTCAGAAGGGGTGCTACACCGGACAGGAGGTGGTTGCCCGGATGCATTACAGGGCTGAAGCAAAAAAGCGCCTGTTCCTGCTACTGGCTGACAGCTCGTCGGACGCACTCAATGACGGAGCGGACCTTGCGCTCGTACAACAGGACCAGCAGATTACGGCTCAGATAGTGGACCGCTCTTGCGGCCCCGGTAATTCGGTCGCCATGCTGGTCATACTGCCCACAGCCTGCGCGAATAGCGAAGAATCCTTGCTGCTCGAGCAGGATCCGAAAGTGGGATTGACTGTCAGCGAACTGAACTATACGTGATCTGCCGCTATCTGCCTCGCTTCCGCCCCCCAGGCAGGCTCGACGGGACGGCACACGGTACGCCAGTAAGAACCGTGGCAGCGCGACCGCTCTGGACATCATGATCGTTGGGGGCATCATAAATATTGTGAGCACCGTCAGTGTTAAAAGCTTTGCGAACTTCGTCGGCACTGTCACACGACTCCCTGCAGCAACTTATTTCAGTAAATAAAGATCTTCGGTACCCATGATCACTAAATGGCCCTACACCATGAAAATTAAACCGAACACGCGGCGGAAATATGCCAAGAATCTGTATTGGTTGCGCAAAGAAATCGCCAAGCGGAGCGACACTGTAGATCACACGAAAGATGGCGCTGCGGATGAAAAACACAGCAAAACGCCGAATTCAGCAACCGACTCTGCATCATGACCGCCAGCAGCGAAAACCAACAGGCCTTCAACGCGGCCGAACTGTCCCGCATCATTGAGATGGCCTGGGAAGACCGCACCCCCTTCGAAGCGATCGAGGCTCAGTTCAATTTGCCGGAAACAGAAGTGATTAAGCTCATGAGAAAATCACTTAAGGCCAGGTCGTTCCGACTCTGGCGCCAGCGCACATCCGGCCGGGCAACTAAACACCAGAAGTTGCGCCCGAAGGACGTTCTTCGGGCTTACTGCCCCACTCAGTACAAGAGCAAAAACAAATAACGCGGCTCGAATGGCAAGAATCGTACGACTTCGGCAGTTCGCTTCAACCCCGGACCAGGATCACTTCATACATGATCCGGCCTGGCAGCAGGGTAAAAAATCCGGTCAGAATCAGCGCCAACCAGTAAAATGCTGTGGCGGATTGTCTGTGTCTCTTGATGTTGCCAGAGCGGGCATAATAAACCGTCAGGCCGATCGAAATCAGCGTCCAAAGACTGAGCAGGTGGATCGGACTGTACCGCCCCCACAGGTTGATTTCGTGAATGAAGAAAGACGACGTCGCCACCAGCGCCATCAGACCCAACCACAGGCGTCCCATCACGCGGTGCACGCTGCCGCCCTTGCGCATGGTCAGCTGAGCGGCCCCCAGCCCTATTGCGGCTGTGGCACTCAACGCATGGAAAGGGATTGGCTGAGTGGCTGAGAATAACGCATCCGGGTTCAATCGCTGGACCTTAATCGGAAACAGGGTCAGAGAACCCTATCCGATGCGCCAGTTGCGGTAAAGGCCAAACCACTAACTGATCTGAGCCCCAGTTATACCTGACACACTGCGCCGAGGCGGCGTCGTGATAGCTGCAACGCTCCAGTTGATAAAACCCGAAGCTTCCACTTCTGCGCTAGAAGTGAGCACTCCGGCTCTCGCCTGCCCGGCAAGCCTGCTGAAATCCGATGCACCAGTTTCATCAAAGCCTCAACTCAGCATAGAGTGAAGCCGACCTAATACACTGCTTGCTTTACAAACTCCTTTTCTGATCGGTGTGGGTGCAGCCGACCCGCATTAAAATTTTCTTATCAGCTTGCTGAAGTAAGTCTCCTGAAGAAATTCACATCCTCTTTCAGAAGGCGCCACCCGATTATCGACACATGAGAAGTTAGCGAATGTGGCCTGCGGATTGACCAGATCTGATATCTGCAAACTAAATTCAAAAGTGAAGTCCTCATCCTCATCAGGCACGCTCTCGACCGCGGTTTCCGGATTTGTGAAGGTCAGATCTTCATTGATAATTCCCGTATAGGCACCAATCCATGTTCTGTCGTTCAGATCTTCACCATATTCAAAGACAAGCAGAACGCCCGTACCATCACTCTCGAAAATGGCATAGTCGGCACCGTACTGCGTACGATAGATTGCTTTGAGATTGCCATTCGCTTTCAACACCGGAAACACCGCCGCTTCCTCAACCGAATCCGCACAGGGATTCTCAACGTCCAGTGGGTATTTATTGCAGTAGATCAGAGACATTTTTAGACCCAGCCCATCCTGCTCAAGGCGTGACGCACCAAGCTCTCCGTTTACCTGATCGGCCAACTCAATCGTTTCCCCCACTCTGCTGCCCTGCATGGCCAACCAGTAACTGTCTTCTCCGTCTAAGCCGAAGTAATAGGCATTCACGATATCATTGCGGGACAGAATAACCAGGTAGGCATCAAAACTCGGAATCACATAAATCCCATCATCGACCTGCGCAGAGGTCTGCATCGCAAGCCCTGCGAACAACCCTAACAAGAAGCCTCTCATCGTAGCGTTTAATCGTTTTGGCATACCCTATCCTCCAGATGCGTAGCTACTCTCTCAACGATCTGAAACTCGCGGCGGATTCATGCTTTTTTGTATCAAGTTGTCACGCGAGAAACCGTCTGTGGACGACATGGCATCATCAACTGCAAGCATTGCAGCCAGAACTTTCAGAATGGTTTTAAAGCAGACGACTCTTTAAAGTAAAACAGACTGATGTCGATGGGTTAGAGGCTTCTTGAGACAAGTGGGTGACAGCATTCCCAGGGAGCGGGAATCTGCTGTCTTCTGATGATCACGCCGCGGCTGCGACATAAAAAAGCGTATCACTGATCTACTGTAAGCCGAGCGAACGGTGCGCAGTTGATCGATCCCGACCCTGTTGACCAGCAGCCTCAGAATTCACGCCCGACGGCTTTTCTGTCCCAGCCATCCGATTGCCCGGTTAAGTCGCCGGTTCCGCTCAGCTTGGCCCTGGTTGCTGAAATGGCGTTCTTGATGGCTTTCTAAATGGAGCTCCAGACGAGCAGATTTAACTTTGCTGCCGTGAACAAGATCAGACCGACGTCTCATTCCCGCGCTTTTCTCAGCAGACTTTTTGCCTGCGCAAAGGTTTGTTTGAGGCTTGACGGATTCAAGCCGTGGTCAACCCGGCACATGGTAGTTTCGACTTCCTGCACGAGGGCTTTCACCAGCTCAGTCGTTTTCGAAAAGCCTTTGGCAGATTGTTCGGCGGCAGATTGTTCGGCAGCAGAGTGCGCTGCGTCATCAACAAGCATTTCTTCCAGCAAACCAATTAGGCGCAACAGGTCTGAAGAGTGCATCAGTTCAGACTCAGCGTGAATCGACACCACTTTGCTGTTCAACAATTCATCCATGCGCTGCTCGTCCGCATTGGATAAATAGCCTTGCTCGTAGGCCCAGCCCAGCCATTCCAGCGTCATCAGCTCCGGAATTACCCTGAGTTTCTTGGACCAGTGCAAGAAGTAGTACTTGCTGTATTCAACCTCCAGCGCATTGGCATAATCGAGTCCGCGGCAGATCCCGGCGTCCAGCGGATGAGAGGACGCCGTCCAGATTTGCTGATAGTTCAGATGATTGACCCGCGCAGCCGCCAGTTCGGCAGACTGATGATGCTCCGGATAGGACTCTCCGGTTCGCAAACAAACCAGGCGCCCTGAATCCCGCTCAAGTCTGAATCCGGTGAACAACCACATCGCCTCTGACACGCTCCACCAGTCTGCGAGCAGCATTGGTATCAGGGCGTCCCAGTCTGAAACGGAGTCATTCATCGTCGTTTACCTATCGCTCAGGGTTTGATATCCATTGTATCCGGCCCAGCAAAAAATTGCGTCGCCTCACGACTGAGCCCAAAAAAGGACCCTCACAGGTCAGGCAGATGACATCAATCACCGGCCAGACTAAACACATTCACCCTTTCGAACGATCAGAGAAATTGCCACTATTGCGACCACGGACCGGGCGTTATACTGCGGTTTGGTTTTCCCGACAAAATTGTCGCTCTCTGAGCGTGCGGAAATGACAGTGGCTTTCCGAGACGACACATCAGAGCCAAGTCAGAATATCGTATGCTTGCAATGAGCCCCAATTCAGCCGTGCTACGGTACGTCATGCAAAAGACATGGCTGGCTGCGTTCGTCCTCCTGGTTCTTTGCTGCCCTGCGCTCGCGTCAACCGCTTCAGAAATCGCCCAGATTCAATCTGGCACGACCGATGGCTCGTCCAGCAACAGCGAATTTCGGTTCGTGATTACCTCGGAGCAAATGGCTAACGCACTCTCAACTTCCAGCCATATCTCCCTAACCGTCTCGCTGACTCCACAAGACGATCATGTCGGTTTGGCAGCGGATGTCTTTGCAGTCATCGTTGCCGACGGAATATTTTATCTGCTCAACGCCGACGGGACTTACACCTATTGGGATGGCTCAGTTGCCAACCTCACCCCATTTGCCCCGCAAACCATATTAGAGAAGTCCAATCAGTTTTCTTTGCTAGACGGCAAAATGTCCGCAGCAGGCACTTACCTGTACTTCAGCGCCTACAGCGTTGCAGGAGAATCCAGACTGCTGTTCACGCCACAACCCGCACAAATCAACGTGGCAACGTCGGCGGAAGCCCAAACCAGTGCCAGCGTAGCGGCGGCGGAGCGCTTCGAAGACCAGTTAGAGACCCAGATGGTGCAGGCAAAATGTATCGTTTGCCATGTGGAAGGCGGATTAGCGCGCAATTCTTCGCTCCAATTTCAGCGCACGACAGTCTCTTCTGCGCTCTACAACTATGCTGCTCTGTCATCATATGTTGAGGAGTTCAGTGCCGAAAAATTGCTTTCTAAAGCGACCGGCGGAGAAAACCACCCTGGCGGTGTGCAGCTTGAACCGGGGAGCCAGGAACTTCAAACTCTCTCCGCGTTGGCGGAAGAGATTGAATCAGCCGCGAACCAGATCTACTACACGTTCAATAGCGAAGATGCAGATAACACGTCCTCTGAGACTAACTTTCTGACAGAAGTCACGCTAGAGCCCAGAGAGGCGACACTGCGGCGGGCCACCATACTGCTACAGGGAAGAATACCAACACCAGCCGAAACCGCGAGCGTCTCGACAGATGCCGCGCTGAGGACAGCCTTACGCCAATTGATGCAGGGTCCGGCGTTTCGGGAATTTGTCGTTAACGGCGTCAATGATCGCCTGCTGACCGAATCGACCGGAGAACCGGTAAACATATCCCTTTCAAACTTTGTGAACCTGCACAATGAAAGAGCCGAACTAAATCTTGACCCGGACAGAGATGCAGGAGCGCTCTATCAAAAGTTAAACTGGGCGGCAAACAGGGCTGCCGGTGAGCTTGTTGCCCACGTCATCGAGCATGATCTGCCGTATTCAGAAATTCTGACCGCTGATTACATGATGATGAACCCCTTTCTTAACTACTGGCTGGAAGGTGACGCGTCATTCGCGGCCTCTGATGATGACAGCGTTTTCAAACCGGCTCAGGTCGGCGGCTATTACTACCCAGCTTCATTGGAAGTCGTAGAAGAAAATCCTGCCATGAATAACAGCATCTATCGCGCAACTGATGCGCCTCTGGCAGAGTACCCGCACGCCGGCATTTTATCTGACTTTGCCTTTCTGGCACGCTACCCGACAACAGC